>Ga0307513_10009604_pt1 | contig 12221 bp, 16 predicted proteins | sample 15_EM_MG_FD_202174 | JGI IMG/M metagenome (GOLD analysis project Ga0307513, IMG submission 202174) | Populus trichocarpa ectomycorrhiza microbial communities from riparian zone in the Pacific Northwest, United States - 15_EM | ecosystem: Host-associated > Plants > Roots > Unclassified | place... | reverse complement strand
TCTAGCCTTTGCTATTGTCCATTGGGGGTAGCGCCAATTGTACAGTTCTTGAATTACCCTTATTTTGTGTTTAGTTAATGTGGAGGATTTATGGGAACTTTACTCGAAACATAATTCAAGCCTGACAACGTCAAGGACAAAAGATAGATAGTAACTAGAAAGTAGCCTTGAATTGCAATGTGAGTAGATACAAGCAAGTCCAAGTAGAGAATAAGTGAATGTGGGTGAAATCCTAAGGGGGGGAGATATCTAATGTACAAAATTCGGCCTCCCTTTTATACTCTATGACAGTCTCGGCATTATATAAGCTAAGTACCTAAATAAGGGCATAATGACTAGGTGTGAGTCATAATGGTCTGGCATGTGATAAAATATTTGGCATGTGATAAAATATTTTGGCTTGTGATAAAATATTTTTGGCATGTGATAAAATATTTTGGCATGTGATAATGCAAATTGGCATGTGATTATTCTGCCTGTAGGTGGGCTATGGGCTATCCTGACAGTGTCCAGACATCTTGAGGGTCTGAGTAACAAGTGTAGTGGTCAGGTGGTCAGGTGATAAATGGTAGAGATGGTGTTTGTAGTAAATATGTGTGAGGGCTAGGGTAAGGTATGAAGTGAACTTCACTCCAAACATAATTTGAGCCTGACAGCGCATTTTTCAAAGCTTGAGGGAAAATCTGAGGTTTGGGAAGTGAAGACAAGGGGCACAGTGGTGGTCGATAACGAGAGGGTAAAGGTTGAGCAAAAGGAATTTTTTGGTGATGGCGAGGAGCAATCTGGGTATTAGAATGACATTGGAGGGAACCGAATAGGTTTGGCTGAGATGAACCAAGGCCCAAAAAATCACGAGGTATGCATTGACAAGGAACTGAGGAAATGGGGAGCAGTGGTAAAATAGGGAGCGATGTCGCATCTTCAGCCCAATCGAGGTGTGAAAGTGGTGGTGATGGCTCCATGGTAACGGATGTTTGCATGTCAACATTGACGAGGGGTGGTGGGGATGTCTGGGTACTTGAGGTTTGAATATCAGCGCTGATAGTCTGAACTAAGGTATTGGTGCATGGGGGTAGCGGGGTGACAAGGTCAACTTGGGTTCCAGTGTCAGCAGTTGCAGTCAAGGAGCTGGCAGTGGTGAAGCAGGTTTGGCTATGACCAGCCATTTCCCATAGTTCGCACTCTTGAACAATCCTGTGAACCTGACCTTTTTTGAATCCAATCTTCAGCACATTAGAGACCTGCATCCCATCAACCATCTGCGATGCATTGTCCTGTCCCATTTTGAATGCATGCCTCCAGACGGCTCCAAGAGCAGTGTCAGATGAGGCAGTGGCAGCACAAGAACAAAGGTTGTTGATAGAAACGGGATCTATTGGCAAGTCATAATCAATGGCCATTGACGTTTGGATTGAGGCAGTAGTGACTGGTGGGCAGGCATAAACACTAGCATCACAGGTGGTTTGGGTGGATAATTCCGAGGCAATTTGTGTCATTGCATTGGAGAGAACAGAAATGGGTGCGAAACAGTGGGGTCCATGACCAGAGGAGGTCCATTCCAATCACTCCTCAGTTCTTCCTTTCTCAGCTCCATGAGAATAGAGGTTGATTTTGGCACTTCTGGCAGCTGCTTCCACTTCTTCGATACCCTTGGCCTTTCCTTTGAAATACATTTCCTTCCTTTCCTCATCCCTACTTCCCCACTCCATCCATCCTTGGTCAAGACCTGCTTTGAAAGCACAATCCCAGAAAAGCTTCAGATTTCGTCCTTCTCTGCAGCATTGCAAAACTGAATAATGTTGTTGACGTTGGCAAGGGTAATGAACACTTCAAAATCAATAGAATTGTTTAGTGGCAGTGGTGCGGTTTCTGTGCTTGGTAATGGTGGTTGTTGGTGCTTAGTGATCGACATGGGTATGGAAACCTGTGCAGGTACAGGCAACGGGTAAGCAAGGGTATGGGTATGGGTATGAAAATCTGTACCCCAGCCAAACCCGCACCTGCGAGGGGGGTATGAGGGTACTATTGGCAGTGCGGCATCAGAGTTTGAAACCAATGTTAGTTGGGCACATAGCAACAGATTCAAAATTCCTTCTTCCCACCACCACATCCACATTCTCAAACCTGACTTTCACAGCTGCCGTCAACAACAACGACCTTCAAACTACGAGTTTTAGTAAAGCTGTGGACTACATTGTAATAGAGTAACATGATGAGGAAATGGTGCCAGGTGCATGGCATGTCTAATTTGCACAGTACTGCTACTTACCCCCTTTGTTTTCTATGCAGGATGGTCCTCAGCACCACGTCATCGATATCGATATCGCAGGCTATCTACAAAAATCTTTCCACCATGCTGCTGCCTGGGTCCCTACAATAGCATGCTGACTCACCCATCTCGTCATGAAACCTACCCCATAGCCCATCATCCAAGCACTACAATATGTTGCAGGTGACCTACGAGAGCAGTGTTCTACCATTTCTACAGCAGCGATGGCCCACAGTCCACAGATGCAAATGGGCACAAACCAGCCCCGTTATGTTTGGAGCAGACATTACCTGAGTGCCCTCAGCGTTCGCGGCAGACCCTCGCAGATGGCCACCCCCATGTCAATTGATGTCTGGGGTGTATCGGCGAGGTCTTTTTTCCTACCCCAACCATGGGTTGTGTTGACCCCCAGGTTTTTGTGTACCCCTACCCCCACCTGCATAAATCCGTACCCATGAGGTACAGGTACGGGTTTGGATGGGTAAGGGTACAGGTCTGAGTTTTTTACCTGAGGGTTACCCAGGTCATTCACTATTGGTGCTGTTGTTGTTGATTTTTGGCCGCCGTTCATTTTTTCATCGATGATGGCATGGTCACAGGAAATATCGCAGTTAAAAATAGCTGTTGGCACATGGTGGAATCTGAAAATGTGGAGGATGCAATACACAGTGGCTTGGGACTCGGGCTTGACTCAGAAAGACTCGGAACGTGATAATGGGCACAGAACGCAGATGCAGGAGGTTGATGCAGAGATGCAGAGACACAGAAAGAAACACAAGGAGCTGACAGGGCTCCTAAAGTGGCTCGAGAACTTGAGAAGGACTAAGAAGTCCCACAGGCTGATGATGTGGCAGTGAGACTTGGGGAGATGTTGACAGTGGTGGGATAAAACATGTGTTAAAGTACAAAGCACACTCTCATCACCAAGATGGAATGGGGCGAGGTGCCCTGAGCTGGTTGCTGGCTCGGGGAAGCAGGTGGAAGTCCTGGTGCTAGCCTAACGATGTATGGGATGTGTCTACGATGGGTCATGTGGTCATGGTAGGATCATTCTATCACAACGGTCCACTTGAGCCTGTTTAATTGTGGATTTACTTTCACCAATGCATGTGCTTCTGCAGTACTTCTTAACATGCCCAATTTGGTAAGCCATTTGCGAAAAGGTTGGCACTGCCAAATTCGGAAAGTAAATAAATGAACATAAACCCTAGATTAGGACTTCTTCATTTCAATATGCTGAAAGGCTGTAGAAATTGAATTAAATGTAAAAAGAACTACTCTGTAGTATTTCCTAAAATTTTGTGACCCAAATCACACTCTGAAGCTCATAAGCTGTGTGGTGCTGACTCTCCAGAATGAATCTAGGGTTTACTTTGCTAGATGTCATTTAATTCTGAGATCTACTGGCATCAAAACTCTCTGAAATTTGTAGGAATAGTGTATTTTATTGATATTAGACACTTCCTACAATGAGAAGTGGCCCAGTTACTGGGGGATGTGCCAGGATGAGCCAAACCCTAAGATTGGGTTTTGGTGTGCTTTGTTTATTTCCAAATCTGGTAGTGCCAACCTTTTCGCAAATGGCTGTAACATTATCTTTTACTTTAAAAAAAGCTTCTTGGCCTAGTGGTAAGTCTGTCTGTTAAACACATGGTTACTTATGTAAGTCCTTCTGGTAAGGCATTAGTTTGATTCCCAGTGAAGACAGTAATTAATAAGTATACTAAGGTGATGATTCTTTTGGCCCCTCAGAATTTGTTGGCCTCACCAGGTGCTGTCACTCAACAAAATCTGGTTATGCCTACCTAATTAGGCAGGATCTCTTTGTTTGATCAGGCCTGTTCAGGACACTGGTCCCTGGTGCACCTGATTGCCCTAAGGTGCTTTCCAAGTTTCCAACAGCCTATTGATAGATTGCACCTTCCACTTGAGGATAGATATGAGGGCCATATTTCCACTATGCTCAATTCCCTCCTTTTCTGATCTCTCAAAGCTGCACACCCTTCAAGCTCTGGTGGAGCTGGTATCTCTCTTAATGGATGCTCGAAAGGATCAGGCAAGAGGACAACATTTCATTCCCTTACCCAAACTTCAGCACCTCACAGTATATCCCTGTAGTCTCCTTATCCTCCCTCAGAGCTACCTTTCCTTGAGCATCATCATCTCTATGCTTCTCTCATGCATCAAGTCTCAGTCCCACAGCATACTGACCCTCACATATGCCATGGACACTCAGATGGAGTTCACTGACTTCATCCCCGTCACACAGTACCTCAGCACAATCACTCAGCACAATCACTATGCAAGAGGAGTTCTGGGGTAGGCTCCGAGAATTGCTCAGCGATTTAGAGGTGCCAAGGCTTACATAAAACCAGAAGGACTCTGTCCCACACATCGCATTTAACCACATCACGCATCTTTTGCTGTACAGGTTTACCATTTAGTACCCAGATCATATACCCTCGTCATTGTGCCTGTGGTTGAAGTTGCTTTTTCTGGATTTGAAGAGGTTGATGTTTACTTGCAAGGTGGATGTGCATAGAATGTATGATGTGAGGATTGAGGAGGTGATGGTGATGAGCACAGCTCGGCTCTGGCCCCAGAATTTGTGATTTTCACAACTGTGCAACATTTTGCAAGTGCGCACAACAGTCACATCAGTCACAGTTTCCTGCAGGTGCATGTATGTGTGCAAATTGAGTACAAATCATTGCAAACCTTCGCTTTTCAGCCTCTCTCACTGCGCATGATTATCTCTTTCAGTTCCATATTTGTGCAAGCCTATGCAAGATCAGAACACCATTGCGAAGTCACCTGAAAGTATTTAGTTTTGTCACCCCTTTTGTCTCCTAGTCCCTTCCTCTCCATTTTTATATTTCCTTTAGTTTTTTTTTGTGCCTTTCTGCTTTTCTTTCTTGTATTCCTTAGTGTTCTCACTTTCCCCTTTTGATTTTCTTGGTTTTGTACCTTAGCTTACATATATGCATGTACAGTACACCTTTCCACAGTACAGAATAGATCTCACTTTGTTTCTGCACTTTGCTCGCACTTGGAACCTTGCGCTTTCGTTCCCCTTCATCCTGCACATCGTGGCACAACCTCCTTAACACCCCACTCCTGCTTAGAACCCATCTCACAACCTTCTCACATCCCTGCACCTGCAACTGCCATTGTTTTGTTTGTTTAGGGCACAGCCAGTGCAGCGTGAGCACATCAACAGTTGAGTGGTTAATTAGAGAGTTGAAGAAGCAGTGTCCTGGTGTTGATGTTCTTGTCATGGGGAAAAAGACTTATGATCTACATATAATCCATGGTTGAATTCTATGTTTTAGTGCTGTAGATACCCACTCAGATAAAACACACAAATTCCTTGTTGATTCATGATAAGAAATTGTAAAATAGGGCGGAGCTGGCAAGGTGACCAACAAGAGTGAGTTATATGCCCCCCACTGATGAGCCTGGCTTGGCTCTGACCCTGGAATTTGCAATTTCAGCACATTTCATGAGTGTGAGAACCACCAATTAAGCACCAATTGAGGCACCAGTCACATGAGCAAACCACCGATGGCAATTGACAGCAACTGATCCGAGTGGCAAAGGTTTTAGTAGCGAACTGCAAGTGCTTATTGCCATTCAGTAGCGGTTACTAGGGACAAGTAGCGATGTACCTACAGTCACCTTCTGAGCACCAGCGAACTGCTGAGCAAACGCCAAGCGAACTGCTGATCCAATTGCAATCTGCCAATGGTGCTTATTGCGGCAACTTGCAAACAACCAGGGGTTGGTAGCGCCAACTAGCGACGACCTTTGGTGACCTATTTACGCTATTTCCAAGCATTTCCAAATCATTTGCACCTCGGTATACAGTGCCCGCTGCTGAAGCTCTCTATTCTTATATTTTCACTAGTTTCTAGTTGCATTTTGCTTTCCTTTTATGTTTTCCTTATTGTTTTACATTTCCCCTTTCGCTTTTCTCAGTTTTTATGCTGTAGACTACATATATTCATGTACATACACTCTTCCATAGTAAGTTACAATAAGATTTCATCCCCACTTCATCTCATACCTCACTCACACTCTGGCCCTCTTGCATTTTCATTCCCATTCGACTCACGCACCTTGGCACAACACCCCAACCTCCTCAACACCCCTCTCCTGCTTAGAACCCGCCTCACAACCTTCACACACTCTTACACCTGTGACCACCATTGTTTTGTTTGTTTTGGGCATGGCCAGCGGTGTGCCAGTGCATCACTGCTGGAAAGTATATTGATGGATATTGGTGTACAACAATGGATGCTGTCGGACATTAGTGGATATTGCTGATTACTGTTGGTTGTTGTTGGTTATTGCCAGACAGTACTAGATAATGGTATTCGGTAAGTTCCAATGGAGTTTGGCTTATCATTTTCCAGTGTTGCCCATTGGTTTAATTTGGCACCCATTGGAATGCAGTGGGTTTCAGTCACCAGTGTAGTCTCTTGTAGACAGACCACGATACAAGTGATTCTTTTAATGTGTTGTACAAATCACATTGTATGTGGTCTGTTTCTTATCATGCTAGGGATTATCACGGGTAACCCTGGGGTATTCCAGGGCTACCCGTACCCATACCCGAGAAAACCCGTACCCGCATTCAAGGGTAGGGGTTTCGGCGGGTTGGGGTCCGGGTTTTGTAAAAACCCGGGGGTACTCCAACCCATGTGCAGGTATGCCTCCAAAACTGACTAAGAAACCTCGCAACAGCAGTGCAGGTGTCAATTGACACTGCCATGCAGTATTGTGAGGTTATGGATTCGGGGATGTTGGGAAAACGGGGTTGAAATGATATTAAAATCATCTCTCCAGCTTGCTGTTGCATGCGAGGAAGGTGGAGGACACACGAATGGGGTCGAAATGCCATAAGAATCCACCCCCGGCTTGCTGTTGCATGCGAGGGAGGAGGAGGAGGCACTTGGTTCGAGGGAGGCGGTGACGTGGCGTGTTTGTGGGGTGTGTAAGTGGCCGGTGTATGTCCTGACGCGTTTTTGATGTTAGTAGGTAGCACGAAAGGTAGGTGATCACCTCCTTGCGTACCTTGCGAATCTCCCCTCGTATTTCCTATGTGCTCCCAACTCATACACACCCCCAAAATCCTTCGACGGTGGCCTACATCCCTTGTTGGAGGGGAGAGGCAGGTAGGTGGCAGTGAGTTTGGGACATAAAAAGGTTAGCGCGCATATAGTAAGATGGTTGTAAATGAATTACTTACCTTTTAACACATCCTGCCGCGTTCATTGAGTCCAGAGGCATGTTGTGGGAGTGGTGAAAAGCGAGATCAACCATGTTGGTCATGGTTGATCTCGATTCAAACTCCGAAAAACCTCGTTCCATCGAGAACGCGGAACTAATCAAACCCATGGGTAACCCGCCAACCCCCGCTGAGGGTACTGGTATGGCGAGGGTCAGAAAAACCGAACCCGTACCCTTACCCCAGCGTACCCTACCCACAACCCGCACGGGTTCCAAAACCCTTGATAATCCCTATATCACGCCCCTCGAACCATGTCAGAAATTGCTTATGTAAAGTGCGGAGCTTGAAATGTTAGTTGCACTCACTTAACAAGATAAGCGGAGCGAGTTTTAAAGGATTTTGGAGAGAAAGTTTCTAGAAATGTCCTAATTAACATTTGCTAAAATTTGAAATCAAAGTGGTATGGAAGAGTTGTGGAAATGGTTGTGCAGCTTGGGCACTGTGGACCCCACAACGGGTGAATTTCAATAGTCAATTCCTCAATATATTGGTTTATTGTAATTAGCTTACCCATTGAAAATCATCATGCAACCAAATGTTTCACCCAATGGGTGGATGAAATTACAAAGTCGGCAGTGGGTGAAAACCTGGTTATTTTCAGAGGTTTTATAACCGATTTCAACATGCAGTTTCTGACATTTCTAATCGGTGAATTTCCTCAGATTTGTGGATGAATTCAAGTCATCAGCTCTTCTGGTTAAATTCCTCAACTATTCTGTAGTTAATTTCAATATGTAATCAGGTGAACATCACTGGGCAATATCAGGGGAAATTCAACTGAACAATGGGTGTGAGATTCAACAGTAAACATGTGTAATTTGGATGGATATAATCGAGTGGCTATAGCCTACTACTAATCATCCTCCTCCCCTGATCTGTTGGTATCATCTCCCTCATTCTCATCTCCATCATTCTTCTCGTCATCCTTTTCTTCCTCAGAATCAACATTGGGGAGCTGAGAGATGTGTCCACTGGAGGTAGCCGCAGGGCGTTGATGACGGGGCATCATCTGCCCTTTCTTGACCTCGTAGCAGCAGTGGTATTGCATGTACTGCTTGATGAGTTCAGCGGTTGCCCAGTTCTGGGGAAATTGAGCCTTTGACATGTACAGATGCATCTTCCGAGTCTAAAGCAGGTCCATAAGCAAAGAAAACAAACAACAAGGCTTTAGTACATCAGCTACAAGTGGTGTGAGCAGGGTGAATGGACTTACCTCAACCATCGCAACAGCCAACGTCCCACATGGCCCACTATCTATCCGCAACTCTGAACAGGTGGAAATATGCCACAAATACCTCAACTGTGGAACTTGAGGGAAGCTGCAGAATGGTGTTAGTTCAATGAGGGCAGTGGGAAGGCCTAATGGCATGTACAAAGTGGGCATGAGCATAGCAAAAGCAAGTGAGGGCAGGGGTGGGGATAACTCCACCTTCTGCTAAAATGTCAGCCTCATGAACAGAGCATGTGCAGCTGAGGCAGCAGTGAGGATCACGCTGGCTCATGCATGTGGGACTGCAGGTGTGATTGGGTTTGTGGGAGGATGCAGGTGAGGATGGCAGTGAAGATCTCGCTGCCTCACCTGCAACTCATCAGCTCTGTTCAGCCTTTCGCATTGGCATGATGAGTGGGGGAGACAAGATGAAGGAACCAATGTTTAGAATTCCATGTTTAGAATTCAACATGGTCACATGCTGTCGGAGTTCCAACATACTTAGAGAAAAAAAAAAAAAAAAAAAAAAGGCAACACATGTGCTTATTGATGGGTTAGGGAATATTGAATAATGAATATTGAATCCTCATTTGGAGTAACTTATGGAACCAAACAGAGATTGAATATTTCAATGTCCAAAAGTTAATCAGATTAACAGTTGAATATAATCATTTTCTTCTTGTTATTTTCAAACAGGTGAATTTCATTCGACCTGCAGGTGAAATGGATTCAACTGGTATGGCCTTGGGAAATTCACCTGACAAGGTTTCACCTGGTATTCATGAGAATAACGGGTGACTGGGGAACTTCCCTGGATATGTTGGGGTTATTCACCCGAAGTGGGGTCCATAGTGGAGGCAGAGCCAATGATCACATGAGGTGCTTAAAGCTTTATTGTCACACACCCACTGGAATGAAAGTGACGAACAGATCTGCTCCTCTCACCATAAGATATTGAAATTAGTGATTCTTGACATAAATTGATACACTTTATCTCCGAGAAATATAGAAACGTTGACATCGTCGCGTCGATTCGATGCGACTATATTCAACCTCCGCACTTTACATAAGCAATTTCTGACACGGTTCAGGACTAGTTTCAGTGGGCCCACTGGAATTTAGTTGATAATTCCAACTGTAAGTTTGAAATGCTGTCTATTTTATCAAACCAGTTTACTCTACTCGTCTAATAGCAAACTTCTTCAACTCCAAGCCGGTAAAAGCATCACACAAGTACATCTAGGGGTCCACCACGAAGAAATCCTCTGGTCAAGATGATGAGTCTTTTACCAACTTCCCTGTGGCCTTCTTGAGGTGGTAGGCGATGTGCCAGGGTGTGCAGATAAAGTGGGAATAGGGCTCACCTAACATTTCAAACTAGAAGTCGTGTATGAAAAGCTAGGGGAGATGCGAAGGCAACGGACTCAAGGTGGATTTAAAATTCCCAAAGGTGTATCAAACATAATATATTTTGTCTCGAAACACTAACCATCCCTTATGGTGTGATTCCCATTACTATTCAACATTACTCATCTCCATTGGTATTCATTGCTTGTAAGCAGAGCTCCATGATGGCCTATGGTCGGCAACAAATGTTGATGGATGACATTGGACGGACGGAAGTCAATACTGAGGAACGATGATCTTCATTGGAGGTCGCAGTGAGGGCCATTGATGTTTGTTGGAGGCCAGCGAGTCTCACCATTGATTTCCAGTGGTTATCGTCGGAATTGGACGGTGTTTCCAGCTCCGGGCATATTACTGACAAAGGTGCAATGACGTACGAATCCCGCTCAAAAAGGTTGTCGTTTTCTTCGGAGACACGACACAGTACCAAGATTCACCCTCCAGTTGGCGAACACCTGGGAACGGCAGTTGTTTCGATTTATATGGAAGATCATGTAAGTACACTGATTCCATTATATTTTCTGAGAATCCATCAGACGAGCCCGGGAAAGGCTACAAAGAAAACGTACCTCTTCATGAAATCGTTTCTTGTTATACAGAGCCTGGAAGTGGCGTTGGAACGTCAACTAAATCCTCATCCCGAGCTCCCAATACTTCCATCAGCTCCGTCCTTCGAAACATCTGAGCAGTTTGAATTGCGTTTGGTTTTCCGGCACGAGGATCAGCTCCTTTCGCCATCAATGCATGGACGATGTCGTTATGCATCTTGAAGACCGCTCCTGCCACGATCGATTGTCCAAGATCATTGGTTCTGTTAGGATCGGCGCCTCGTTCTAGCAGCCCCTTCGTCAACTCGGTGTGACCAGCATATGCAGCGAGCATCAGCAGTGTGTTTCCTGCACTTGAAAGGGCGGTATGATTCAGATATATGAACCACACAACTTGATTCTGGTTCTGACCTTTATCATTCGTGAGGTTCGGAGGTAGACCTGCATCAACAGCGCTCAAAATCAGGTTGGTATCACCAGCTCGAGCAGCGTCAAACATCCTGTGTGCAAACGCGATTGTGTCTGGCGGCAATGAGTTGACCTCCGTTGTAGAATTCGTGGGGTCTGCCTATGTAATATTTTCGTTCAAACTTCAGAGTCTAGACAAATGAATCAGAGAAACGGACCATCGTGGCTGGTAAACAAGAATGTTGTTAGTATTACGTCTTGAGAAAAGCGCGGTTGGAGTTGACCCGGGCCGGCACGGCTTCACATGCTCGAGAAACAAACATTGATTCTCTTCAGATTCTGTTCTTAGTGCTGAAATCCTCCTCTGTTTACAAGCTAACAATGATGCAGGCAGATATGGTACACGTATTAGAGACTGAAGAAATATGCCCGAACAAAACCGGTGGTTGACTGGGTCTATCGATATTGAAGAAACGAAAGCGAAATTCAACGAACAAGGCGGTCCAGTCCAAGAGGCAGCTTTGCGAGAAACGATGAATGGGCCAGTGAGATTTTTGTTCAGAATAATACTAGGCAAATTGAGCTTACAGTCCAGTTGTGGGTAGCAGCGGCACGTTTGTACCCAGCCAGGGACTCTTGAACGCCGTACGGCCTGGACCATTGATCAGAGAAGTGTCATCGAAGTGTCAAAAAAGAGCCAACCTGTTCCAATCGCTCGCCAAACGCGCCGGCTTTGGGTCAAGATTCGATAGCGCAAGGCGGATTTGCATCAAAACCGCAGAAATGCTACCACAGAATGTCAAGAAAGTTTTCAGAATCATTGACGAGGAAACGTGCCTATAGCTTGGAAGCCAACCTATTTTGAATTCGGCGTGTTATACGAGATCGAAAACAAAAATTAACTCAAACTAACCGTCGCTTGTCAGAAGGTCCATGCAAATAGAACCGCCTAGCAGGATAATGAGATGAGCGAACAAAAACAAAGGACATGAAAACGAGCTCACCTCCCGTCACATGCCCTCCGCCTCCTTGAATAAACGGCAGGAACCGGGGAGTGATAATCCTAAAGAAAGGCGGAGAATTCGG
>Ga0307513_10009603_pt1 | contig 12222 bp, 11 predicted proteins | sample 15_EM_MG_FD_202174 | JGI IMG/M metagenome (GOLD analysis project Ga0307513, IMG submission 202174) | Populus trichocarpa ectomycorrhiza microbial communities from riparian zone in the Pacific Northwest, United States - 15_EM | ecosystem: Host-associated > Plants > Roots > Unclassified | place... | reverse complement strand
CCTCGCTGCGAGCAGCTCGACCAGCTCGCTGAGCCAAAACTTTGACGCGTTGGGAGCGATATTCGAATGACTTCAAGAATTCATGCGCCTGCCATGCGGGGCCGCTTCGGCCCGACGACCATCGCCTTGGCGGCGGCGGCGCTGGTGGTGGTGCTGACCGGCTGCGGCGACAAGAAGGACAAGCCCGCCTTGCAGACCGCGGCCAAGGTCAACAAGGAAGAGATCACCGTCCACCAGATCAATTTCGTGCTGCAGCAGCAGCGTGGCCTGGCGCCCGAGCAGGCCGCGTCGGCCAGCAAGGTGGCACTGGAGCGGCTGATCGACCAGGAGCTGGCGCTGCAGAAGGCGCAGGAACAGAAGCTCGACCGCGATCCGCGTGTCGTGCAGCAACTCGAGGCGGCACGCCGCGAGATCATCGCGCGGGCCTACGTCGAGAAGATCGCGACCGGGGCGCCCAAGCCCAGTGGGGCCGAGATCAAGACCTACTACGAGGCGCACCCGGCGCTGTTCAGGGAGCGCCGCGTCTACAACCTGCAGGAGCTGGCGATTCAGGCCAAGCCCGAGCAGGTCGACGACCTGCAGGCCAAGCTCGGGGCGTCCAAGGATGTGCCGGACTTCGTCAACTACCTGAAGGCGAACGACTTCAAGTTCGCCGCCAACCAGGCGGTTCGGGCTGCCGAGCAACTGCCGCTGGCCAGCCTCGACAAGTTCGCGCAACTGAAGGATGGGCAGACCGTCTTCAGCCGCACGCCCACCGGCGCGCAGGTCGTGGTTATGGCGGGTGCACGCAGCCAGCCGGTCGACGAGGCCCGCGCCACCGCGGCGATCGAGCAGTTCCTGTGGAACGAACGCAAGCGCAAGGTGGTCGAGGACGACATGAAGGCGCTGCGCGGCGCGGCCAAGGTGGAGTACGTGGGCGACTACGCGAAGGGCGGCTCGAAAGAGATGAGCGCGCCGGCGCCGGCCGCGTCCGAGGCGCCGCCGCTGACGTCGGTCGCGCCGGCGTTGCCCGCCGGCTCGACGCCGAGCGCGGCACCGCAGGTCGAGGTCGAGCCGATCAACTCGGCGCCGGCGTCGTCGCCGACCGCGGGTACGCTCGAAAAGGGCATCAAGGGATTCAAGTGACGATTCAGCTCGATCGGGCGCTCGGCGTCCCGACTTCCACCGAGGCATGAGATGAAAATGCGCAACTTCCTTCGCTATCTGCTTCTGGCGCTGACTCTGTGTTGCAGCGTCGCGTTCGCCCAGACCAGCCCGTCGGCCACCGCCGCCGCATCTGCGGCCAAACCCGAGGCGCTGCTCGGCGCCGGTGACGTGGTCAAGATCACCGTCTACCAGAACCCGGACCTCACGGTCGACGGGGGACGGATCTCGGAGACGAACCAGCTCAACTTCCCGCTGGTCGGCAACGTCGTGATCGGCGGGCTGACCGTCACCGCGGCCGAACAGAAGATCGCCAAGCTGCTGCGCGACGGCGGCTTTGTGCTGCGCCCGCAGGTCACGATCCAGATCGGGCAGATCCGCAGCGCGGTGATCTCGATCCTCGGGCAGGTCGGCAAGCCGGGCCGCTATCCGATCGAGACCGTGGGCGCCAAGGTGTCGGAGATGGTCGCGGCGGCCGGCGGGGTGATCCCCGGTGGCGCCGATGTCGTCACCTTGGTGGGCACGCGCAACGGCCGGCCGATCAAGCTCGACATCGACCTGCCGGCGATCCTGCAGTCGGGCAAGGCCGAACTCGACCTCGAGGTGCAGAACGGCGATGTCATCTACGCGGACCGCGCACCGACGGCCTACATCTACGGCGAGGTGCAGCGCCCCGGCCAGTTCAAGCTGGAGCGCGGCATGACGCTGATGCAGGCATTGGCGCAGAGCGGCGGCCTGACGCCCCGCGGCACCCAGCGCGGCATCAAGGTGCACCGTCGCGACGCGAACGGGGCGGTCGAGATCATCGGCCTGGATCTGAACGATCCGGTGGCCCGTGACGATGTGATCTATGTCAAGGAGTCCCTCTTCTGAGAGGGTGGTAGCGCACCATGTCGATCAAACAAATACTGCGCGTCATCTGGGCGCGCAAGTGGCTGGTACTGGCGCTGCTGGTCGTCGTCTCCGTGGCGGGCGCGGCGGTCACGCTGTCGCTGCCGAAACAGTACACGGCCGAATCCGCGATGGTCGTCGAGACGCGCATCGACCCCGTGCTCGGCGCCATCGCCCCGGGCCTGGTGCAGCCCGCCTATATGGCGACCCAGATCGACATCCTGAAGAGCGAGCGCGTCGCGTCGCGCGTCGTGAAGATGCTCGGTGTCGAGCGCTCGCCGGCGGCGGTCGCGCAGTGGCGCGATCAGACCAACGCCAAGATCCCGCTGGAGCGCTACTTCGCGAACCTGCTCCAGAGGGGCTTGAGCATCGAGCCGACGCGCGGCAGCAACGTCATCAACGTCTCGTTCTCGGCGCAGGATCCGATCTTCGCGCAGGCCGCCGCGAACGCGTTCGTGCAGGCCTACATGGACATCTCGGTCGAGTTGCGCGTGGCGCCGGCGCGCCAGTCGGCGGCGTTCCTGGACGACCAGACCAAGGTGCTGCGCAGCAACCTCGAAACCGCGCAGGCGCGGTTGTCGAAGTTCCAGCAGGAGAAGGGCATCATTGTCTCGGACGAGCGCTTCGATCAGGAGAACGCGCGCTACCAGGCCCTGACGGCGCAGCTGAGTTCGGCCCAGGCCGACCGGGTCGACGCCGAGACACGGTCCCGCAACTCGGGCAGCCAGTCGTCGCCCGATGTCCTGTTCAATCCCGCCGTGCAGGCGCTGAAGGGGCAGCTCGCGACGGCCGAGACCCGCATGTCCGAGATGAGTTCGATCTGGGGCAAGAACCACCCGGAACGAATTCGCCTGCAGGCGCAGGTCTCGGAGTTGAACCAGCAGATCGCGGCCCAGTCGAGACTTGTCTCGGGGGGGACGTCGACGCTGAGCCGCAGCAGCAACCAGAAGGTCGGGGAATTGCAGGCGATGGTCGACGAGCAGAAGAAGAAGCTGCAGACGCTGCGCGCCGACCGCGACCTCGAGGCGGTCATCAAGCGCGACGTCGACACGGCCCAGCGCGCGTACGAAGGGATCAGCTCGCGGGTCGTGGGGTTAAATCTCGAAGGCCAGAACAACCAGGCCAACACGCGCCTGCTGAGCCCGGCGGTGGAGCCGCTCGAGCCCTCGCGCCCGAAGGTGGCGGCGGGGGTCGTCGGCTCGATCATCGGCGGCCTGGCGCTGGGCGTGCTGGCCGCGCTGGGCTGGGAGCTCATCGACCGGCGCGTGCGCGATCCGGAGGACATGATGGTGATGGCCGGCGTACCGGTTCTCGGGGTGCTGCGCCCCGAAGGCTCGAAGCGCCCGGTGTTCCGCCGCCTGCTGCAGGTGGGCCCCGTCGTGCCGGGCAGGTCGTTGCTGGCGGCACCGGGAGTGCGTTCATGAAGATGACCGTGTCGATGTTGTCCGGGGCGCCCCGGGTCAGCCGCTCGCTCGGCGGCATCTTGATCGACAGCGGCCTGCTGACGGCCGAGGACGCCGAGCGGGTCTTGTTGGTGCAGAAGGAACACAACCTGCGTTTCGGCGATGCCGCGGTGCGCCTGGGCCTCCTCACCGAGGCCGACATCCAGTACGCGTTGTCGCGCCAGTTCGCGTACGCCTACCTGCGCAAGACGCCCGGCGAGAAGAAACCCGTCAGCGACGAACTGGTCGCGGCCTACGAGCCGTTCAGCTCGCGCGTCGAGGAATTGCGCGCCGTGCGCAGCCAGCTGATGCTGCGCTGGTTCGACAAGGCCGACCAGCGCCAGGTGCTGACGATCGTGGGCGCCGAGCGGGGCGAAGGGCGCAGCCACCTCGCCGCGAACCTGGCGGTGGTGTTCTCGCAACTCGGCGAACGCACGCTGCTGGTGGATGCGGATCTGCGTCATCCGCGCCAGCACGAGCTCTTCTATCTCGAGAACAAGATCGGTTTCTCGACGGTGCTGTCGGGGCGCTCGCGCGAGGAGGCGATCGTGCGCATCCCCGATCTGGCCGGGCTGTGCGTGCTGCCCGCCGGCCCGGTGCCGCCGAATCCGCTCGAGTTGCTGAACCGCCTGAACTTCGACGAGTTCCTGATTCAGGCCAAGTCCACGTTCGACATCGTGATCATCGATACGCCGGCGCTGTCGGTGGGTGAAGACGCGGCGATGGTGGCGGTGCGCACCGGTGCCGCACTGGCGGTGGCGCGCAACTCGCAGACCAAGGTGTCGGGCTTCACCGACATGGTCCACGGCCTGATGAACGCGGGCGTCAGCGTGGTCGGCTCGGTGCTCAACGAAGTGCCGGCGAGCAAGGCGAAGAAAGAGAAGGACCAGTGAGCAGTGTGCTGCGCGACAACAGCAGCGAGGCCGCTGGCATGAGGTTGCCGACGACCTGGCTGGTGGCGATCGCCGGCTTCGCGGCGATGTACCTGCCGCTCTACTGGTGGGCAGGGAAACCGGGAGGCATTTGGCACAGCGAGGAGCAGGGCCACGGCGCGATCATCCTGGCGGTGATGCTGTGGCTGTTCTGGACGTCGCGCCACGAGATCGACCAGGTGCCGGTCAAGCCGGTGCCGGCGCTCGGCTGGCCGATCTTCAGCGTCGGCCTGCTCGTCTACTTCGTCGGCCGGGTGTTCGACATCTCGATCCTCGGGTTCGCCTCGCAGCCGCTCGTGGTCGCCGGCGCCTTGCTGCTGATGCGCGGCACCGCGGCGATCCGGGTCGCGTGGTTCCCGCTGCTGTACTTCATCTTCATGATCCCGTTGCCCGGCATCCTGGTCGACGCGATCACCGGGCCGCTGAAAAGCCTGATTGCCAACATCGTCGAGAGCCTGCTCTATGCCGTGGGCTACCCGATCGCACGCAGCGGCGTGATCCTGTCGATCGGCCAGTATCAGCTGCAGGTGGCCGACGCCTGCTCCGGCCTGCACTCGATGTTCAGCCTGTCGGCACTGGGCACGCTGTTCATGTACATCATGGGGCGCAAGTCCAAACTCCATCTCGGGATCATGCTCGTCTCGATCCTGCCGATCGCGTTCGTGGCGAACATCGTCCGCGTGATCACGCTGGTGCTGGTCACCTACTATCTCGGCGACGAGGCCGGGCAAGGTTTCCTGCATGGCGCCGCCGGCATGGTGTTGATGCTGGTGGCGCTGGTGTTCTTCTTCTTTCTCGACTGGCTGCTGGACAAGTGGGGGCCTTGACCGGGCAGGCCCGTGAGCGCCACGCGCCGGGCGCCCGCTCGGAGTTCAGCTCGCCGAGGCTGCGGGTGCCAGCCCGCTGAGCTGCTTGCGCGCCGCGGCAGGAACCGCGGACATCATCTCGGCGGCGAATTTCTGCTGCATCTCGAAGCCACGCGCGTTGTCGTTGTCGATCGACGAAATCCTGAACAGCAGGCCGTCCGGAATCTGGCCGGTGAGCCCGAGGCGAATCTGCGCGATGCGCTTGTCGAGCGTGTTCTTGATCACCTGATCGCCGACGGTCAGCCAGTAGGTGACGGGCTCGTTGCGCGCGCCCAGACTCGTGGCGAGGCGGCGCACATCGATGCTGCCGTACGAGGTCGGGAGCGAGCCGTCTTCGACCTTACCCAGCTTGAAGCCCTGCGCGGGGTAGCACACCTCCGGGCGGTGCGCCTGCAAGCCACCGCGCTGGTCGTCACCATAGGCGAGCGACAGCATGACGCGGTAGCCCTGCTTGTTGACGTAGGTCCGCACCAGCAGCTGGCTGTAGAGCTTGTCCAGAAGTTCTTGCGTCTGCGGGTTGACGACCTGCACACCCTGCGCGGGAAGCTCGGTCCAGTCAGCGAAGCGCTTGGGTACCAATGTTTCGAGCGAAACAGCATTGCCGCTTGTCGCGGCCTTGGCATCGGGACGCAACGCGAACGCTGCAACCGAGGCGCCGCACATCAGCACGGTCAACGTCAACGCGGTGGTGGTCAGTTTCATGGTCACGCCCGCGCTCGCGGGCGGGTAACGGAAAGACAGCAAATTGTGACCGAGCCCGGCTGGTTTGGTTTCGCCCGCTTTACAAAAGGGGCGCAAATTTGCGCGTTTTCCGGCCTCGGAGAGTCGGTTCATGGCGTTCGAGCGCGAACCAGCCCCGACTCCCGGCGCGCCGCGCCGGCGCTTGAGTTACGCGAAGTGGCAGTTGTGCACGTGTCGCGATTGGGCATGCTCGAAAACCCGCGCCGGCTGGGCCACAATCGGCTGTTTTGGCTGCCCCGGCAGTCGGTCGTCACCTTGAGCCAGCGGGAGTTGAACAGTTGAACCCGGTCCTACCCATCGACGCCTCGAACGGATTGCACCTTGACGCCGCGACGGCACGCGGCATCGGCGAATCGCTCTCAGCGCAGTATTGCTTCGCAGAGCCGTTCCCCCACGTCGTCCTCGACAACTTCCTGCCGGCCGGCGCGCTGCAGGCGGCCATCGACAACTTTCCCGCGCAGGGCCTGCGGTCGGACGTGACCTTCGATCAGGGCTATGCGGGCTTTCATAAGCGGCAGATCCTCCCGGAGGACTGCAACGGGCCCGCGCGCGCGCTGTTTCACTTCTTCAACTCGCAACCCTTCCTCGAGTTTCTCGAGGGCTTGTCGGCGATCGACGGCCTGATTCCCGACCCGCACTATGTCGGTGGCGGCTATCACGAGATCGCCAAAGGCGGCAAGCTCGGCATCCACGCCGATTTCCGGATCAACAACCGGCTCAGTCTGAGCCGCCGGATGAATGTGATCATCTACCTGAACGAAGGGTGGGACGAGCAGTGGGGCGGATTCCTGGAGTTGTGGGACCGCAAGATGACGAAGAAGTGCGCATCGATCGCCCCGGTGGTCAACCGCTGTGTCATCTTCAACACCGACGAAGACTCGTACCACGGCCACCCCGATCCGCTGCAGTCACCGGACGGCGTGTTTCGCCGCTCGATCGCGCTGTACTACTACACCGCCTCGAAGGCCATCTACGACGAGCTGCCGAACAAATCGACGATGTACCAGGCCCGGCCCGGCGAGAGCGCGGCGAATCGGCGCGAAGCGCTGGACCTGCGCATCAACGAGCATCTGAAGCAGTGGGTTCCGCCGGCGTTGCTGCGCTACGTGATGGCGCTGAAGCGCCGGCTCGGCCCAAGCAAGCCCGCGGCGTGATGGGACGCGCGGCGCCTCTCCCGCCGCACCAGCCGCCGCCGGCGGTGACCGGTGGCGACCGGTGCGCGGCGAACCGTGGCGAGCACGATGATTGACCAGCTGAAGCCTCTGGTGGTCGTGCTGACGCTGGCGCTGATCGCGTTTGCGCTTGCCAAGCCGATCTGCCTGCGTTTCATGGAGCCGCAGGCGTTCGACCGTCGCCGCATGGTCTGGCTGGCCGTGACCTGCGCCGCCTTCGCCGCCCCCAGCCTGTGGATCTTCGCGGCCTTCGCGCTCCCGCTCGTCTACTGGGCCGGCAGCGTGGATCGCCACCCGACCGCCCTGTACGTGCTGCTGCTGCTGACCGTGCCGCCCGCACGCCTGCCGATCCCGATGCCGCTGATCAACCAGCTCTTCGAGCTCAGCGTCTTTCGCATCCTCGAGTTGGCACTGCTCGTCCCGGCCGCCCTTCGAATCGTTCGCGCCGGCGCGGCGGGCGGGTCCGGCCTGGCCAGGACGGATGTGCTGTTGTTGGCGTTCGGCGCACTCCAACTCGTGCTGTACATGCCGTATGAATCCATCACCAACACGATGCGGCGCGCCTTTCTGTTTGCGCTCGACACCTACGCGCTCTATTTCGTATTCAGCCGCGGGGCGTCGAACTGGGCGGCGCTGCGCGACACCATGGCCAGTTTCTGGCTGGCCTGCGCCGTGCTCGCCCCGATCGCCATTCTCGAGTCGCTGAAGGGCTGGTTGCTGTTCACCGGGATTCCCGCGCGATGGGGTGTGCCCAACACCTTTTCGTGGCTGTTCCGGGGCGATTCGTTGCGAGCTCAGGCCTCCGCCGGGCACTCGCTGACGCTGGGCTATCTGTTCGCGATCGCGTTCGGCTTCTGGCTCTATCTTGGCGGCCGGCTGGAGTCGAAGCGCAGCGCGTGGATGGTTGGCATCGTCATGTGGTTGGGGCTGTTCGCCGCCTACTCGCGCGCGCCGTGGCTCGTTGCGGCCATCGTGGGCTGCATCTACATGCTGGTCTCGCCCGCCGGGCGACGTGGTCTGGTTCGGGCCGTCATCGGCTTGAGCGTGATCGCCGTTCCGTTCTCGATGACGCCGCAGGGCGCACGAATGATCGACACCTTGCCCTTCATCGGAACGGCCGATCAGAGCAATGTCGAATATCGGCAGCAACTGGCCACCCTCTCCTGGCAGTTGATCAAACAGAACCCGTTCTTCGGCAATCCGTTCGCCGCCAACTACATGGAAGATCTGCGCCAAGGGCAGGGCATCATCGACATCGTCAACACCTACGCTTCCGTGAGCCTGTTCTACGGCCTCGTGGGATGCGCGCTGTTCGTCGGTTGCTTTGTCTACCCCGTGACCCGCTGCGTGCTGGCGATGCGTGCCGGGCGGGGTCACGACATCGACCACTTGAACCTGGGAGTCGCACTCGTGGGCTGCATGGTGGGCACGCTGCTGATGATGGCGACGGCGAGCTTCGGAACCTCGTTCGAGCAGCTGTCCTGGATTCTGGCCGGCCTGTGCAGCGCCTACGCCACCGCAATGGCCGGCCAGTGGGCGCCGCAAGCCGACCCCGTGATCAACGCCCCGCGGTACGCGGGGAGCGCCTTGAAACAGTCGCGATAGCGCAGCGACTCGACACTTCGCGAGGCGACCGGCGGTTGCCGAAGCAGCAAAGAACGGGAAACGTGCGGATCTTCTCGCGAACCATCGACATCAAGGGTGAGCTGTTCTCGTCGACCTTGACCTATGGCCTCACGGCGGTCATCAGGCTTGCCAGCAGCCTGATCCTGACTCGACTTCTGAACCCGTCCGCCTACGGCGTGGTCGCGATCCTGTTCTCGGTCGCCTTCATGCTCGAGCTGGTGTCGGACGTCGGCACCATCGCCCTCCTGATTCGCCACCCGCGTGGATCCGAGCGCCGCTTCATTCACACGGTCTGGACAGTCCGTCTGCTTCGAAGCGGCCTCAACTTTCTCCTGCTCTATGCGTTCGCGCCGCTGATCGCAGAGCTCTACCAGACGCCCTTGCTCGCCGCTGCGCTTCGCTTGTACAGCTTCACGTTCCTGCTGAGCGGCGTTCAGTCGATGTCGTTCGTGCTCGCCCAGCGCGACCAACGTTCGCGCATTTCCAACTATGCCGATCTCATCACCAGCGCGATGATGACCGTGGTGGTGATCGGCCTGGCGACGGTCGTCAAGGATCACTATGCATTCATCTACGGCATCCTGTTCCAGCGCTTGCTGATGACCATCGCAAGCTACTTCTACTATCGCGAGGTGGGCGTGGCCATCGCCTTCGATCGCGAAGCGGTCGCCGAGCAGTTCAAGTTCGCCCGGGTCGTGATGCCGTCGAGCATCTTGACGATCGTGCTCTCGCAGTACGACAAGGTCGTGTTCCTCAAGCTCTTCGATCTCGCCCTGTTGGGTGTCTACGGTGTCGCGGGCAGCATGATTGCACCGGTCGGCGGCTTGATCATGAGGAACTGCCGGGTCGTGCTGTATGCGCGCTGCGCCGACTACTTTCGAACCAATCGAGCCACCGCCGCGACGCGCTACTACGGCGAGAACAGGCGCCTGCTCGCGATGGGCACGCTGCTGCCTGCCGCGATCGCGGGCCTGGCGCCGTCCATCGTCGCGCTGCTCTACGACAGCCGCTACGCACAGGCGGGCGAAATTCTGATGGCCTTCGGGCTGGTGACCGTGCTCTCCTCGTTCGCGAGTCCATCGGAGAACCTGCTGGTGGCCGCGGGGCGGACCGGTGTGGTGCTGACGGCCAACCTGGTGCGCTTGATCACCATCCCCGCCTCGACGCTTCTCGGCTACCACCTGCTGGGGTTCAACGGCTTCCTGTGGGCGAGCGTCGTCGCGAACGCGGTCGTGCTGGCCTACTACTACGGCGAGCAAAGGCGACAGGGTCTGCTCGACGCGCGCGCCGAGTGGGTTCGGTTCGGCTGGGCGCTCGGCACCTTCGTCGTTTGTGTCGTGGTCAGCAACTTGCTCCTGCACTTCATGCCCGCCGGGTTGCTGCAGCATGCGTTGAAACGTCATTGAATCCAGGAGAACTGCTCGACATGCACATCGCACTGTGGTCGCCAGGATGGCCCGTGGAGAAGTACCAGAACGGCATCGTCACGTACGTGCATTCGATGAAGCAGGAGCTGGAGGGCCTGGGCCACCGCGTCTCCGTCTTCACCGCCAGGAAGGACGCGGCCGTGACCGACCCTCACGTCCACCTGGTTCGGCACGGCGCCTGGGGAAGGTTCGCGCGCCGGGTCGCAGGACCCATGTTTTCGGTCGAGCGCGGGATTGCCGACTTCGGTCGCGTCGCCGCGGCCGCCATGCTGGCCGTGCACCGGCGCGAACCGATCGACATCATCGAAATGGAAGAGTCGTTCGGCTGGGCCGCCGATGTCGGCAGGCTCACCTCGATTCCGGTGCTGGTGAAACTGCACGGTCCGGCGTTCCTGTCGCTGGTCGAAAACGAAGCTTCCACGCCCGTGGGCGCCGGACGCGTGGACCGAGAGGGGCGGGCCTTGGCCGTCGCTGCCGCGATCGCCTCACCGAGCGCGCTGACTCTGGCCCAAACCGTCGATCGCTATCGGTTGACGCCCAGGATCACGCAGCGCATCGTCAATCCGCTCGACATGGGCGCACAGGCGCCGATCTGGCGACTCGACGGCTGCGACCCGAACACGATCCTCTTCGTCGGTCGCTTCGATCGCCGCAAGGGCGCAGATGTCATGCTGCAGGCCTTTGAGATCCTGCTGCGCCAGCGGCCGCAGCTCAAGCTCATTTTCGTGGGGCCGGACCCGGGCCTGCTGCTGCCCGACGGCAGCCGGACGCATTTCGAGCCTTACCTGAGCACGCTGCTGCCCGCGGGGTTGCGAAGCCGCGTGGAGTATCGCGGGCGAATGGCAAACCAGGACATCGCGCGATTGCGCGTCGAAGCGATGACGACCGTGCTCGCCTCGCGCTGGGAGAACCAGGGCTACGCTGCGCTCGAGGCCATGTTTCAGGGCTGCCCCCTGGTCTGCACCGACGCGGACGCCTGCCAGGAGATCGTTTCGCATGGCGTCAACGGGAGGTTGGCACGGTCGGAGAATCCAGCGTCCTTCGCGGCCGAGATCGCCGCCATGCTCGACGACCCCGTGCATGCTTCGCAGATGGGTGCGGCCGCGAGAAAATACGTTCTCGAGCACCACGCGGCACGTAAAGTGGCGAACGAGGCACTCGACCTGTACCGGCGCGTGATCGCGAACGCGCGAGCCTAGCCGTGCATCGGGCAGCTTGGGCAATTCGCACCGGCCGGTCGCGGTGGCAAAGAAAGGGGTAGTTCGATGATGGGATGGGTCCGCCGATTCGTGCGTCACGTGGCGTTCCGGTACCGCCGCCTTGGCGGCCTCTACTTGCGCCTGTGTCGCCCGGGCAGCCTGGAGTACGCCGACTATTGGAAGAGCCAGGGCCGGCTGCACTCGATCGGCGAAAAGTGCTCGATCAACATCGGCGTGAACATCACGGATCCGGCCTATGTCCGCATCGGCAACAACTGCTCCCTGTCGGCCTGCACGCTGCTCGGTCACGACGCGGTCGTGCGCATCCTGAACAACGTCCACGGCACCCGGATGGACGCGGTCGGCAAGATCGAGATCCGCGACAACTCCTTTGTCGGGCACGGTGCGATCGTGATGCCGAACACGACGATCGGGCCAGACTCGATCGTCGCGGCAGGTTCCGTCGTCACGAAAGACGTGCCGCCCGGCATGGTGGTCGGCGGCGTGCCTGCCAAGGTCATCTGCAGCACCGCCGAGCTGATGGAACGCCTGAAGAAGCGCTCCGACGCCTACCCGTGGATCGCGCTGATCGAAACCCGCGACGGGCCGTATGACGCCGCCCTCGAGCCCGAGCTCGTGCGCCAGCGGGTGAAGCACTTCTACGGCGACTCATGAGCTCTGCGGACATCGACGTCACGGCGATCATCGTCAACTACAACACGCGCGCGCTGCTGCGGCCGTGCGTGGAGGCGCTGCGCGCGGGCGCGCTGGGGCTGCGGCTGC
>Ga0307513_10009602_pt1 | contig 12222 bp, 16 predicted proteins | sample 15_EM_MG_FD_202174 | JGI IMG/M metagenome (GOLD analysis project Ga0307513, IMG submission 202174) | Populus trichocarpa ectomycorrhiza microbial communities from riparian zone in the Pacific Northwest, United States - 15_EM | ecosystem: Host-associated > Plants > Roots > Unclassified | place... | reverse complement strand
ATTAAACTTAATAAGGTTTATCATATTCTCATATTTCTTTTAAGACACCAAACTTTGTATACTACTACCTTAACATACTCACTTTAATATATATTAATTGAAAGATCATTGGACTCTTTCTGCTCTCTCAGTTACCATTTCTTTAGTATTGACCTTTTCTGTACTTTGAACTTTATTTATACTATTTTCCATACTTTCCCAAACCTAATCTATTGAATTCTGTCTTTCCTTCAAGTACATAGCATGTTAAGACACTATTGGAAGTGCGAGAAAGCTACTACCCCTTCTAAATTTTAAAAATTCACTTTGTCCTTTATACTCTTAAGAATATCTTGTTCCACATTCAGTTTTGATTGATTTTACATGGATTTTCCATTCAGATGTATTTGAGATGAGTATACCTACTATATAAAGTGGGTTTGAGCTAGAGGAAGTAGTTGTAGTGAATGAAAACCAGTATCGGTTGCATATTTGTACAAAGTTTGTACCCATTGAATATAGTTATTCTATAGGAACTATAAACAAATAGAGGCTTTAAAGATGGAGGGAATGATTAAGACAAATATAGAGAACTGGGAAGTAGTGAGATTTGAGTATGGAGACTAGATATTTGATTGTTCATGAAGAAAATTGTGAAATTCTTGAGAGAGTACTTATAAGAGAATATAAAAGGTATTTGAAGGTTTAAAGCAGAATAATACATATCTCAGGATAGCAGAATACTGGTAAAGTGAACAGAGGTAAATATTTATCATATTAGAAAGCTATTGAATGATAAACAGTGCAAATGACTGTCTAAACTGTGTTGGAGAATAACTAGTATAAAGGACATCACTGCGAGAGCAGAAAGAGTCCAATGATCTTTCAATTAACATATATATTAAAGTGAGTATGTTAAGGTAGTAGTATCCAAAGTTTGGTGTCTTAAAAGAAACATGAGAATATGATAAATCTTATTAACTTAAGTTTTATACTCTCTTAAATATCAAATATCTCAATTTACCCTGTTTTCAAACTTATAGCTCATGTTTTGTAGATCGAAATTTCCATTTCTAATACCTACAGTTTATTAACAACCTATTCCTAATACTTGCTATATGGAAAGATTAACTAGAAATCTATTCCAAGTACTGATTATCAAACAAATAGTAATTCAATCATCAATTATCACTTGTGTGTTTCAAGAGTGCAGTTTACTTTATTTTGCTAATATTCTTTTATGCTGATTATTACCAGGTGCAAGACATTGAACTATTCAAATATCAGCTTCTTCAGATGTATAGTGAGTGGGTTGTTGTAAGTTTTGTTGGTTTTGACGAAGTGAAGATATTGACCCATTACTAGAGGGTGACCTATAACTAGGTATAATACGTTATTTTATACCATTGAAATAAAAATTGGTTATTTCATGAGGAGTACCTTTCAAGCGCCCTCGTCATATCTTTCTGGGAGCCCCCCGGAGTTTAGGCGTAGATTGATTCATGATGTCTAGATGAGTAAACGACAGGTAAGGTTGATAGGGCATGGGTATATATATACACTTGAATTGTACGATGGTTAAAGTCACGGTCGCGTAAGACTGCAACCCCCAGTCTACCATAACACGCGAAGTACAATCCCTTCGATGTAGAAATGGCTTGAAAATGTTGTACTAGAAGTTGTATTTGTTCCAAGATGTTATATCTTCCCTGTTTACATATCAAGTGTACAATTGTAGTCACAAAATGAATCTAGAGAGTATGCCCCTACCATCTTCGCTCCGAACCCAAACACACAGCTCTTGTTGCTATAATTTCCTTTCTCTGATAGTATGATGAAATCAATTAGCAGAAGGCTTGAATCTGGGGGGTCATTCATATCCTACTTGGAAGTTGGTGAGTAGGGCTATTGGTTAGGCTACCACGGTAGACAGGAGGGCTCGACGTGTGATTGGAGGTAGACCGTGACGATGTTTTCAAGAGGTGAACCAACCTTTTCTTTTCTATTTAAGAGAGGCCAAATTAACTCCACTTCTTTCTCACCACACTGTTACCTTCTCCATCTAAGCCCTCGCCTTCCACACAATTCTCAGCTTGCTCTGCCCTTTACGCTGCCAGCCCGCTTCTCCTTTTCATACATTACAGAAGCAAACTCTGCAGTTAAAACAAAAAAAAAAAAAAAAAGAAGCAAAGAAAAGAAACAACCGCGGCTCTTACCGCACCAACCCGGATGCGCCCCTCTACTGGTACCACCCTCACTACTTCCCTTACTTTCTCCACTACATCGAGGGGCACGCCGGCAAAAGGTCGCTGCATTGATTACTTATTGCCCGATCCCACATAGTAAGTTAGTCACCATCTTCACACTGGTCTTTTCTCTTTTGCTCTTTTATCACCCCGCAAATCATACGCCGAGTTCATACGAACAAATCATATGCACAAAATTATACGCATAAAGATATCATTCACGCAAAATCATACGCACAAATTATATGTACTAACATTGATGAATAGAATAGCTTTTTCCACGAGCAATGCCATCTGCTTATAAGTAGAGGCCGCTTCCGGCAGGCGCTTTGGGGCCCTTAGTAAATCCTGAAACCATCCGCCGGAATGAAGAGAGGTCAAGCCTTACCTCCTTGGAAATCGCTTTCAAAAGTGCAAGGGTGAACCGAGGCAATCGCCTAAAACAATGCAGTGATTTTGCGCGAAGATATGATGACTATCAGGTGCTTGACGACGAGACGAAAGCCCAAGTGGATCAGGAGATGATCGTGCAGGAGAATGAGGTCCAGGAGCAGGAACGTGTGGCAATCCTGGTGGATTGGCGGCGATACAATCCAAACCAGTTCGGCGACGATGGTTTGCCAATTGTGAACCCCTCAACCCTTGTCGGAGTTGATTCTCCACCGAATTAACCTGCATCACCTGTGTTTGCGTCACCAAAGATGAGACCCGCAGCGCGAATGAAGAGTCTGCTCGACCGTGTGGTGAAGCGACCAAGAAGCTTGTCAAGAGTGTCTGCGCTGGTACTGCCTCCGGGGCCTTCTGGATCTCAGGACGCTCCTCCCCTTAGCACCCACCAGCTAGCGATTCGGGAGCACAGTCATTCACTCACAATACGTGGAGCCCCGGTATCCCCTACAGGTTCCCCTGTTGGACGCCCTGTGGCTTTGGCGACGGCAGCTACATTCAATACAGGGAGCACAAGGGAATCTATCTCACATCACACTAGTATTAGGATAGGACTAGGTAGCCTGAGGCGAAACCCCTGGGCTAATAATCCACAGTCAAGTAAGTAATTGTAAACTTTGCCTAATTAACTTCGAGATGTGCTTACTAATATTCATGGTTGTTAAGCTCGGACAGGCCCCTCAATACATATCGGCGGAGGTGAAGGTACTTTGGAGTACAGATTGACGGAGAACGATATGGAAGGAGATTTGGACATGACGGTTTGAGAGGATGAGCTCGACGAAACAGGTGGCCCTTTGATTGACAGTGTGAAGCCTGTTGAGTGGCTTTTGCCAAATGCGGAGGTCTGCGAGGAGTGGGAAGAGGCTGAAGAGGATGAAGATGTCGATTTGATCGACCTATATGAGTTTGGTGATGAGGGTGGCAATGGCTTGGAGGATTCCGATGAGGTCTATGGGGAAGAGGAGATTGTCGAGGACGACGATGAGGATGTGGAGGGCGAGGAGCAGGATGTAGAGGGCGAGCAGGAAGACGTGGAGGGCGGGGAGGAGGGTGATGATGATGTCCATATGACAGATAAAGGTGAAACTTCCGGCTCAGGTTTTGGAAGTAGGAAGCGATACTTAGGTCGGCCTGACTCTACATCTTCTGCTTGTGGTCTGTACGGCGATGTGGCAGATGACCGTTTCTGTGCTAGCACCCAAGGGATTGGAGAGGGGCTGCTTGGGCAGGCTATGATACCCAAGGATTCCTTCACAAGCTCGGAAGACGAACAGGATAGCATTGAAAACATTGTCACCAAGAGAGAGCGCTTTCTTGCTGGCAATATACGTCTTATCATTGATCTCGAGGTAGCCACTAGGGAAGACGCAGAAGAACAAGGAATTGACATTGAGGAGATGGATAGAATTGACCGCAAGATGGGTAGGCAGGCCCTCCTCAATATGGCTAGCCAGCACTTCCCTCACTGCATGAAACAGGAGCCGGAGGATTAACGATTTCTACTTCCCTCTATTTTCTTTTCTTGTTATCTTCTAGTTCCTTTCCTGACCCCTCAGGCTGGTTCTGCCTTCCTTACTCTCCTTAATACGGTTCCCCTTAACTTGCCTTACCTGCACTCCAGCTTCTGTCATTATCTACCACAATATCTCCCATTTGGTTTCATCATTAGCCTGTATTCTTTCTTCCATATCATAAGTCCGGGGGCTGTTTTCCTTGCGTTAGATTCTTACGCAGCACGCTACCTCTTTTATTGTTCTCTTCTCACTCTGAATTTCAAGAGACCGACGCTCCTTTAGAGTTTAATTTCTTTTGTTATCATACCCGGCGCCTATATGGATTCCGCTCTTTTCTTTTATGTCATGATTGAGTCGGTGACCTTACTCTTTGCAGTATAATGTAATACAATAGCTGTTTAGAAGGTAGAAATAATCTCACATAACAATAAGCTTGAGCACAGATTGAGATTGTCTATTTAGTACTTTGCTTCTGGTTTCTTCAGCAAAATCCATACACACAAAGACATACGCCCAAAACTACTTACCCAAAGTGATGCGCTCAAAGCCATCCGCTCTAAAGCCCTACACTCAAAGCATGCGCCTAAAGCATACACCCAAAGCATATGCCCAAAATATTCACCCAAAAGATACGCCTAAAACATACACCTAAAACATACGCCCAAAACACCCGCCCAAAACACACGCCCAAAGCATAGACCCAAAGCATATGCTCAAACCACATGCTCAAAGAATACGCCCAAGGCATACGCCCAAAGCATAGGCGCAAAATACCGGCACAAAGCAGTTGATGTAACGACGTTCTCTGGGAATGTTTAATTATAATTTATGTTCAAATAGGTGAGAGAATAGCCACGCATATTTCTCTAGAGAAGTTAAGCTCCACAGTTTTCAGGATAGGCTGCTATCTCAGAATCAGAATCAGAATCCACAATCGTACAATGAACAAGACCCATGACAACTCTGCTACTGGTACTTCCAGTACGCATCATCTGCACTCAATACACCGTTGCACAGATATAAATTCCTGCTCCTAGAGCATCAAGGATCCCGTTGTACTCTGTATCATCATAGTCCAACAACCCCGACACCATCTCCTTCCACTGTAGCTCCACATTCTCAGACTTGTCTTCATGTACCTTGGTTCCCAACCAATACATCTTGCCCAAGACTGAGGCGTGCATCCCAGCCTTTGGATAATCCATTATATCTACCACATCATAGTGTAAGCTACTAGGTTCCTGCCATTGATATTGAATATTTGACTTACAGAAGAGGCGTATGACTTTATGACCCCAGGAAGGCGAGTAGAGATAAGGATGTGAAAACAAGGTTGGTTCCAGGTCGCCGTAGTTGTCTAGAGAGCTCTGGGGAAAGCCCTTTACTTCAAAGAAGCTATGGTCGACTTGAGCATTGGCCATTGCGCGAAGCCGAGGAAGTGGAACGATACGGGCTCGGTATTACCCGGTGCAGTCGATGCAATCACATTATTTTTCCTGATCGTGCTTATGATACTAATGAAGGATGGATATGGAGAGATATAGAAAGATCGTGCTTTTATAGTAAGACCAAAAGGTTTTGAAGTAGGGAAAATCTATAAAATCATTTTATCAAGACCAGCTACTTGTACATTAAGTCAACACGAGCAATGCTTGATAGAATATAATTAAAGAGCATATAAATTATGGAAATTCAGAAGTCAGAATGAAGTTATTGTTAACTGTCGGAGTCTGGAACTAAGCCCGATGTTATTTTGCCTTTTACCACATGCCTGCCTGAGTCACACTGCTGAAATATTTCTAAGCTCGCGACTCGACCCTTAATCTCATACCCTAACTCAAGCGCCTGTATGATAGCGTGGGATTCCCTTGTTCTATGTTCTAACATTCTAGCAATCCATCCACCTCATACCAATTTGACAGCCTTCCCCCTACCATTTGCCCACTCAAATCCACACATCTCCGATTGGTACGATTGTCCTATCCGTGGTGACCGGCTTTTAGCCCAAGGTTTGTCTATCGCTCACTATCAGCTTTCATAGTTCTAGTTGGCTGCACACTTACTGCAGGTGGGATCCAGTAACAGCTTACAGAAAAAAGAAGTCCGCCTTCATTCTGCCGAAGGAAATGGGGAAATGGTCAATTATTTCATCATAACCAAATGTCCAGGTATAAAACTCATCCATTGGAGCCTCCGCGATTGAGGCCGTTGTCATTGCCTTAGGTGTAAATAAAGGAAAGGTGGCAAAGGTAGACGGCAGTAGCAACAAGATGGTTATAGTATGATATTCTTGTGAGTATCTAAGTGGAGGATAATTACATAGCATAATTATCAACCTGTATATAAGGGTTATAATCAGAAATGACCTTTAATCACTCAGAAAGGCACTGAGTGCCTTCGTCACTGCATGGTATTCGAGTATTAGATCCTCACCATGGGTTTGCTTTCAATGGTTGCGACAGCTTTGAGAGACCTCGTACTTGCCGGTTTGATTCAAGATTTGGTTACCATGTAGGAGAGAAGGCGCAGTATGAGAGTGTTCAATTGGAACGAGTCAACTCGCGTAAAAGATAAAATTTGGTTACCACGGATTATGATTGAACAGGGTATTTCAACCCCTACTGGATTTGAACTAATGTCATGCCCAAAGCACCGCGGTGAATACCAATTCATTTAGCTGCTACCAAGCCTAATTCTAGAGTGCGGCTATTTTCAAAAAGTAATTCACATGCAACCATACACCACCATACACACAAAATTCATACGCACAAAAATTCATACACACAAAGGTTCATACGCACGAAGGTTCCTACTTGTTCGTATACTCAATTGATAGACACAAAAATTATGCGAGCAATGAAATGGATCATAGAATGGAAGCCAGCTTGGGTACATAGCTTAGCTGGACCAACTTATAACGTTAATTAATATGCCCACCACAGCTGTAATTTTATATAAATATCATTCGGGATCAGTTACTGTACACGGATAGCTAGAACAATCGCACCTTAATGTCTTCACAACCAGAATCTTCCATGATGGGCAGCCAACGGGGGTTCTAAACCTCTGGGGCAAGAAGCCATACCTCTTTTTTACGGTTCCACGAAAGCCCAGCATGCGAATACTCTCCATCCTTATCTCAATTCTAGGAAGAATCCAGCCCATATGGTAGCGAAGGCCCGGTAACAGCAACCCCAAGACCTCTGAATGGTGTGGCCCGGACACTTCTTTCAAGTTCCATAACACCCTTGCGCTCCGATTCTGTAGCGCTGCCTCCGGGAAACCAAGATCACACCCGGAATCTGCTTCATCCACTAGCCGTGACTTTTTCAACAAGTGACACAGTTACATTTGAGATATTTGGAAACTTTTATCGCTAAACGGAGGAATAATATAAGTGTTGGATGAGGAATAATATAAGAGTTAGATGTAGTGGTGGCAAGGCACGCCAGGGTATATAGCCTATGCTGCGAAATATGCTGACAAGAAAAAGATAAGGTAGAACTCGGATCCTCGAGGCACAGTGGGGTGGAAATCCTTTCAATAATGTGCCGACGATTCAGGTAGTGCGATTAGCACGGACCAAGTAATGTGTATTATGTGCAGAAAGGTTCTAACTCACCCAAGTGGCACGGGGACTGGCTCGATGCATGACCAGAACATGTCCTCCCCTTGTCTGAAATCGAGAAAGTTCAATGGATATGATGGGTGGGCTGCAAGCCGGCTTGGGATAGACGTTCTTACGCTATTGCAAAAAGGGACTAAAACTGGAAATAGGCGTAGGATTATCGATCTGGCCACACCAGCAGGATTCAATCAGAATAATTTCAAAGAATACTATTTCAAGGCTTTTTTAGCTACGAATCTCACCTTTAATTACTCAAACAACGTTGCCGTTCGTCATGTCTTTAAGTACATTCGTCCTGGAGTCGAAATCCCCAGCCCAACGACATTACCACGCCATTTGAAACAGCTGGGAAAGTCTAGGGTGGATGATATTCAAACATGTCTACCTGGTGCAGGAAAGATTTCTCTGGCTGCCGATACATGGACTTCGCCGAACAAACTTGCATTTTTAGCAATTGTGGTTTATTGGATCTTGGAGAGCTGCCAGATGGAGGAGGTGCCGATTGGGTTCGCGGAAATCAGGGGTTCTCATATGGGGGCTAATACGGCAGGGATAATTAATGACGTTCTAGCCAGATACGGGATTCTCGATAGAATTCTGGGTTTCACCACCAATAGTGCCAGCAAGAACCAAATGCTCACTGAAGCTTTAAACAATGCTTGGAGTTTACTATCGGTTGAATGGTGTCAATTGGAAAATCATATTCCATGGGTGGCCCATGTTGTTCAGCTTATCCTCGGTAGATTTATGAGTTCGATCAAGGTGAAATCGTGGGATCGTCATATGCCGTCTGGCTTTAAGGCGGATATCGAGAAGGCTATGAGATTGGATAATGGCTTTCACAAAACAGTAGAAAAGGTAATATGTCTAAGAGCTCATACCCTAACACCTATATTACAAATATATATGCACAAATTCATACGCACAAATTCATACTCACAAGGGTGTATGCACAAATTCAATGTTCCAAATTGAATGCGCGCCAATGTGAAAGTAGAACCAAGTGTTTTCCCCATTGTTCCCACCTAAGATACCTTTAGTCAGAGATAATGCTAATAATGGTTTATAGCATCGGAAAATGAGTATTGTGGTTGGTGCTTCACCTCAACGGCGTCAACACTTGATTGAGAAGAATAACCGGGTTAAGATTCCTACTACACTACTTTATGATGTCAAAACAAGGTGGAACTCAACCCTAAATATGTTGCAGAGATCTGTATGGCTAAGGGAAGTCACCAAGAACTGGTTACAAACCTATGCCGAGTTTACTCCTCTCTGGTCAACCCCAGAAGAGCGGAGTCACATTGAATACATCCTGGAGGTACTTCAACAGATACGATTTTGGACTTTGTCAATGTTAAAAACACGTGGTGTTACCATTTATCGAGTGTTTCAAGTGTATCAAGATATCTTTGATTATTTGGAAATGCAAATTTCCAAGTTAGAACAGAAGCGGATGCAATGGAAGGTTGATATTCATGAGAGCCTAGTGAAAGCTAAATTAAAGGCAGCCTCTTAGTATGGTAAAACGGAAAGTCCAAGAGTGTCTTCGGTTCGGCATTGGGACTTGCCTGAATCTCTATTGCAAACTCAACCTTTGTCGAGAATGGGATCTTGATACCAGTGGGGAGACTGAGTATGAAAAGTGATATAAAAAGGAGTTCATAGTGTATTATGATCTGTAAAAGGCGCCAATAAATAATCAGGCACCTGACATGTCAATTCCACGGAGTGGTCTGAACAGTCGATCCAAACACCTTTACTCTTCGAGACACAGAGCAGTTATCATGAGTGAGGCATTAGCGTACCTCGAAACCGATTCTGAGATTGAGCCGCCTGAGCCAGACAGGGAGGTTACGGATCCCACATGTGAGGCCTGCCCACCTGGGATGTTTTACGAGGCAAATATACTGGAGTGGTGTAAGGTTAAAGTGGGAAGATTGCCCAATTTAGCTCGGATGGCTATGGATATTGTCGATGTTCAATGGGGTAGTGTTGGAGTTGAGCTCGTGTTTAGCATGGCAAGAGATGTGATTCCCTGGCGGCGCTCACAGCTCAAAAGCAGTACAATTTGATCTTCAATGCTGGTGAAATCCTACGAGAACGAAGAATTACGAAGATGGCTAGCAGGTCACGATAGTGAATGAGAGGCAGAAAAACTCGAAGAAATGGCTGCTGCTGAGGATTATCGTTATTGGGCTGATAGGAAGGAAGAAAGTATAGAGAACGATAATGGCTGTATCTCCAATGATAATGAATCACACAAGCAGGACACCAAATGGTCTTTCATGGATCAGGATGGCAGGCGAGCATTTGAAAGAGAGCCAAAGGCTATACTACGTGAGCATGGACTGGTTAAATTTTAATTTGCAAGGCCTGGACCACCCCGAAACCAAGGTGTAGATCAATTGGCAGGCTCCAAGGAACCAGATCCTGAAGAAACAATGTGGGATAGTACTGTCAACATGTATGTTGGATCTGACACTGATGAGGCGAAAGGATCACAAGAGGGTGAGGCGGAGATTCCTGGTGAAGGACTGATCGATCTTGAACGTATCGAATAACAGGGTAACGAAAATTCCGGCTGGTTTATAGCAGGCTCAAGGGGCCACCTGGAAGAGGATTGTTCGGAGGCGGAGGCTCTATCGGGAACCCCTGATTCACTACTGGTTATACATGTAACCCATGGAAGAGACCAGACAAGAACTAATACCACAATAAGAGTTCCACCCAGGAAGTGTGCCGGAACTGGGGGGAAAGGAAAGATAAGATCCCGTTTCCACTAAGTTAATTTCGTGTAAAATAATTATAAACTCATAAAATTTCACGGAGCAATTGAGAAGGCATTTTTACTATCCCAAAGTTATCCTATTGGCCAAGACATGCCGAGGAGGTATCAAGTCAACAATGTATACCTAAGTAAATGACGAGCCGCCATGGATTGATTGGCAAAAGCCCCATATAATCGGGGGAGTGCATGTAGGTTTGGGCGTACGGGGTCCATTTTCTGACCCTCATCAGTCCGATCACACGTGCAGACCCCCTAGTAAATGTAAATGTAATTAGAAGGATTCTATGTTTTCAGAGGCAGAAATTCACGAAGTCTGAATACATTGTCCATTTATTCGAGTTCTTACGATAAGCTACAGGAACAGGAGCATTGTCATGAAAATCGTAGGCACGGAGAAATCATACGCACACAAATCATACGCTCAGCAAAAGTTCTACACCCAGAAAGATCATACGCTCACAAATCATATACATACAAAATCATATGCTCAGAAAAATCATTGGCCCAAAATAATATACTGGTAATAGTGTCGTAGATAAAATGCACTAGTGGAAAGGCTAGCTGCATTGGCTCTAGTTAGTCGCGTTTGTCAGGTCATAGTGTGATTTGTCTTCCTCTATATTCTTTCTGTTCTCCCTTTTCTCCCATAGACGCAGAAACTATTCACCCCGCTGCCCTCTGAATCTATGCCCCGCACTGCGCGCTCTTGAACATAAGTTCCCCTCCACCCAAGTCTGTCCTTACCCATGATCCACTCGAGCTCATTTGGATACCTTTATCGTCGGTCTCTACCAACGGCACTTGGCTCTATCCTGCTTTGAGCGGGGGGGAAGCTTGCTTTGATCGAGTTTGGGGGGCTGCGGACGACTAAGAGGGGGCTATCAAAAATGAAGAAGAGGGATGCTGAGAAGCGCAAGTGGCAGCGCGAACAAAGAATAGCTGCGAATCACCTCCACAACTCTGAACAAGGGAGTGAATATATTGCAAATTCTACCATGGATGCCAAAGGTGTGTTGTTCTCTGCTATTTAACAGATCTTTCTGCATGGGCTTGAAATTAGCAATTGTTGTATTCGGCTTTCAACTCAGTCACATATCAATATTCAGGGCATATACTAATCTCCTCGTCGCTTGTATTAGATTCGGGGGAACCATGTCTATAGCTGGATATGGATAAAATTTATTCAATGAAAAGGAATATTTCCCACATGTTGAAAACCCCCAATCATCCACGCGTCAGATACCACCAATGAGGTGATTTTGACGTTCTGGACTCAATCCTTTTGTGACCTAAATGGCAGTCAAATAGCACCTTGAAGGAGCATTTCGAGAAGCAAAATGACCTCCAATTACACCGGGCTATTGTTATAATACAGGACGAGTAAGTAATGCATCCTTTGGACTAAGACTAGGCTAATATACTATACTATCTTTTTTCTTTTTTTTTTCTTTTTTCTTTTTTCTTTTTTTTTTTTTATATCATATATTTGTTGTTAAGGTACAAGAAATCGCATGGAGCGCTAGCTATGGCGAAAACAAAACCCAAAATCCAAGACGAACTAACAAAGGAAAAATCCGGCACCAATCTCTTCAACTGGGGTCCGTACCGGTCCCA
>Ga0307513_10009601_pt1 | contig 12222 bp, 12 predicted proteins | sample 15_EM_MG_FD_202174 | JGI IMG/M metagenome (GOLD analysis project Ga0307513, IMG submission 202174) | Populus trichocarpa ectomycorrhiza microbial communities from riparian zone in the Pacific Northwest, United States - 15_EM | ecosystem: Host-associated > Plants > Roots > Unclassified | place... | reverse complement strand
ATATCGCGAGAATTTCTTGTTCCTCATTGTTTGGGCCCTGGGGCTGATAAATAACTTTGTCTCATGACAGTTTGAAGTTTGCGGGCACAAGGTATAGTTTCGGTCGCTGCAAGTAAGCATTTCTTTAATTAATCGTAATCGCTTTGTCTATAGTATGCGGATATCTCTTCTCCGTTCGGCAACTGCTCCAGATGCTGAACAAGGTCAAGGTATTATTGTAAATTTACAAGAGAAAACGAAATGATGGGCTGACGAAAGTATCTATCTGCAGGCGAACACCATTTATTGTGGGCAATCTTACCGTATGAAGGTTGTTTCTTGGAGTCGGACGTGCCTGTCTTTGGGAGGCATCTGTGAGTCAGTGGAAACACCAGCGGTGATCGACGCCACCAAACACAGCGGCAAATACCGCGCCGACTTATCATATGATGACCACCACTGTGACACCCTTCATATCACGCTCAATCAACACCTCTTTGACTGGAAGTAACGAGGTCATCTCGTCTCCTGGAGAATCTGCACAGAGCTGGCACAATTTAAAGCTCAGTGTGAAAGGGGGGAATCATGTGTGGATGCCAATAAAATGACACAATAAAGGGCGGTAGCACAAAAAATAACCATCTCAAACGACCAGAATACCACAAATATAAAACATCAAGCACAAACTGTCAGAAAATGATGCCGACATAAAACCAACCAATGGTAGTAACAAATCCTACTAGCCCTCTCGAACGCTGAAATGACGACTCAACAGCACCATGCGAGTCACCACACACCAGAGCACCAGCTTCAGCTTTGGATACGCTTACATCCATTCTAGGAGGAGAGGGAGTGCGATGTACTATAATTTCGTTTATGTTGTGCGCAGGGTCCACGAAATGCTGTTCTGTTTATAAGGGTTCCTACTTAGAGGTTTACCTCCCAATGGAATGGGTTGTTACCTGCCATGTTACCTGCCCGGCAAATCCCGTCACCAAAGTATTTGACCTTTTGCTCATGTACTTTCGCTTCATTTATTCTGGTAAAAATAAATTGAACATGTGTGACTATATAATAAAATGAACGGAAATTTTTTATTTTTATCCGATCTCGCGATCTACGGTAATTTCGACAACTGTTACCTGCCACGCCTGAAGTGAAAAAAGTGACAAAAGCAGCCAGTCAGAAAAGCTAGGTGTCGATCGGCAAAAAACTGGCATAAATCCAACTGATTTTGCAGGCGTTTTGCCTGAAAAACACGTCACTCCATAGGAATTTTATGGGAAAAAGTTAAAAAGCGACAAAAAGCGAACAAGTAAAATGTTTCCGATGATTGCACAGCCACGATCGCACATTCTAGGGTGGGTATCCAAAGAAGGAAAAAAGTTAAAAAAAAGAAAGTAAAAGGGAAGAATTTCATGTTTCTTTGTCCCTTAAAATAATCCTCTGTTACTTATTAATATATTATCTCTCCAGATTCTCGTATTTTTTACGTCGGGGCCGATTTTTTAGAAGAAAAAACTTGTGCTTCGCGTGTGACCAAAGGGAAGTTAGATAGCTCCCCATGTCCAATAACAAGTAAGCTGAAAATGTAAAATTCATTTTCTTTGTGTAAATACATGGGGTATAGTATCAAGGCAGCACTAGGGCAATTCCATGAAGCTGCGCTGTGGCACTGAATCCTGTGAGGAACTTGGTCGGCTAGATATTCAAGCAGGTCAGAAGGTTTGTAAGCCTGATAAAAGTCAGAATGTGAGCCAATGCTTTCTGCATACATTTAAATCCTACCTATGGATCGTTACAATGGCGTTGAGGCCGTGAGGCCTGCAGAGTGGACGAACCTGAAAAGGGGTTGTACGCGTACCGGACTGCATTTTTTCATTCGCACCGTCTTGTGCACAGCATCCCTGCTTTATTTAATCTCTTTACAGTCAGGCGGCATTTAAAGACGAATCTGCGCTGCTGATCGATGACCTTTAAATATTCTATTTGGCCTTCGCTTCGTTATCTACAAGAACGAGTTATCTAACATCTTATCTACTCGCAAGCTGTAGCCATACATGTACAATCATTTGCAATGTTCGTTTTTGTTTACGAGAGGAAGTGAACTCCAGTTGCCCTCGAGCACCCGACAAGCCTGCCTGCCATCGCGCCACATCTAGGTCATTAGAAGTGTATACCCCTCCGGTATTCCTCCAAAAATATGCGCGATTTTGCCTCATGATAAAACCCAGAATGGCACGCGCAACTACATCGTCCTCTAGTATCCTCACATGAGCGGATGATGCTGCGAATCCCCTCATTCTCACGACGACAATGACAACACATATTCCTAGCCACAATGGCCCCACGCGCGCGCATCCGTGGATGCTGGAATGACGAGAACGGCCCAGGATTCACCATACGCCAATTGTACACCCTCATCCCAGGTGACATCAACGACATTCGTATCCACACATGATTCTTGTCTCAGTGTTAGGGAGAGGAAGAGACTTATGGCCACTGGATCCTGCGCCCAATCCACCCTCCATTCCTCACTAGCATTTCCTGCAATGACGGCTACAGCATTACATAACGGAAGTCCACTACGGAATGTTCCAGCGCTCTCCTTGCTCTCGCGTCGACCCTCGACCCTCCTCAGCTACAAAGGCGACTGCACTATGACCCAAGGAAGTCCAACTCACCAACCTCCCGCCACTCGTTCCTCATTGCTTCAACACCCACCTCCCATTCTTTGGTGTTTCCATTCACTATACACCAAAGACGTTCCATAGGCCTTCTCGCCCTCTACAGTTCCTTCCTTCTGGAAACTATGCGATGGTTATCCATGACCGGCGACCTCGCATAATCAGGATGGTAGAACGCTGTTGGCTGGGTTCGCAACGGGGACGAGTACGAGGTGGGAAGGAACTCACCCAGTATGTATTTGGCATCGTCAATCTCTTGGTCTTGCATCCTCATATTTTTCCAACAGCGGTGGTGATGCCTTTTTCTTTCCACTCCCCCGTCGCGACGAGGAGATTCAGCGCCTAGAACTCAACCTCGCCCGCCGTTATCGTTGCCCCATCAACACTCCTCCGTCCTGTCGCCCGTCCCTTCCCTAGATCGACTAAGTGGAGATGGTAGCGGTGCCCTATCGACGAGCCGAGCGGATTGTCGGTATGCCCATGCCTCAGAACGGATGCCGCCAGCGTATCTCTCCAATTCTCCGCAAAAATTTCCACGTTTTCAACACCGCGCGCGATCCACCCGAATGCGGCACTTCACTTTTTTTTTTCTCCAAACCGACAACGGAAAGAGCGGCGACAGGGAGATAACATACCTCCGTGGTTGGTGCTGCCACTGACATTGAATGGCAGTCGCAGTGTCGTTCTTGCATGCGCGTGGCGTCCACGACTCTTTGGGTGAGGACGTGGGCATATGCTCATGCCGGGATCCTGATGACCTGTGGTATGTAGTATCATTCCGAGGTTGCCTCTCACCAGCCCACGATCTCTGCGATAACGCCCATCTCTCCGTTGGCGATGACGATAGCTCTTCACTCAGCCCAAGTGTCACAGACGTTGGATTACGGCTGCCTTTGACCACATCGACCTCGAGATTGAGGAGGGGGCGGTGTATAGAAGAACAGGAAATAGAACATGGTGGAAACAGCTGACAACGATCGGCGATCCTGCTCGCTTTGGATAGATAGGTGGCGGGGGGGTGCTCGCTAAATGAGCCTTCGACTGTTCGACATCGTGCATGTACCTCGCCCACTCTTTCATCCACTCATTCACATCCTCTTCAACGGTCAATAGCAGCTTCCATCTTCTTACCCCTTTATTAAGAGCATTCAACGGGGTTGAGCGCGACTTTACGAAACCGAGCCCTCCTCCGTCGCCCCGTCAACAACACCGCCCCTCACAATAGCCCGCTTGACCGAGATCGGAACACATGTCGCACTGATAGTCCGTTCGACGAGCCGAGTGGGGCTGCATCGGTATGTTCATCCATCAGCAAATATCATCAACTAAGTAAGGTATATAGTAAAATGTCGGCTAGAAGTCGCTTCGATCGATACCCTCGAAGCGTCCATCTGATTGTGATCACTACTTTGATGATGGTGGTGGTGTGCTGGCACTGGCACTGCTGGGTACGAGAGATACCATGGGGGTGGGGATTGGGGATGAACGGGTGGGTTGATGGATACCGCGTTTGGGGGATGGTTTGTACATGTAACGAGAGTTATACGAAGTAATGCATCATAACAAGTGCCGCGAATCCTCAAGGACATTTTGCATTCAATGCAGAACAGAATGTGGAAAACCGCAGTTGGACGGGTTTTGTTGGAATCGCAGTCTTGTGTACCTTCACGGCAGCAGGTATCGAGCCTCCGCCAGTACTTGAAGCCCAACGTGAGCCATATTTACCAGACTACTTTTAAATGACGCTAATCTCCCCTAATAGACTAACCGTAGTGCTTTTTCCCAATGGAGTTGAAAGCCAACCCTCCAGCATTCATGTTAGAAGTCCAGGTCTCATCATCCCGAGGAGCCTTATTCGATATCGTGAGCTATTAATATGACTATCCCAGGCTCTTGAGCTCTTCAACAAAAATTTCCCAGACTTTTCCGTGCCGGTACCTCAGCTATCTCCCACTTGAGTGAGTCCTTGCACGTTGGATATCTTTATTACTCATCAATATTTTCACCCAACTCCCAGCCCCAAGGACAAAGATTTCGTTGAGCCGTAGAGTTACCGCAAATTATCATATGTTGAAACAGTAACTGATATAAAATGGAACGGAATGTTAGGACTAGTGGATGAAGTACTCGTTCAATTCCTGTAGCCCGATCCATCTGCAATTCATGAGTTGCCCGCCGCAGATTCAACCCGTAAAAGGTACTTCGTTATCGCCTCCTTGGCCAACCTCTTTCTCCGCGGAAATTGCTGCGCCATTGTGGTGAAAGTGCGCCTACGCAACACTTCAGCTAGCTCCAATGCGATTGCGGCGTTCTCCAGAAACAACGGAAGCAAATTCAATGCCCACAGGTATGACAAGAATCGACAGTATTCGTGTTCAGGAGAGTTGTCAGGGAAGGAAGATTTCTGATGAATATATATCGATGCTTTGAGTCGAACTTGTAAATGATGCCTTCCTTTCCGTATCCTGCTGTGAACCCCCATTCGTGCTATCCACGCCGAAGGTTTACTCCGACGCAGTGCCCTATCACGATGGCCAGACTCCATGACTCCCTTCGAAAAATTGAGATGGCTACACAAGCATAGCTGCCAGCACTCTTTGGCGGCGGCCGTATATCGCTGCTGATCGAAAATGCAGGTACCTGAACGCTCAGGATTTTCCAACAACTGTGAGAGGTAAGTTAAGAATTCAGGAGTGTTCCCTAAAAATGAATCGGTTCCATCGATTCCAGAGAATCCTATGTCATCAAGAATATACCCCTCCCCTCGCCGACGGACCAGGTACAAAGATGCTACCATTCCAGGAGGGAAGATAGGTCGTTCTTTTGTGTTGCTGACGGACTGAAGGAGGCTTCCTAGAAGTAGGGTGAATCCTGGAAAGGAATAATACTTTTTCAGGAGATTACAGAGGATCCTGTCGAAGTCAAGTTGAAGAGTCTGGGAGGTGTGACGTGCTTCAGATAACGGCTGCATCATGGAATAAATGTGCAGAGAACGCACGGAGTAAATTCGATAACATACCAGCTTTTTCAAACACTCTAAAAAGATAGGAGAAAAATTGTGTGCCGTCACATATTCCCAATCAGATTCGTGCATCCTGGATTTGATGACATCCCAAAGATTGTCGAATGAAAAATTAATCAAGTCATTACAGAGTTCAGGTGTCATTTCCGCATTTTCAAGATGGTAGACAGTTTCGTGATAAGAGATCCACAAGATTTCGTCATCGACTTTGTTTCAGAATGAAAACGGGAATACTACAAGGAATCATTTTGCTTACCCGGGATTTGAAGCCCCTGAAGACACCGGCGAGCAAAGGCTGTGTGTCGAGCTTGACAGTTGATCCAGAATGTTTTTGAGCGGGTAGGATCCACAAAGAAGTCTGTTATAGAGGCATGGAGGACGCGAATGTTCCTATCAGGTTCGAGGTTTACGAGTGAGTTTAATTCCCCGAGGTATAGCTCGACGTCTCCAGGTTTTAAGCATAGAAATTTCTCAATTATCGGTGGCCGGAGGTTCCATTCGTAGATCGGAAAAGGTTGCTTGCCGAAGAATATGACACCGAGGATTTCCAGAACACGTTCGGTGTCCTCTACGCCAGCTAATATGTGCGTGTACAACGCGTCAAGCTCTGCAAATGGTAGGTCCCTCTGAGGAGGTCGGAGGCCGAGGATGACATCTAAACGATCCATAGGTTTGTGTCGAATGGAAGAAACATAACGGATTACAGTCGATGCGTAGATGAACTGTCCTGATGATTTTCGAACAAGTTGTTTTAAAACATCAGGAAGGGGCCACTGGGAAGGGATATAAGCGCGGAGTCGATGCGTGGATTTGATCTCCTGAAATTTGTCAGTCAAAAATAGTTTGATGTCATTGTCGGGGAGGTGAGATTCGTCCAGGGCGAGGCGTGAAGTGATGCTTAACAACAACCCGGTGTTAAACGCGAGAGAGATATGTTGTTCGGGACGGCTAGCAATTAAAAAGACCAATGGGAGCCGATGTTGTTGCCAGGCATTGGCTAAAACTTGCAGAATATTTTGCTGAACTTTGGGGTCTGAACATTCGTCTAGACCATCGATAATAACGAGACGACGAGAGGATGAATCGTTGAAATAGCCTGCCTCTGCCAGCGGCTGAAGCGGTGCCACGATTAGGGTTTCCACTTGGACCGCGAAAGACTTGGAGAAGACGAGTGGATCGTGCTCGACGGCACTAAGAATGGCTTCTCGAACGTCGGGGAGGTTCAAGGTAATTTGATAGGCGAGGGTAGCGATAAGTGAATTGACGCTATTGCGTGAGGGGTCGTTCCTTGAGAAAAAGAAGCTCGCAAGCAAAATCATCTCCTGCTCGCACATCTCGGCGATGGTTTGTGCGATCGCTGACTTCCCAGCTCCAGCGGGGCCATAAACCCACATAATGAACGAGTTCAGATCTTCTTCCCATTTAATCCACTTCATGATCCTGGTGAGAACGGCCAAGCGTGTGTTCGGGTGACATTTTGGGGGATCGAAACGTTCCTTTGAGTTGTGGAACGCAGTGGTAGCTGTTGCGCGGTGAAGGATATCCGATGCGCCTACCGGTTTGAGAAATACGTGAGTTTCACAAAGATAATATCTGAAGAAGAACGCACAGCGAAGGCCATGGTAATGCGCCTCGTTAGTGTTGAGGGTGAAATTCCCCCCTGAGATGAGAAGGTTCTGCGGTGTGAACATGGAACTCATGGTCCGGTATTCGGTATTTGTGGCTTGAAAACTGGAAACGTTGGGTGGGGGTGCGCAGGTGGGTGGTAGTCAAGGAACGTTGAACAACCGTGAGGATTGCAACCCAATTCGGACATCAGTGAGCAGGCTTGTCTTTATCTTATCTTATCGACTATAAGCAAAACCCTCTATCTACTCACATGGTTTCTTGCAATCAGAGATTGTTAGGGTAGTAAGGAACCCGGAAACCTTGACCACCAAATTTGCTAATCCAATTTGAGTAGTGGTGCTCAATCCGTTCGACTCTTCTCGAAATAAAGTCGTAGGGGGATGGAAGAAGCCGCTTCTGACCGTTGAAGGGCACGTGAGGATGAAAGAGTGGGTGTAACCACGATCTTGAAAAGTTGAAGGCTTACCGGATGAGTTCCTCCTTCACGAACCTAAGCCCACCGCGCTCGAATTATCCAGGGAAAGTGGAAGGAATCGCCGGTCGTCACCGTTCGGCCTTCTTTACCTGCCTTCTATTTCCCGGTTCCTTCTAGCACCACTCGTAAATATTGATGTATTGATGTCGCGTGAAAGGAAGTCATGCTCGGTGTAAATGAACACCCACTCGGTTCCAGATGCAAGTGGAGAATGACGAGAGAGGGGAGCGTGGAACAGCTCCTGATACACGGTAGTTCCTCATTCTGTGATACTGGGGCGTAGGACAAGCAGCTGGTAAAGCAACGAGGAGCACAATCAGAGACTAGCAGAAGGTGCATGGTCGTCTATTGTTGTAGGAAGTGAAGAGGGCGATGGGAGTACTTGGATTGGAGCAGCCTCGTTCCTGGTGTCCATTGGCGAAGATGTGGGCGTACGTCCATGCGGTGAGCCTGGATACGTGTGGTGAATTGTTATTAGCATTGTTCGGGGTACAAAAGATGTCTCGCGCGTGGGTAGATCACAAACGGCGTTGGTGATATTTGCGGAGAAATGAAGTACTTCGGAAACGTAGCCATTGGTATATCGGACATCAACAAGTGAATTTCCGGCCTCTTGACCAGGAAGTCCGTCCCATACAACCTACGAGAAATGGCAGTTAGAATGATTCAAAGGAAGAACGAAAAGGCAGAAGTGAATACATACGGCAGTTAAATTTGGTTGATCGATCCACGACTCGAAGATTAGCAGACCAACAGCATTTATAATGACAGTCGTATTATTGTTCTGTTCTGCCACGGCCAGAACTACCGCGTCTCCTCCGTGCCATGCCGTTAAGTTGATTCTGCCAAAAAAAAAAACAGAGTCCGGTGTCAGTGTACGTCGACTCTACAGTCCTTCAAAGAGGACACACCGATCGCCTCAATTTCCATCGACCGTATTGTATTCTTCGCGCCACTGTCCGAGCTCATGAACACAAGAGTAGCGAATCGTTTGCGGGCCGCGTTACAGCCAGCGGAAGATTAAAACCTTGTTGATGTACATCGACGAGTTCGTCGCCGTTCGCGAACCTAGCCAGACGCACTCAGCTAACCCCAGCGAGCGGGTCGCCGAGCTTTCTTCAACGGCCTTCTTCAGGCCTCCTCTCTTTTCGTTCCTTCCAGCACCACACCCTCCTCGATGTCGATCTCAGTTTCATCAAACGGACGTATTCTCAGCCTAAATGCACACCCCGTCGGTTCCAGATGGAAGTGGGCAGAAAACGAGAGAGGGGCATGGAATGCCCCCTGGTATGTACATGGCCGATTGCACTCCTGTGATACTTTGCGACGAGAGTGAACACCTATCGCCAGTGGATAGATGCGAGCACCGCAGAAGTAGTATTGTGGTAGGACGACGAGGGGGGCATGAAAAGAGTGCCACCAGGCGGACGTTCGTGGGTGATGCCGCCACTAACATTGAATGGCGATGGTCGTCGGTGTAGAAAGTGGGGGAAGGGGAGTCCTCAGACTGGGGCGCCGGAGGAATGGCGGATATGTAGCGGGTCGGCAGTACAGTGATAATCTCATGTTCTTGGTCGACCTGAGGTAGTGACAATGTCAACGAGCTGAGTCGGGCGAATCGCGATAGAGGGCGATTGCGAAAATTTACGTTCAATCCGTTCGAGGTTCGTCGCGATAAAGTAGTAGGGGGTGGAGGAAGCCGCTGCTGACGTTGAAGAAGTGTGAGACTGAGAGTGTGGGGTACATTCACGATGTCAACTGCTTACCAGGTGAGTTCTCGTCGCCGGTCGCCAACGTAGCCATCTGCGCTTAACTATCCTAAGCGAGCGGGATCGCCTATCGTCGTAGACAACCTTCATCCCTCCTCTACAACCCGTTCCGACCGGCGACCAGCAGCGCCACTACCTCCTCGATCACGATGAGATAGGCAGATGCTGTGGGTGGTAAGACAAGGAGGGGGGTATGGGAAGAGTGGCGGCAGGTACGCAACGCAACGTAGGGGGGGAAATGGTACCAGTAACATTTAATTGTGGTCATACTCATCGTTGGGAGCATTAGGGCGGGCCGGGGCAGTTCCTGGATCCGCAAACACGCGTGCGTGGTGTCCGCTGGCAAATATCTGGGCGTATATCCATGCGGGGATCGTCAAGACGCGTGGTAGATGGATAGTTATGATAATTTCTGAGGTGTCTCGTTCGACGTTGGTGCAGAATTGGAGTAAATATTTGCCGTCTCCCTTTCTGAGGCGACCTACGGACGTGGCAGATGTGTGGGTTGATGCTGAAGCTCAAGGTGCAATGAGAATGGCTGGGGTAGGTGAGGACAATGCGTTCGAGTTCCCTAGGGTAGAGGGTATACAAACGCGTTACTGCCGCTGTTCGAGAGGTATGAAGATGCGAGTGATTCATGATGACATGACAAATGCTTACTTGGTAAATTCCCTCTTCCCGTACTCGCTCGCAAACGAAGCCGACTGCGTTCAATTACCCTGACCATGCAATCGCCGGTCGTGGATATTGATAGAGAGCACAAGACTAGACCAAGACGGTCATCACATCACGTGCATACGGATCGCCTATCTAAGTGACTCCTGTCTGGCTACTGATGATCAGATTTTGCTTTGCCTTCGTACGGAAATGTCCCAAGCGAAGCAAAATCTGATCATCAGTAGGTACAGCCGGTATGTCGGGAAAGGGAAGTACGTATAATTGAGGTCATTAACTAATTACAAGGCGCTATAGCTAAGTGGTGACAGCGATAGATTAGAAATCTGTTCCTCTTTGAGGGCGTAGGTTCAAATCCTACTGGCGTCTTAGATGTTTTATTTTTTGTCCTCGGACTAGAGGGGGCTCGGTGATAGAGTCCAAATCAATGATTTGGAGAGAAGTAGATGACGCAAGAGGTAAGGCGGACCAGTCCTCTTGGCGATGATGAGCTTGATGCCCAGATCTATTCATTTTAGACTCCTTATTCAGGCCCCTCAAGATATTCATACTTCGCTACAAAGGTTACGATATCCAAACGATATCTCGGACGTAGTGACGAGATAAGATAAGATAATTGTCGGCCCGCCGGGATACTGGAACCCGGCCCGCAACGCCTACAAGGGCGCCGTTCCCTCGCAACTTCATGTCTGTTAAACGAAACCAAGAAGAAGCAGGGTGGCGTTTACTTTGCTCCTGCACAACCGAAAATAATAATGATAGCCCGTGCAGATTGAGATGTGCCATTTACAGTAGAGATTTGGTAATTTACATCTGTATATTACTTAATCATAGGTTCCGACTTACACCACAAGGTTCTTACTCTCGTTTATTCTACCGATCGATAGTCACTAGGCCACGACTACGAGCTGTAGCTTCATCTTCTTATGATTTTTCCCGTTTTACTCAAGCTCACGTTGACTTGTTGTGAGCAACTTGGAGTCTCTGGATACAATCGCCGTTGCATGCACTTATTTTCGTCATCGTTTGATCTAGACGTATCGACTTCACATCGTCTCCTTTTCCAACAATGTCGTCATCGAAGAGTAGGTGCAGTTTCGGGTGCGAATACATAGGCTGACTTCCAATGTATAGTTGCCTCGTTGAAAGAGCTCGGGAATGGGGAGTTCAAGCGCCAGAAGTATCGACAGGCCATTGAAGTAAGCCTGATAACGTCCTCGTTCAAAATTCGTACTGTTTTTTTCACGACCGTACATTAGCTGTACACGCAAGCACTGGATTCTGTCGATGCCACGATTCCAATAGAAACGCGTCGGATACTCCTTGCCAATCGAGCACAGGCCTTCATCGTATATGGGATCATCCACGAGGCTTTGCGGGATCTCAACCACGCGCTTTCGCCACAATGCACAACCAAAGACTCACCTAAGACGCTCACCGCCAAATGCCATTACCGCAGAGCGAAATTGCTGTGTACTATGGCAAGGTACGACGAAGCGCAAGCGGATCATTCTGTGTTTGCAAACATCATGGGGGAAATAGGGACAGAGATATCAGGTGAGGAGCAGAAGTTGAAGGAGGACCTTGATCGTAGAGAAGCTGCTGGTGACGATAGCGAACAGAGGCGGAGGGATGAGCTCATGCGCGCCATTGATGTAAGTGCGACGTCCATGCATCTTATGAGCCGAGATAAAACAACGCCTTACAGGCTCGAGGTTTCATCCTTCAGCAGCATTACCGCGCAACATTCCCCCTACCCCCACAGGACGAGCAACAACTCCTTGGGCCAGATTTTGACCCAGAATCCATGACAATTTCCTTCGACACCTTGGACTCCAAGCCTAACCCTCATTTACCCAACCCCAACCTAACGCCAATCTCAATTCCAGTAGCTATCCGAGCGCCATACTACTTTCCCAACCCCAATAACCAGACCCCTTTTTCGACACGCGAAGAGAATCCCGTGTCCGAAAACGAAACGATCGG
>Ga0307513_10009600_pt1 | contig 12223 bp, 12 predicted proteins | sample 15_EM_MG_FD_202174 | JGI IMG/M metagenome (GOLD analysis project Ga0307513, IMG submission 202174) | Populus trichocarpa ectomycorrhiza microbial communities from riparian zone in the Pacific Northwest, United States - 15_EM | ecosystem: Host-associated > Plants > Roots > Unclassified | place... | reverse complement strand
AGGTATTGCACATCTGGCCGTGAGGATGCGACTATATAGAAAGGCAAATAACATTGCGTCCAAGCGATCGGTGATTATCAAATGCTGTGAAAAAGACAAATGCTGTGAAAAAACGCTCACGCCGTTGGATGTTTGATCTTCCGTGAACGGAATATATAACTGCGGCGCCACATGCTAAGTATCCATTCAGCTGCGATAAGGACTTATCCCATATCTCTTAATTAACAATGTGACGCTGTATCTTAATAGCTTGTAGGCTGCGAGGCGAGCTCGTACCCGAAATTATAGGCTTTTCCGGCCCGCAGCTCCCACTCGAGAGCAACTGTTTGCACTGAACTCAGCGGAATGAAGGACGCTGTTGTCGTGAAGGGCTTTCTCCGGGGAAGGGCGGTCGACGTGACAGCCACGAAGCACACAAAGCATTGCACAGTTGAGCGTGTTCTTCAAATATGAGTTCGCGGTTCGGAACAGGGCAATCTCCCCAGAGACTGTGCAACGTAGAGTAAGTTTACTGATTGACTTAGGTATGAATCGACCAGCAGTGCAGTAGCCAACCGACCCCGAGCACAACGGAGCCGTTGACGTCTGTGTACGTCCACGATGTACGTCCACGATGCGTCTAACCCACTGGAGCACGGAACAACTCCGGAATGGACCAATCTCAATGGTTAGACCCGGTCAGGACTGCCCGGGGAGAGCACAACACGCTCAAGTCTCTGAACCCAAGCGATCTGAACCCATCACAGGCGCTTCCACAAACTCCCCTACACTCAGTGTATGTAATATTCGACCAAATGAGACGTCGGAGTTAACGTAGGGTTTGCGGACGCCTCATCAGCATCGCCCGGCGCAACGGTGCCTCGTTATACACCGCAAGATCGCACCAATCGTCCACTCACCTTGGAAACCTAGCCAATGGACTCTGTGGGCTTCGCTCAGCGATCACTGACGAACGGCCCTTACGGGGTGACCGGCGCTATGGGCGCATGCTCGGCCCCCATGCAATATTCCATGGGGCTCCTACTGGCGGGAATGAGGCAAACATTCTGTTTAATTAGTCAGACACCCCTAACCCCTTGCAGGCCCCACTCTTCAAGGGCGTATGGTACGGTGCTTCTCCAGAACCGGTGGTACACCCAACATTCCGCACATGGGTATGAATTGGGACCCACTCTGACTTCTTGCTCCCTTGCAGCGATCTCAGCGTGGTCACTGATCGCATCTCCTGCAGACTTTCTGGATGTGCGACTAACCGCATATATAAATCAGCCATCTCCCAGTGCTCCCTCTATTAGAATTTACTCATCTAGCCGTTTCTCTTCTGTTTAACTCGCCTCGTCCAGCCTCTTCCCGACGGCGAAGTATCACCAGCAGCAACGATTGAACGGTGCTTAACCGCATACCCCCTTCTCAGAGGAACCAATCATATGCGCCATCGCGACTTTGCGACTCCTGGATCCCTCGCTCTATCCGCAAAAGTGTCGTTCGGGGAATTCAGTAAGAACGCTCCTTGGTGATGGCTAAACTCCATTCATTTATATCTCCACTTAGATTCTCCGTCTTTGCTCCCCTCTATACCTCCGTCGCGGTACTTCGCTCTTCATTCCCGTTACGGGTACTGCTTCCATTGCACCAATATAGCCGCTCTCACCTCTCGCGCGACTCTAATGATAACCTCATCCTTATCACCCTCTCGTAGCCTTGGAGCACCAATTGGTATCCTGGGGAACTCCTGCTCGGCCCGAGATGACTAACACCTGGACCAGTCCGGGTCATGGTAGGATGTACACATAGCCGGAATCCACAAGGGCTGCTAGGAGGTGTTTCGGTTATCACATTGCCATACATGAGCTTAAACGATTGTATCTGGGCGGTATGGTTTTCCCTGCAATTATTTGAGAGGATGCCGATCATCCGAAGCGGAAGGTCCTGGATTTCACAGGGCGGGTATAGGTATGGGCTACAGCGCCACTATCCTTGACACAGTTGATTAAGCGCCAAGTCACAGAGTTCATCTTCTAGAACGGTCATAAAATATCTGCGTTTTCTTGAAAGTCGCAGCTCAAGCCCAATCAACCCTATGGGGCTGTTATAGTTGGCCTTGGCATGAACATGTGTACCTGCATTAATATTGGAGGCAATGCAAGCCTGGACCATATGTAAGCGGCTATCCAGAAAGGCAAATAACATTTGTGTCCAAGTGATTGGAAAATGTCAATATTGCTCAGGACTGCGGATTTGAATCGTCCCGGTGGAACGTATCAAGGGAAGATATAATCTGTTTCTAGTGTCTCCGTGAAGAGGACGCGGTTCCACCTCCCGGCTCGACCAAACCTCATGCCTTACTGACAACTACTACAAAGATCTGTGTCATGTTCGTGAACCAATAGTGTGACTCCGGTCACACAGCCCGTGTACTGCCCAAGCAAGCACGCAGGCCGGAGCTCTTACCCAAGATTCTGATGTTAATATGCTTTCTTTTGGCCTCTTGCACGATATAATAACCCGAGACTGATAGAAGAGCGAGTGGTTTCGTCATAAAGGGCAATATGTGGTTACTATGGAGTTTCTAATTTGAGACATTTGGCGGCACCGGAGACTGTGGTGTAGGTCTGTTTGCTGATTCGAATTAGGTATGGATGCACCAGTAATAGCCGACCCCAGGCCCACTGTGGATATCAATCTGCGCAGCAAACTACCCCCATGGGCCATGCAGACCACTCACCTGCAACCATTGGAGAAGATATATAGCAATGAGTTCAAACAAAATGTCTAATTACCAAGTAATTACTATCCAATGTGGTTGTAGCGACGTCACCTGGTTGAAATTTAAAGGGCTGACGCGCGCGCGCGTGTCTAGACTCGCTCAAGACAAAAATCCCAACTTGGATCAAACTTGACCGGCCTTTGAACTATCTTTGTGACGCTCGCCCTGCTATTAAATCACACGGTCTAATAAACGTGACATAAGCTGTAGATAGATCAGCCGCGGCCAGTCGAGCCCTCTGGTTGCGAACTCCAGTGAGTGGTTGGCAAAGTGTGTTGTCGTCTTCGCCCGAAGGTGCCCTCACCCTGGAACTGAATATGCCGTATTTTGATGGTAAGGATGTGAGTAAAAGCAGGAGGTTTTCATATATACTATTGTATTTATATGTATTTACATGGAGGATGACAGACTATGACGACATTAAACTAAGACGATACGAATGGGAACCATAAACAGTAACTTCGTAGTTAATCACCGTCTGCGGTCGACCGGTACACCCCTAATACGTTGGTCGGAGCCTGATATGGGCCTGTATCCTCACATAATAAAGCACAATCGGTTCTGGATGTACTGGTTTGTATTCTGAAGGTAGAATAATACTAATTACTTGCGTCATTACGACGATATGATTTGTCGGACTTTCCGAAAGTCGCACAGTTGGACCATTTGCACCCGCCGTTGCAACCCAAAGAATTATCTCAATTGAAAACAAGCCATCAAAGTAAAAGGCGCGATCGCATGGATTAAGCTCCGCTCTATTCTCCTGCACCATCGGCTTCAAATACATATTCATTTGGAAATGAGTGTACCCTCCGGCCGCAAACACCGTGTATGGCACCTTCAAAGAACCGGAAAGACAATACAACTAGGACCCTAGAGTTGTCTTCCTGCACCATGTGTCAGTTACATTGTTCTCGTGTCTGGATGTGCGCCTACCGGCAGGTAAATCAGCCATCGTCTTATTTACTCTCTACTTTAATTTACACACTTTCCATTGCTGTCTTACCCGGCCTGTGGGCGCCTTTCGTCCAGCGATGGCAAAGTATTCCCAGCAACGGGTGAAAAACGCTACCTTCTGCCGGCTGGAACCACACAACCTGTTAGTATCCGCCACTTGTTACCTTCTTCCTCTGCCATCTTCCCAAGTCCGTTTGAGCGCACCCGAACCAAGCAGTAGCTAGATCGCGTTCTAGTTTTTCAGCTCTATGCCCCGTCTGAAAAAACTCCATGCGCTCGTGATCACCCAGTGTAGATGTGCTTCATGATGGCGAGACTCGATCCACCTCATCACTCTGTCTTTGCTCTCCAGCCCCCATCCTTCATTCCGGTGAATACGGCCGCCTGCGTTCCCGTAAGAGTCACCAATCATCCGAGAGCGGAAGGTTTGGGATTACAAGCACCCTGGGCAAGTGGGTTACAGCGTCGACGTCCTGTCCGCCATCGACTTAACCACGGCACAATTGTTTATCTGGGGAAAATCCGCCCTTACTGCGCGTTGCATGAAAAATATACCTGGAATACATTGGACAGAACGATCGACCAGCGCCTCTAGTCCATTTCAGGTGACCCTCGCACGGCGGAACCACTGGAGGGTTGCATTTCATGCCACGTGCCGAGTTTCCGCCCCAAGTTGTCCCGCGCATGGTTCAATACACCATGTTTGGGTAGTGGAACCTCCTGCGACAGATCATCGCAGGAATGTGTACCACCAAAAACTCGAGGTATCAATATGAGGTCAGCTGTAGGTTGAGATAGCGAGTAGGAGAGTGGTTCCAATGAAGTGGGATAACCAGCAGCTTCTCTCAGGGACAGCATCAAATGGTTGCAGGCTACCACGCTCACGCATATTACGACGCTATTGGTGTAGTCAGACCATGTATGGGATGACATCAAGGCATTGCCACCTACTTAGTATCCACTATGGGATAATAAAGCTATGCACCACGGGTAAGGGCCTATTAGATACAGTAGAAATAGGTCACACCTACCTCGATACTGGCGCTTGCGACACTGTCCAAACTGAAGGCGACAACAAAGACACAATAGTAGATGGCACCATCCAGAATTAAGGCACGAAAGAGAGGCATAGAACTGACATGCTTCCAAGTCCGGCGCACTTTGAGAATAATCATAGCCAAGAGAACCGTCTAGGAGAAGTTACCACGAACCAAACCCAGAAAGAATGGCCGGACGTACCTGGGTGACTATAGATGGTACGCAGTTAAGGAATGCCTTTGGCCTTTCAGGCCCGCACCCAGTCAAATTTTCAGGGGCTTTACTGTTGTTAGAATCTCATCTCCCAGTATATTGTAATCTCACCAAGCCCCGCTAATGAGAGATTCCTCTGTACAACACCAATTTGTGCATCAGATCGCATCCGCATAATGTATAATTGATATTATACTGACTAGAGTTGGGACATTCCATGTTAGGGTAGAGAAAACGTTCTCACAAACAAACAGTCCAACCAGAAAAAGTCCAACACGTCGCGATCGATTATACAAAGACCATACTCTTAGCATTTGCAATACTGGTATCTACTGTCAGAAACTGCATGAACTAAGATACCGAGGAACTCACTTTCAATGGTGAAATATACTGGCTGGGAGAACATATTAATTACACCTGACTTCCTACGACAGCAGGGGAAGACTTACAATCATGATAAAGAATAGGACCTTTCTGATGTTGCATCTTGACCATGCCATCGTGAGCGCAATCCAAGGTGATTAGATGATTTGACCCACAGCTAATCACAATGTCAGCAGAGGATATCTACGTTTCTCCGTACGTACGGGATTATCCAGTGATCTGTTGATGCGGGAGTAGACGTGGAGGGAATATACGATGATCGGGAGGTGACGGTTCTAGAAGAGGCACTTGGACACAGTTCACTGAACAGGTGAAAGAACTAACCAACATAAACAACATTCGTGCAATCGACCAACGTGAGCGTTTTTCAGCCTGCCAGAAGAAGGCAATTTCGCCGTCACTGTGCGGCCACGGAATGTCAACGGTGTTCAACCCCGAAGGTAGCATTGTGCATACAACGTAGTGATATAGTCCCATGTTACCAGCACCAAAGCACAGAGTTGAACCTACGTCGTATCGGTCTGAGTGTTCGAATGGTCCGCATGCAGGCCAGCGGTGCGACCTACAAGAGTCGCAGTGTACTGCTTCGATGAATAGTCGATCATCTGGGGATAAGAGACTCCAAGTTGTTGTAGTACACCCGACTGCGTCGTTTCGAGGGCCATGACCAGTTGCCGCAGTGTACGTGTACGTTGGGGATCGAAGGCAGAGCACCTCAACCCTACAAGAGGTTTATGAATCCTGCGGTGACGTATTGCACATTTTAATTGGCCGGTCACACGGGAGCAACTGTACATAAAGGTAATTAACACTGCGTCCAAGTGCTCGGCAATCATCAGATGCTGTGACAGGGACGCTCAGGACTGTCCGTTGAATGGTTGATCTCCTATGAACCGGATGACCGCCTGGTAATTTCCATTCAGCTTCCTGGATATGAGTGAACAACACGTTGTGCTGGCTTGTACAAAGACATGTCTCATATCCGTGAACTGACGATGTCCAGTTTCACAGCTTGTGTGCTACTGCTACGGAGAGAGCTCGCACCGAAATTAATCCCGAGTGACTAATAATGCATAGATGCGTCTCGTGTCTGTGAACTACCGATTGATGTTCCGGTCTCTGGCATTAAATCACCCGCTTGATTCGGCTCTCTACTAGAACTCGCCTTCTTGTTTCTATTCGGTCTACCGGGCATGTGGGCGGTCTCCACCCGTCTTGGACGGCGAAGGACTCCTAACATATCTCCCGCCCACGGAGCCTTACTACGTACTCAGACGCATCACTCGGCTTCGCTCCTTCTCTTCTTTTAGAATTTCGCGCATCGGTTTCCCATGAGCAAATCATGTGGTGTATGTTGGGTATCACTATAAACACTCAAGGATACAAGCCGAACGTAGTGAGTCCTTATATACCCGTGCCTCTGCTGGCAAGCGCTGAGAGTTAATTTCGTGCCCTGATCGCCTGATCCTAATATAATCCTGACACCTCCTGCGGCCCACGTCCTTCGCGCATTCGCAGGGCCAAGTCAACATATCGATATAGAGTAGGTGGGTGCTTACCTGTTCTCACAGGTAAACTTAAAGGAAGTTTATCTGGGTAGTAGGCTTGTCTCGGGGCCATGACGTTCATTTGAAGAGACGCCGTCCATCTGAAGGTCAAAGGTTTTGGAGCAATCCCGGGAGCGTAGGTATCGGATACGGCACCAACACTATCGGGACCATTACCTTAACGCCAAGAAAAGCCCACCTCCCAAACAGAGTATGAAATCTGCTCCATTTTGAACGTCTCGTGAGCATAAAGTTGTACATTAACATGGGTTGGACAGAGCGGATGCGACCAGCGCCTCAAATCCTATTCAAATGATACTCGCGCGGTTGAACCACGAGAGGACGGAATATCATTCCATGTACCCGGTTTCTGCTCCAGGCTGCTCTGCTTGTGATTCCATCTGGCCGATCTAAAGTGTTCCGCTAGTGGGATCGTTTGCGACTGATCGTCATAGGAATCCGTAGCGCCTGACACTTGAGGTGTGAATAAGACAGCAGTTGTGGGTCGGGAATGCGAGGAAGAGAGTAGTCCCGATGAAACGGGACGACTAGCAACTTCCCTCAGGGACAGCATTAAATGGTTGCAGGCCACTACGCTCACGGATATCACGGAACTGTTGGTGTGATCAGGATATGGAGTGACCGTTAGGTATTGCTACATACTTGGTGTCCACTATGGGATAATAAAGCTATGCACCATGAGTAAGCGCCTATGAGAAGACAGTCAAGTGGAGCTTTGCATACCACGTCACTCGCGTTTGCGATAAGTTCCAAAACGAAGGCGAGGATGAAGATCAAATAGTAGGTGGCACCGTCCACAACTAAGGCTCGAAAGAGCGGCAGAGGACCAACATGCCTCCAGCTCCTCTGTACTTTGAAAATAATCATAGCCAAAAGGATTGTCTAGTGGAAGTCACTACGAGTGAAACTCTGGAGTGATGGCTGGACGCACCTCCAGAGTCAGAGCAGATAAACACATAAAGAATCCTTTTGCTCGTTCAGGCCCACATCCAGTCAAACCCTCGGGAGCTTCAGAGTTGTTAGAATCTCATTTCCCAAACACTGAAAACGTACCAAGCTTCAACACAAAAACACCCCTCTGTATAATACCGGTGTATTCGCGAATCAGATTCTATCTAGTATAATAAAGAATGAATAGTGTACTGACTGGAGTCGGGAGAGACCTTGCTAGGGAAGTGCCAATGATCTGACAATCAACCAGAGCAAGTAGCCAGTATCCAACACGGCGCGATCGATTATACAGAGACCATACTCTCAGTGTTTGCAGTACTGGAATTACTGTCAGAAACTGTATGAGCCAAGGGACTGAGGGACTCACTTCCAGTAGTGATATACACTGGCTGGGAGATCGAGAACGCGTTACACCCAGATTCTTAGCGTAGCAAGGGAGGGCTTACGGCCATAACATAGGGTAGTGAATGCTTAACGGAGTATCCTGATCATCGTGAGTGCCATATACGGATGAACCAAATGGTTTGACCCACAGCTAATTAAATAAATTGAGCAAATTGAATTCAAGCGGCTCCATACGTACGGGATTATCAAACGATCGGTTTATGCGCCAGTAGGCTTGGAGTGAAAATGTGATGATCGGGAGGCGGCGGTTCTGGAGAAATCCAATTGAGTGCATTTCACTCAGCGGAGGCAGGAACTGACCACTATAAAAAGTACCCTGGCAATTGACCAACGCAATTCTCTTCTGGCTTCCCAGAAGTAGGCCATTTCACCGTCGCTTTGCGCGGAGCGTGAACAATATTCAGGTAGAGGCGGGAGAGTGCATACAAGGTGTTGATAAAGTCCCATGTCATCCACGCCAAAATGCTGACTTGAACCTATGTCGGTCTGAGCATGTGCAAGGTCTGCAGGTGGGGTGCGACGTACACAAGTCGCAGTAAACTGCTTCGAGGAATAGTCGGTGAGTTGAAAATAAGAAAAACCAAGTTGTTGGAATACATCCGATTGTGTCCCTTCGACGGCCATGGTCGGTTTATCGTGGTGTGCGTCTAGGATCGTTCAGAAAGTGAGGCAACCCTGTGGGGGTGATCCTGATATGGTTGTCTCCACCCCCACTAATACGAGGCAGTGAGTATTTGGACCAAGAGGCGACGATATAGAAAGACTAAAATGACATTTGCGTCGAGCTGTGGAAGCTCGTGCTTTGAATTGTTGATCTCGCCCCTTTATAAATTGGGGCTTATCAAGAGGACACACCCTGTGCACATGACTCTTCTGTGATGAGACGCCGAAGGGCGAGTGATAGAGTTGGGTTGGACCTTCCAGGACACAGCAAACATCGTGGTTTGTTGGGCTCACTACTAAGACATGTCTCATATCGGTAAATTGACGGTGTGACCCTCCAGTCTCGTAGCTTGGGTGCTGCGCCGCGCAGGCACTGGGAGAAAGCTTGTAGCCGATATTATCTTATGGATCTGCAAATTTAATGCAGGGTCCCTCGGCTTCTCGGATTGAAAAGATTCGGCAAAATGATGGCGCCGGAGACTGTGCTGTGTAGATTGAGTTTAGTATCGATTTGATTTATAAGGTAGCCGACCGCACGATGATACCGATCTACCTGTCTGAATCGAGAACCAAACCCGCGAAGATGCACCATATGCTTATGAACTACAGTACAGATAACTTAGGACTACACATCTGCAATCAGGGGCTATAGGAGGGTAGAGAGCAACAAAATCCGATGCGAGTCACAACTTCAGTTACCAGGTTCCAGAGCGCCAAAGCAGTCTGGGATGTGTCGCGACGCCGCGCCACCGGCTAATAATCACGTCAGCCGCGGTTGCTTTGAGGGACCTGATTGACGCTTGGCGGCGACCAATCGGAGGTGAAGTCTCGTCACCGATTGCTCTGGGTCTTATGGCTCATAAGCATGCTGGCGCAGGGCCGGATCCCATATGGGAGTGACTGGCCAGCTCACGGACTAGGCGAATCGCATGAGCCCCTCTCATACCAACTGTAGTCTCTAGTACGAAAGTACCGTGCCTCAATTTCAAAGTGGGGCGCGACAAACCTCGCCAGCCCATTTGGCAGTTGAACTGCATATGTGAGAATGCGAAGGTACCGCCCTAGGGCAGAAGGGCAGCTGTAGATGCTCGGTGTAGCATGGCCATGGCCGCGCTTGCAGTTCTTGCGTTTCGACCATTCGGCAGAGCCCCTTGCTTCTTGGCCGTCCCACGAGGCAAGGGATTGCAAGTGCAAGAGGTGTTGCTTGTATACAAGCTGGGAAGGCGCCCATCCATGTAAAACGCTCTCTTGTGTATTGCCAGGTACCGGAATATCCAGTTTGGGTGATCAGCGAGGAACATTTGCGAAATCCTTCACAGAGCGTATGTACATCGCAATGGCCACACGGCGTGTCAGGATTTGGGATATCCCCGTATTTGTAGACTGCTGTATGCCCGTTTAGCTAGTTTACGTTATAGCATATGTCTTGGACCCGACCACATCTGACTTGTGTCTGGAGATGCTCTGGCCTCCACTGCGTGTGCGGTTCCTGTATGGAACGCAGTATTTCAACCGATTATGAGCCCTGAAGACGCCGGGCCAGTAGCTACATCGCCGAGCACCTCGGGAACGGATTTCAAAACTCGCTCGAAAGCGCTCGCCCACGCGCTCAGACCGTCGAGAGGACGATAGTCACGCTACGGGAGCGTGCATAGTCGAATAGGATCAATTTCGACGAAGGCGAAACAAATACGCGGCATCGGCCGTTTCACTTGCCGACTCTTCGCCTGCCATGCGGGGACTTGCTTCAGCAGTCAGTCACTCCTATACAAGTAGTGTGCATGTTCATTACTCTGCCCCCCACGACATCGCCTGTATGTCCCAGGTAGCCCCTGGTAAATCAGCTGAAGTCCTCGCCACCTCGGGGCATTGTCCCACCTACGGAACCCAGGAGGGCCTCGCCAGCAACGGCGCTGCGGTCGCCACCCTTGGATTGCGTCAGCGCCCATGTAGGCCGTTGTCCGTGCCAGGTAGGCCGGAGCTGAGCATTAGGGGACACTGAGCTGCAGAAGAGGGACCTCTGGCAGAGGGAATGCGTGCGGTGTGCACGGGTGCGGGCCGGGTAGATTGGACACGGTTGGGAGAGCCGAGGTGACTTAGGAGAGCACAGAAGTCGCGGGAGGCCAACACCGCACAGTTATGTTTAGCACATGATTGGAGAACATTATGTGGGAGCTAAGAGAGCTGGTTAGCCACGCGTTGCTACCCGATAGACGCGTGCAAGTCGCTGCTGCTCGGAATACGCAGCTGTTCGAAGTCTTGCTCGGCACGCATGCATTGCGATATGGATGACCTACGGAGATGGACGGGAGCCCGAGCTACTCGTCAAAATATCTTTCGATTTTTACATCGACATCACGTCTCACATTTTGGCAACAGATGTTGCGGTCGTTGGTACAGTGGGTGCGGCAGCAGGAATCCGAGCTAGGTATGCCGGAGTTGACCGCCATGGGTACCACACCGTGAGCCATAGAGATGGGATCTCTAGTGGAGGGAATACATCCTGGGTGCATGCAGGAAAGGATTGCAGAGGCTGGTGGAAAGGTATACGTTCCTGTCGTTTTGTTTATCTCCGATTATGATGGTCATACCTATTGTTCATGGAGGAGTTTTGTTATCGTTGGTTCACACTTCGACTTCCTCCCATTTGTTTTGGGTTTGGTATTTTCGTTTTGGTCATAGTAGTTTCACGGACATTTCGCAGTTGGGGAATGTCAGGATTTGGGATGTCCCCGTATTTGTAGACTGCTGTATGCCCGTTTAGCTAGTTTACGTTATAGCATACGAGTTGGACTCGACCACATCTGACTCGTGTCCGGCGATGCTCTGGCCTCCACTGCGCTCAGGGCCATGACGTTCATTTGAAGAGACGCCGTTCATCTGAAAGCGACAGGTTTTGAAACAATCCCGTGGCATAGGTATGGGTTACAGCATCAACATCCTTGGGACCATTACCTTAACGCCAAGAACAGCACACCTCCCAAACAGAGTATGAAATCTGTTTCCATTTTTGAGCATAAAGCTATACATTAACATGGGTTGGACAGAGCGGATGCGACCAGCGCCTCAAATCCTATTCGAATGATACTCGCGCGGTTGAACCACGAGAGGCTGGAATCTCACTCCATGTACCTGGTTTCTGCTCCAGGCTGCTCTGCTTGTGGTTCCATCGGGCCGATCTAAAGTGTTCAGCTAGTGGAATTGTTTGCGACCGATTGTCATAGGAATCCGTAGCGCCTGACACTTGAGGTGTGAATAAGACAGCAGTTGTGGGTCG
>Ga0307513_10009599_pt1 | contig 12223 bp, 12 predicted proteins | sample 15_EM_MG_FD_202174 | JGI IMG/M metagenome (GOLD analysis project Ga0307513, IMG submission 202174) | Populus trichocarpa ectomycorrhiza microbial communities from riparian zone in the Pacific Northwest, United States - 15_EM | ecosystem: Host-associated > Plants > Roots > Unclassified | place... | reverse complement strand
CCCCACCACCCCCCCCCCGCGCGGGGGGGGGGGGGGCCCCCCCACGAGTCCAACTTCTATCGCTGTACCCTGTCTTAGCTTGGCAGTCCCACATGCCAATGTTCGTGTCGCGTATGGTTTGTTACAAAATGCCCCCCCTCCCCCCTCACTGCAAGGCAGGGTATCTGTTGCATTAATATAGTAGCGTTATCGTCTAGAATAGAAGGAGGAAAGGAAAAGGAGAAAGGAGGGGCGAAAGTGGATGTTTCGTGCCCGGGAACATTGGTGAAATAAGAAGATAGGAGCTATTATACAAGATTGCTAGAGGGTTTGAGTCGGTGAAGCAGTAGTAGTAGACTTTGCGCAGGTACCCGAGCAGGTAAGGAGAGAGCTAGGTTACAAAGGGGCAAAGAAAGAAAATTAAAGGGAGAAAAGTCAACCGTAGCCAAAACCAGCTAACCGGCCAACCCGTCCAATCCAAGCCAGACAAGATCCCCTCAAGCACCAGGCGCCAATTAACGAATCCTCGACGGGGGTTCATGAAATTGAGGTATTACAAGGAAAATAAAAACAAAAAATAGCAATGCAACTTCAGAGTTCCTCTGCGTATCAACTCCACAAGATGGAAACGGAATACCCGAAAAATCTACTCCATGTACTTGGATAACTCAAATCATAGCTGCTGCCTCTTCTTCCTGAATACTCGCTCCCACCAGTCAGCGAACACCAATGCCGGGCCGGTCTTGTAACGCTATCGAAACCGTCAGCTATCAATTTGCGTTCCTCTTCTAGAAATAAGCCCGAGATAGAAATCAAATACCTTATAGGTAACAACCCGACTCCCATCAATCAACTCATCCGGCTCAGAATCGATATGGTACCCCAATGCGGGCAATACCCCCGCAAAGCCAGCCCAGTACAGCACGCCGAAGGCGAGGACTGAGGTCCCGACGGTGGGGGCGACGTAGGAGGGTATTTTTTTGGTTTTGTCGGGCCACCAGATCAAGACTATAATGAAGACATTGAGGGTTACATAGAGGGCTACCAATGCGTATAGCTTCTTAATGCCCACGATGCTGGGTCGCCATTCTTGGAATTTTTCGTGCAAGGGGAGGGTGATCAGACCGAAGGATACAAAGACTATTGCCAGAAGGTGAGGGGTTAGTTTTAGGGGGAATTTGTAATATATATCTGGGGTTATGAGAACTAAAGCGAATGGGGAGGTAGTGTAACGTACTTCCGATCCAGGTGTGTCCGTAGGTGAACAAGACACTAACTAGGTTGTAGGCTTCATCTTTCTTTGTGTAATTGGGCGCTTTAGAGTTATGTTAGCGATGGTGATGCTTTAGTAATACACAACCCTCAAGCAGGAGCATGGAAACTTACTTGCTACAATGACGATTACGGTAAATATCCAGTGCAGGATGAGAGCGCCAACGGGGGTCCCGTATGGACTAACACTTGCCCAGAACTCTGAGAATGGCAGAATTCGCTGCTTCGCGATTTCTTGCTTGACTCGAGCATTCGCGTATGTTACTGCGAGAACATTTCCGAAGGCGGAGAGGGCAATGAGGACTTTGAGACCTCTCTGAACGAAGGGTCCATCGCCAAAAACTCTTGTGAAGAATCTAGCGGCGACGGTAATACCGTCATCTTTGATCTCCTCTGTGGTGCTAGCAGCAAACTAGGCATTGATGTTAGTTCTAGTGTCTATTAGTAATTAAACATACGGGTGACCTTACGTATGCGACGTTCGCGAGAATGTATAGTATAGTGACCACAGTGAACGCTAACAAAGCTGCACGCTTAAAAGTCCTAGACTCATTCCCTCGTGGTCTCCTGACCTCTGCAAGAACCTACTCAGGGTTAGTACGCTTTCCCCGTTGAGTGCGAGATCAGAACTCACATAGTTTGCGTTTTCCCAACCTTGGTAACTATACAGCACACTCAACATTGCACTGGCATAAGCGTACGGCGATCCAGAGCTTCCTTTAAACGCATCTTTGAGGTTCTCTGCCCCGTAAGGGATATCTTTATGATTACCGCCACCGCCACCGCCCAAACATACGAACCCTGAAATCACCACGAACAGGAGCAGGGCAACCTTGTACGCTGCCAATGCATTGTTCATGAAGATTCCCATCTTGCGCGAGAACAGGTGGATGAGGCATATGAACGTAATGCAGACTAGCGCTACAAACCTTTGCAGTCGGTAATCTGGTTGTTTATTCTCTGGGTTGAAAGCCAACAACATTCCCTTTGCAAAAGCAATTGTGTTTGCCGCCGTGTTTCCCAACAAGACGAAAAAGACGGCGAACATGCAGCTCGCAAGGTACCTTGGGCGTGGGTATGCCTCGTCTAACTATTTCGCACATTAGCTTGTGTCGGGGGTCCGAGGAGTGAGGTGGGCGAGGGCTACATAGACAAGTTCACCCCCATTAAATGGCAAAACAACACCAAATTCCAGATAGACAAATAACCTAGAAATCCCATCAATGTTAGAAAGACATAGGCATCAATTATCCCTTAATCATCCTCACCCAGTAAGCGTCATAACCCCACCAGTGGCCCAAAGGAACAGCGCCCCTCCTTTCGATCCCGTCAGCTCCAATATCGCGGAAGGCTTAGAAAATATCCCGGTGCCAATCATCTTGTTAATGATCAGGGCAGCCGTAGATATATACCCCAACTTCTGTTTCTCGGGAATCGGAGCGTAGTAAACTGCATCCTTCCTTTTACCAGAGCCTTCTCTCGAATCTCGCCCATTTTCCTCGTGATTCTGCTCACTGGGAGACCTGCCGCTATTCGGTAATTCTGGGAGACTCTCAACGGCAAGTGTGTTCCTCTCTCGGCGAAAGTAGGATGGGAAAGCGGTGCTTGAGGGGGCTTGGGATTGGGTCCTGGAACGCTCGGACGATACTAGCGACATCTCGATTCTTGTTTTGAGGTCAGCTATTGCTATAAGCGATACTCTCCGATTTTTCCTGCTTGCGCTTCTCAGTCCGGGGGCGCCTTCTCCTGCTACCCCTCGTAGGTTGAAGTCGTTGGTGGCGATGGAGTTGTGGTTGTGATTATGGTTTTGGGGTGGAGAGGCTCCTCTATCCCTCGTAGGCCGGTTTGTTGTGAGGAGGCGAGGTACCTCGAGGTCTTTGGGGTTCGTGTTGAGGGCATGTGGGCTCCCTGTCATACCTATGCTTTTCTGTTGGTTGGTCGTCTATCTGCTTTGATCTTTCCACTCAAATGGGCGATGGCGCTCATTTTTCTTTTTCCTCGTATATTTGTAGCAGACGCAGGTTTAAATACTCAGCCTCGCGTCTAAGAGGCTCATAATTTCGGCTTAGCGGCATCATGGGGGATGGGAGGAAAAGGGAGGGGAAGTGGGCGGCGGAGGACCTGGCGTTACGATTACGGTAATTGGGAGGGGGGTTGAGATAATTGTTCTGGAGGTGGTACAGTATTCTCACGAAAGACGATTGTATTGGTGTCGCTGCCATCCCGAACTCGGACTCTTTTCGCCCATCCTGCTGGAACATGCCAAGAAGTCTTCATATCTAAGGGAGAAGGGGTTGACCGGGGTTGAAAAGGGTTGATATATTTTACCCTAGCTAAGCCAGCCCCAGCATGGAGCAGAAGCAGGGAGAGAAATGAAGAGAGGGAGGACTCTTGTTTCTCCCAGGGGCTATTATTACTCGATTGCATTGTTTGGCAAGTGGAGTCTGCGCGGGGACATTAGTTGCCTAACTTAGAATGTGACGGAGACGCCTTGTACAACAGTAAGTTACCCAACCGGGTGTGGTGTGTTCCTTGTAGGCGCTCTCTTGTCTTATTTCGCTACTATTGGTAAGAGTACAAGAACAAGCAGTCTACCGTATCGCTTATTGCCGAGAACCAGTCTCCTTTCCTCACCTTGTCACTCGGATTTATTTTCGATTCACTACCGCTGAAGGATACGAATTTTACCGGTGCAGTAGAGTACTAGTACAGTACTTGTACCCAAATGCGGGATACGAATATTGCTACTCGTACTTTGTGCCTGGCAATAAGTATCTGAAAATACGGCCACAGTTACACGACCACCCAACCAGCGGAGGAAAACCCCTTCTCATTTTCAGGTGCTTTAGGCCAGATACAAGTTTAATACTCGTAGAGTGTGGGGGGGAAGGGTGGGGCTAGTATCTATTAGTTGGCCAATTGCTTACCTCCTTTGGTAGACTCAGCTCGGGTGATACTGCAGTCAGTCGTAAGGCTTTCCGACTTTACTCGGGTATTTGTGTGTGGTGCCCATATTTTGTAATATCTTTCTCATCTAATTATCTGAGTCGATATATCGCACCAGTTGCGGCGATACTCTGCTTGTATTACCGGTGTGATGATGAGGGCATTGATTTACTGAGTGCCTCAGGTAATTTTATATGATTGGAATATCCACCGCTCGAACTGCCCTTTAGTATGATAGATGGTTTAGCGCGACACACTGGATCATAGATGTGGATCGATTTCTCCCCCATAGGCAGCAAGGCAACCACCAACGCACAACTGAATAAGCATCTTTCTCTTCTTTGGCTTCCTAGATCACAGCCGTATTGCGCAATATCGAGTCCAACCTAATTCTTCGCTTCTATCATCCGGTATAGCACACGGATCACAGCTCGTCTCGGCTCCCAGTCGCAGCGTGGTCAGCATACGAGTACTATCCCTCTAGGAGGGGGAATCAACCTCTCCCACTCCGGTATAGCTAGAACCCACCTTTCTCTGCACGTGCATACCGGTGACAAGAGAGGGGAAAGATAAGTTAAAGGAGGCGATGCCTTCTATGCCTCTTGATTTAATCTTCTCGTTCGGGAGGTACTCTGGTAGGGGCGAAAGGATCGGGAAAAAAAAAGATCAGCGAGATCCCTCATCCCATGGCGCAGTGAGCAGACAGTTGGTGTGGGTGGAAATTAATAAATTTTGGTGGGCACAAGCAACTGAAAGTGAACACGAAACATATTTTTCTTGCCAGTAACAAAAGATATCTCTTGCCAACAATCGGGAATTGACCCCCAGCACAAATTGGCTCTATAGGGATCACCTACGGTAGAACTCCCAAAAGCCTTTCAGAATCTCTAACAATAGTGTTTTTGTGAAAAGCAGAGACCAATGCAACCGGTCTGGGTTTCTAATTTCTATAGCCCTGTCTTTCTTTCCACGAAGTTTCCCCAATTTTTCTCATCCCTACCCAAGCACGGTATCCGTGTCCCACCTTCCAGTACCCGTACCCAGAGCGTGTAATAAATGCTCTCTGGGATACGGCATCACAGTAGGATTAGCAGCTCTCTCCCCTTCCCTATTTTCTCCCCTCCGCTCCTCCACTTCTCCTCAATTGCCCCAGCCTCTAGCTAAGAATAATGGTTGAGATTTTATTGAGCTAACCCTCTTCCTAGAGTACCGGTGGTGAGGCGGCGGCAAGGCGACTCGAAGAGACCAAGCCTGAGAAGAAAAAAATAAATAGACCTTTGAAGCCACTCAGCAACTCCTCCCGTGGCAGAAAAAGTAAATATTCGTGCAGCGGCGTTTACTCGACTACGGTGGTGGGTATTGGTACAATACAGGCACTCCGAGCCTTGAAATCTCAAAAATTTCTCCACCAGCACAACGCACCGGTATTATGTTTCCATTCCACCTTGGCAGTTTTTTTGCTTTTCCGCTCTTAACTTACCCCATTAAGATCGACGTCTACTTTCCACGTTGACTCGCAAGGCTTCGGTTCGAGCCCCACATTGAACGACCTAACCTTGATACAGTCCGCTGCCGTACCGCACATACGCACGCGCCGTTTTATCTTTTTTCCACATCCTTTCTTGCTAGAAAGAGAGACCGACAGGCAGACAGACAGACATAAAGCCTTTAGCAGCAAGCTCTACAGACTTTGCGGTTGTCGATGTCGTTCGTATTCCAGGGCTTCGGCGTGGGACTCGCAGAACATGTTCAAGCTCACGAACGAACAAGCGATATTCTGAGCACATATCTGGATGGCGTTGTTCATGCACCCTGTCTGATCCTCTCTCTCGGGAGAGAGCTCGACAGGTTGAGATCTTTGCTCGCCCGGATTATTGACGAGAACAATAATCCCCATTCGACTATCCTGAGAACAGACAATAAAATTGCAGCGCACCAAACATTACAACTCGCTGTTACGGGAGTCAATGCTACATTGGATGATGCTGAAAACCTACTGAGGAGCTGCAGGATACATGCTGCGCAGCCGGAGAAATGGTGGGCAAACTTCGGGGTGAAGATGAGATTTAGCGGAGGCGATCGGGGGCTTCTAAACGCGCTGGAGGATATCGGGCATCACTGTTGGGTTTTCGAGGTCGCCTATCGCGTGCTGCGGAAGTTAGTAATTGATCAGTTCCAGATCGCTCGTTCGGAGTCCCATTAACGATGTATAGGGATCATATCGGTGCTTTGCTCGAAATCGCCGACCCAGTGGAGCAGTACTTGGAGCAGCTATTTTCTTCACTCACATCCAGTACCGGCGGCATTGTGGACGACTCGATTGTGATAAAATTCAACGAAAATTCAGCCGTAAACGGAGGCGCCTTTACCACTGATTTCAAGCTAGACATGATTTTGAAGAGTTGCATGTACTGGATCTACAAAGCGAGCTCAGACATCAAGAATGCTGGAATATCTGGAACACCAACTGCAGAGGGATGGCTTAATCTTATTAAATCTTATTGGATATTTAGCAAAATTCGGGAAGACCCACGTTCAGAGCGGATGGTGAGGGAGTTACAAGCAATCTTGGCATTAGTTTCAACTGTAAGAGCTCTTGTCCGGGTACCGTATTGCGATTATCAGGGGCTTTCTTTAACAATGAATTAGGAAATTGCTTTCTCAATGAAGAGGCTTCTGGAGGCCAAGGCTGAGCTGCCGGACTGGAATACTCTCAATAACCTCGGCGACTTCCGAATACTGATCGATGATGCTGATGAGGAAATTGAGCTACCGGTCTCAGGAAAACACACCTCTAAACAGAACTCGCCAAAACCACCAACCGAGAATATCCCCAATGTTCCAAGTATACAGATGAGCAATGTTGCAGTCCACCCAGCGGAATACAGCACTTATGAAAGCTATTCAGCGAAAGCCCACTCTAACGACGAGTTGGAAAACGCCTTTCGCTCGCTCGGCGTCGGTAGTCGGGAGACCGGACCTGAGAAAAGCCCTCAACACCTCAAGGAATCCCAACTGGTCTCGGAGCGCGAAGATACCCTACGGAGTATGAAAGGGCGGTCACTCGATCGCTCAAATACACGAGTTCTGAGGAAAAAGGTTCCAGAAGCAACACCCCCCTCATCACCCCCGAATACTGGGGTCCCTGGAGTCGCCAGCCTAAGTTATGTTAATGGTTTGAAAATGGCGAAAAGCAGACAGAATTCTGGTTCTCAAAGTGCCTCCACGGTGGGCAAGGGTAGCTTCCTTGAAGAAAGAAGACTCGACTCTCCAACTCTGGGCAATTTCTCCCCACCTCAAAGTTCCACCGCAAGTCCGATATCCATGTCGCCAATAAACTCCATGCCATTTGGTGTCCCACCACTGCAATCCCCCCGACCGGGGGAACGCACTGTGCCTCGGGGGCCCTCATCATTAGGGAAAGACTATTACTCAACAAAGCCTTTGCCGCCATTGAATACTACTTCAACCGCCCCATTCTCCCCATCAGACGTGAGTCCCGGGGATTTTGGGGCGCATAGACCCCGAGACTTTAGCGCTAGTCAACCTCAGGGGGGTGGGATTCCTACCAGAAATGGGTATATGTCTCCTGTGTCCCCTGCTTATCCCTATATAGCTCCCAGGAATTCCAGAGGCTCGTTTACAGAGCCGGTTGAACATGGTGTTCGCCCCGGAGAAACAGAGGTTATGAAAGATGAGTTTAAGACCCTGTGAGACACCTCATTCCAACACATACTGTGCTGTTAAGGTACTAACGCTCCTTATCATAGGAATGTGTTGGCTTCGGACTCGTGTGATCCGGAAGGGAATTGGGATGAATGTGTTGTCAGACTTTTTCGGAACGCGATGGGTGACTTGAGAGTTCTGACCCAGCGGGAGGGGTCAACAGATCAGCGTTTCGGTAATTCCCAAACCCCCCGCCCCCGACTAAAGACTAACTTTACCAGTCGTTCTTAAGGATGCCGAATTAGTCCCTGAGTACGGGTACCATGAGAACTTGCCAGTGATATTCATCCGAAAGGCCGGGATAGGAGGGTACTCAATCCAGTCTGGATCGAAGGGCAGAGCAACACTTAGCTCGGCAGAATTGTGCCCAATAACGCTCTACTACCGGTTCAAGAACGTAATGGACATGTTTCTCTTTCAGCTTGCTTTCATCGGGGAATCGGTAGAGGCAGATGTCCAGGCTGTCCGTACAGTCCGCTACAAACGCGGACTTCTCGACGGCGAGCATTGCAACTACAAGGCGAGGATCCAACTTTGGAAGGAGGAAGATAATGCAGCCGCTTCTAGCGGGGCCAGCTCAAAAGCTCCCTCGATAGCCGGAACCTTTCGATCAAGGCCTAACAAGGCTTCCATCTTAAAGATTCATTCAACAAGATTGGTCATGTACTTTGACGAGATTATTATGACTTTATTCAGTAGGACCCCCCTCCGACTCTGTGCCTCTAGAGGTTATAAGCTGATCGTTGGGGATAGTAACGGACGATATAACCATTGAGGCAAAGACCAAGAACCGATGCCTAAGGATAAAGCCTAGCTCACTTAAGGCTTTCGGAAACCCTAGCTCTGTCAAAGCCTGTGTCATCGGAAACCGGGAGTTATCCGGCGGGATCAGGCTGGATATGGAAGGACTATTAATTGATGACCAAGAGGGTTTCGACGATTTCAAGTGGTTCGAGATCGACTTCCAGACACTTGAAGGTCCGCCCCCTCCCTCCCTGCCCCCGTAATCCCATACACTAATATTCCTAGAAATGAAAAACTTCCACGAAGACTTCCAAGGCGCGCTGCAAGAGAGGCGGAAAAAGCGCAAGAAAGTAGAGGAAATACAGAGGAAAGCGGCGATTGGGGCGAAATCTAGCGGGTGAAATGAAGAAGACAGTTTCATTGACTTAGGGATGGAGTTGGATCTGTTAGCGATTGTGGGATTGAAATTCTTTTTATGTTGTTAGCGTATCGGTGATTCAATATTATTTTAATCTAATCCGTACTGGACCGCAAGTCGACTGAAGTCGACTGATCCAACTGCACATATTTCAGCAGTCGGATCAGCGAGATAGAGGCACTGGTCATGACCTATTTTAGAATTCTATGGATCAGTGAGAACCCGACTGTAACAATCTCGAGTGATATTTCGTGATCATTGGCTTCTCGATTTTGGCAAAAAAAGGAACCCAAGAAGGTCCGGCAGCGTGACCAAAGCTTTGGGAGAAAAATTCAAAAGCATTAGGAGATCCAATTGCTGCTGGGGGTTCGACCAATGCGCCCGATTGTTAGCCCCGCCCCATCGTCCTTGATAACAAGCAACGAACTCTACCAAGCCAGAGCTCGCGTCCCCCACCAACCGCCTTGTCATAAATTATTTCTCCGGTGGACTAGATTGTTTGCGGGGGCCTAGGATCGAGCTGCGGCCTGCTTGAGAAGCTTCCACCACCCGCTATGGGCATTTCGGCCAAGGACTCCTGCCTTCGTGAAAGTCAAAGCATCTGGTATATCTGTCTGGCTGGTGGGGTTAGCCGAGCCTTCATGACGGTATGGAACAAAAATTCAGTGATCTTAATTGAAGTATCAGGAATGATAGTGTTTATGTGTGGTTCTGGTCGTCTATGTATAGTATGGCGCAATACTTGGGTATCATAGATGCAACGGAGGCGCCTTGGCGTAAAATTTCCTGCGAATTTTTTTTCAAGCGTATGCTCGGAGGAGGGATTAGGTGAAAAGGTGGATAAAAGAAGGTATGATATGATCAATTTTTTTTAGAGAAGAGTGGGGATTGAGCTCAGCTATAGCTTTTTTAACACCGAATTTTATGCCAAGGCGTCGCCCGTTGCGTCCGCCGAGGTGTTGTACTATATCGAGCGTGGACGGCCGGAACTATAACTGCGGATTTAGGGTCTATTTGGCTGGCTAATTGTATTATTTGAGATATCATAGTCGTGATTTGCGATTATGATTTGCAGGCGGCCCTCTGCCGAATGCGCCTGCGATTTTCGGATTTCCAGACTCGCCACGATTTGGGGTTGTCGCTGTGAGGAAAAAAATCATAGCCCCAAATCTTCAGGTGCACTTTAAAATTTTCGCACATCACGATTCGGAAACGCTACCAAGCCAAACACCCTGAACGTCTCAAGTCATGATTTGGGCCCAAATTGTGTTCTGGGATAGTGGCTAGCTCGAGCCAGATAGGCCCTTGAACTCCTCAATACCGTGAAGTCCCAACACATTTGGTGTCGCCACGGATGAGCCCGAATGGGAAATACCGGTATGCTAACCATAACCACTTTCCGAATGGGACATCGTTTCTAATTGTCACTGCCCCGGCCAGCGATACCAAAGCTCCCACCATCGATCGACTCACAAAATCTCAGTTTTTGCTATTCTTCGCCTGGGCGTCAAGCGCTGAAATGGCAATCTAAACCCACAGCGACGAATCGACTCTTCTTCCACAGCTTATCACCCAGCTACCGTACCGCATTCCCTGCCACTGGTGCTCCGAACCTAATTCATCGCAAGGGCCGAATTAGGCGCCCCCCTTGTATGCCGTGTCCCGGGGGAGAACTGCCGGCGGTATGGGCGGTAGAGTTTGCTAATCAGTCGGGCAAGGGTACAACGGACTGGTAGCCGTCTCGATCTTAGAGGCGCCGCCGGTGAAGAAGGCCCTAAAGAAGAGACGAAAAAGCAGTGCCGGAGGTGACGTCCTCGACATAATAGCATATGTCAAAACGAATCCCCCGTAAACTGGTGGACTGAGCAAGCTTATGGGAAGAGCACACAATCTTATCGCCGAAACCCCGGGAACGGTAACAAAACTTCTCTCCCCGGGCACTGAGATAGGTGCTCTAGTCACATTAAAGATGTGTGCCCGGAGTTTACCTTTGCCTGAAGGGTACTTCCTTAGTAAACTGACAATGAGACAACAGAGAGAAAGATTTTGTGATACCGGTACTTCTACCGTTCCTATGCGCGCGGGATATGTGGCTGCAGTATTGTGCCAAGCTGCGCCGCTCCGTCAGGGGGCGCTCGCCCTGTGGGTGGTCGAGTTCCTGGGTGGCTCGATGGGGGTATTGTGAGCTGAGGAGAGGCATAGGGGAGAAAGGTTAGGGATGCCCTTATTGGGCCATCCCTAGTTGGAGAACGGGTTGGACATGCTCACGTTGCGGGCAAGCAATGCGAAGAGAGCAGAGGGGGACTGGAGGGGAGCTGGCATAGAATATTCGGCGGGTGGCAATTGACTTGGAAGTATTTGGCGAGAATCACCGGCTATCTTAAAGGACGGTGGGTGATTTTGGGTGAGGGGCTGGGGTACTCCTGGTGGGTAGAATTTATGGGCTTTTATTATTATTTTTCGTATGGAGGGCCGCGAACTGTCCGGTGGCGTGACGGGGAGGATTTTCCGATAGATCTAGATCCACGGATGCGCAATCGAATCCACCGACAGCGGATTGTCGATAGCATACGGTTAGATGATGTAGAGATTGCGATAGCTTAAATTGGTCAATTGGAGGTTTGGCAAGATCTGTACCCGAAGACTTTAGTTTCGCCAAAAATAAAGTTGTCTCAAGGTCTCGATAGTCTTGTTTTAACATTGAATCATCCGCAAGCAAATGCTTGAGCCCCTTTTTCATTTAAAATCCTTCCCTCCTAGAGTATCCACGGAGAGGATGTGGTGTTGAAATGTAGGACCACACTCGGACGATTCCCGTCGATACTTGGCAGCTACAACCATCCTCGCAACCTCATGATGTCAGAAGATGTACCACTGGGGTACCACCCATTCACCGCGATCCTATCATAGCCCAAATCGTCACCTTTTACTGAGGACTTCCAATACCAGTACCGGCACAGCCCCTGGAGGAAAAGCGCCCATCCATCACGCGGTCCCAGAATTAGAGAGTTTGCGCAAGGAGACCTAGGTGGCAGGAAAACAGGTTATTTTCTGTTAACCTAAAAGTCTTGGACACCCAGGTGGGTAGCGAGACCTGGAAGAGGTGTAAAATGGGGCTTTTCAGACCTGAAGAGATCC
>Ga0307513_10009597_pt1 | contig 12225 bp, 12 predicted proteins | sample 15_EM_MG_FD_202174 | JGI IMG/M metagenome (GOLD analysis project Ga0307513, IMG submission 202174) | Populus trichocarpa ectomycorrhiza microbial communities from riparian zone in the Pacific Northwest, United States - 15_EM | ecosystem: Host-associated > Plants > Roots > Unclassified | place... | reverse complement strand
CGATCAGGTGCTCGGCGCAGGCGATGAAGTCGGTGAAGGTGTTGGGCTTCTTCTCCTTGCGGCCGTCCAGGAACCAGCCCCAGCCCTTGTCGGAGCCGCCGCGGACGTGCGCCGTGGCCCAGATCCAACCGCGGTCGACGAGACTGAGATTCCGGATCGAGAAGCCGGGCTCCATCGCCATGCCGTAGGAGCCGTAGCCATAGAGCAGCAGCGGAGCCGAGCCGTCGAGGGGCGTCTCCTTCAGCATCAGGACTGTGATCGGGACCTCCGCCCCGTCCGTGGCCTTGGCGTAGAGCCTGCGCGCCACGTAGCGGGCCGGATCGTGGCCGGAGGGGATCTCCTGGGTCTTGCGTAGCGTCCGCTCACGCGTCGTCAGGTCGTAGTCGTAGGTCTGCCGCGGCGTCGTCGGCGACTGGTAGACGAAGCGCGCCGTGGTGGTCTCGTACTCGAAGCCGCCCTCGAGGTTCAGCGCGTAGGCCTCCTCGTCGAAGGACACCTCGTGATCTCCGCCGTCGCGGGCGGTGACCACCAGCCGGTCGAGCGCATTGACCCGCTCGGCGCGCACCAGGTGGCCGGCGAAGGCCGCAAAGCCGGTGATGTAGCGGCCGGGCTGGTGGGCGATCCAGTCGCGCCAGGTCGGCTTGGCCGGGACCGCGGCGTCGGACACCGCCAGCTTGAAGTCCACCGCCCCGTCGGCATTGGTGCGGATCACCCAGCGATCGGTCCAGTGGTCCAGGCTGTACTTCACGCCCACGACGCGCGGCTCGGCGATCACCGGCGCGGCGGTCGGGTCCGACGCCGGAACCAGCAGGATCTCCGTCGTCTCCTGGTTGCCCACGTGGATCAGGACGTGGCTGTCGTCGGACGCCACACCGACGCCGAGGAACATGCCGTCGTCGGCCTCCTCATAGACCAGCACGTCCTCGCCGCCCCGGGCGGGCCGACGGAAGACCTTCGACGGTCGGGCGTTCTCGTCGCGCCAGATCCAGAAGATCCACTGGCTGTCCGGGGAAAAGGCGAAGTCGCCGTACGCGCTCTGGACCGGTGATCCCAGCTCCTCACCGCCGGCGAGGTCCTTGACCCGGATCGTGTAGTACTCCGAGCCCTGCTCGTCGGCGGCCCAGGCGAAGAGCGAATGGTCGGGACTGTGGTTGGCCGCGCCCACCTGGAAGAACGCCTTGCCCTGGGACAGCGTCTCCTCATCCAGCAGCACCTGCTCGCCCCCATTCTTGTCCGTCGGGGCCTGGCCCTTCGGGCGCCGCGCGTGGATCGGGTGCTGGGCGCCGAGATCGTAGCGGACGTAGTAGTCCCAGGGTCCGTCGGGCGCGGGGACAGAGCTGTCGTCCTCCTTGATCCGGCCCTTCATCTCGGCGAACAGCTGCGCCTGCAGCCCCTCGGTGCTGGCCAGCATGGCCTTCATGTAGGCGTTCTCGGCGTCGAGGTGCTCGCGCACGTCGGCCCGCAGGGCTTTTGGGTCGCGCAGCACCTGCTGCCAGTTGTCGTCCTTCATCCAGGCGTAGTCGTCGACCCGTGTCCGGCCGAGCTGCTCGATGCGATGGGGGATTTTCGGGGCGGTCGGCGGCTTGGGGGGGCTCATGGACGCTAGATGCGACGCCGTGACCCAGGGCTCAAGTCGGCAAATATGGAACACGCGTCACTACAGCGCGGGAACCTCACGTTCTCGCGTCTTGGCGATTGGTTCAGAACCTGATTCTACTGTGGCGCATCGAGATCGCGCAACGACGCGAAGGGTTTGAGTTAGATCGGGTACCGAGATGGTCATGGATCTGTCCGTGGAGTTGATCCACGCGACCGTTCAGCTTGAGCAACCGCTCGGCGACGGGACGCGGACGGTCGGCACCGGATTCCTGATCTCGGTGCCTGAAACGAACGGCCCGCCGCGGGTCGTCCTGATCACTGCCAATCACGTGTTGGAGAAGATGCCGGGCGCGAACCTGCGCATCGGCTACCGCATCTCCAATCCCGACGGCAGCTGGAGCTACTCGCCCCAGTCGGTGCCGATCCGCGACAAGGCCGGGCACGAGCTCTGGACGCACCATCCCTCACGCGACGTGGCGGCCATCACGCTGACGGCCCCGGCCGATTTCGCGAAGGCCGCGATCCCGCTGGACTACCTGGCGGCCGACGACACCTTCACGAAGTATAATGTGGGCGCCGGCGACGAGATGATGGCGCTGGGCTTCCCGCGGGGGCTGGCGGCCAACCAGGCGGGCTTCCCGATCCTGCGCTCGGGGCGCGTGGCGTCCTATCCGATCGCGCCGGCCCAGATCTTCCCGACCTTCCTGCTCGACTTCTCGGTGTTCCCGGGCAACTCGGGCGGCCCGGTCTATATGAGCGAGCAGGCCCATCGCCGCTCGGGCGCGGACGCGCAACCGGGCCAGGACGTCGAATTTATCGCCGGGCTCCTGACCCAGCAGGTCGAGCTCAACAGCGAACGGCTGGAGATCGGCATCGTCACCCACGCCAAATACATCCGCGAGACCATCGCGCTCGTGGAAGACCCAGCCTCGCCAGTGACGGTGGCGCAGAGCAAATCTAACGTCTCGGGCGCCAAGGCCGCCTCCGCGGAGGAAGCGGCCTCGCCGGACTAGTCCTCACGGCTTGTGGACGAATTCCAGTTTCAAGCCGTCGGGATCGGCGAAGAACACCGCATAGTAGCCGGCCCCGTAGCGTGGGTAGTCGGCCGGCGCGTCCAGCACCTCGGCCCCAATCTCCTTAAGCAGATCGTGCAGGCGATCGACGTCCTCGCGGCTTTCAGCCACCCAGGCGACGTGGTGCAGGCCGGGCGAGTACCGGTCGTGGGCGCGGTCGGCGTTCGCCCCCTGCGCCTTCATGATCCCGATCGAGCAGAATCCGTCCGGCGTCGCCAGGTCATAGTCGAAGCCGCGGTCGTGGTCGGCGACCTCGCGGTAGCCCATGAACCCCAGGACCGCCGCATAGAAGGCGCGGCTGGCCCTGGGATCGCGCACGGTGAGGTCCAGGTGATGGATCGCGCCGCGCATGGGAACCGGGCGCTTAGCCGCCGTAGACGATCGAGATCGTCTCGGCGATGCAGGCGGGCTTTTCCTCGCCTTCGATCTCGATGGTGCATTCGTTCTTGAGCTGCATGCCGCCGGCCTTGGGCTCGGCGCCGATCAGTTTCTGGCGCATGCGCACGCGCTTGCCGACCCGAACCATGTTGATGAAGCGGACCTTGTCGGAGCCGTAATTGATCCCCCGCGTCACGCCCTTCACCGGCAGCATGCCGGCGCCCAGGAACGGGATCAGCGACAGGGTCAGGTAGCCGTGGGCGATCGGGCCGCCGATTTCGCGCGTGGCGCGCTCGACATCCACGTGGATCCACTGATGGTCGCCGGTGGCTTCGGCGAACTTGTTGACCCGGTCCTGGTCGACCAGCAGCCAATCCGAGACGCCGACCTCCTGGCCCACAAGTCCGGGCAGGTCCTTGATTTCCACCGGGTTCATCGCTTGCTCCCTAATTTGAAACGTTCGCTGGACCTCTAGCAGCCCTTGGCGCGCGCGGCCTAGCCGATCTTCGCGCCGTCCTTGGCCCAGTAGGCGTCGCGGATCAGGCGCTTGTAGAGCTTGCCGGTCGGGTGGCGCGGCAGCTCGGCCATGAAGTCGATCACCCGCGGCGATTTCACGTGGCTGAGGTGCTGGCGGGCATAGGCCATCAGTTCGTTTCGCAGGTCGTCCCCCGCGTCGGCCCAGTTCATCGGCTGGATCACCGCCACGACCTTCTCGCCCATCTCCTCGTCGGGCGCGCCGACCACCGCGGCGTCGGCGACCTTCGGATGGCCGATCAGCACGTTCTCCAGCTCCTGCGGATAGATGTTCACCCCGCCCGAGATGATCATGAAGCTCTTGCGGTCGGTGAGGTAGAGGAAGCCTTCCTCATCCAGCCAGCCCACGTCGCCCAGCGTCGTCCAGCCGTGCTTGTTGCGGCTCTCCGCGGTCTTGGCCGGATCGCCGTGGTACTCAAACTGGCCGCCGCCCTCGAAGAACACCATGCCCTCGGTGCGCGGCGGCAGCGGCTCGCCTTCGTCGTCGCAGATCTTCACCTGGGCGGTCAGCCCGCGCCCGACCGAGCCCTTGTGCGCCAGCCATTCCGTCGAGTTGATGATGCAGAAGCCGTTGCCCTCTGTGCCGGCGTAGTACTCGTGCACGATTGGGCCCCACCAGCCGATCATCTGCTCCTTCACCGGGACAGGGCAGGGGGCGGCGGCGTGGAACACCGCCTTCAGGGACGACATGTCGTAACGCTCGCGCGCCTCGGGCGGCAGCTTCAGCATCCGAACGAAGTGGGTCGGCACCCACTGGGCCGAGGTGATCTTGTACTTCTCGATGAACTTGAGCGCGTCCTCGGCGTCGAACCGTTCCATCATCACGACGGTCCCGCCCACATTGTGGACAGCCATCGACCAGCCCAGCGGCGCGGCGTGATAGAGCGGCGCGGGCGAGAGGTAGACCACGTCCGGCGTCCAGCCATAGAGCGCCTGACCGAGCGTCGCGAGCGGATTGGGCGCGTCGATGGCTGGGTCCACCGCGCCGGCGCGCTTCACGCCCTTCGGCCGTCCCGTGGTGCCCGAGGAATAGAGCATGGCCCGGCCGGCCGACTCGTCGGCGATCGGAGTCATCGGGAAGGGCGCGCGGGCGTCTTCGAAGCTCTTGAACGGTCCGGCCTCGCCGCCGACCATATATAGCGCGACGCCGGGGATAAGCGGGGCCACCGCCAGCGCGGTCTCTTCCAAGGCTTTCGAAGCGACGAAGACCTTCGCCTCGCAATCCTTCACGATGTACTCGACCTCGCTCAGCGTCAGCTTGGACGAGAGGCACGTGAAGCGCAGGCCGGATCGCTGGGCGGCCCAGAGCAGCTCGTAGTAGCGCGGGTGGTTATCGATGAAGAAGGCGACAGCATCGCCTTCGTTCAGGCCCAGGCTGCGAAACAGATGCGCGCCCTGGTTCGAGCGCGCGTCGAGCTCGCCGTAGGTTACCGTCTCACCGGAGTACGCCATGATGTAGGCGGCCTTGTCCGGATGGGTCTTGGCGTGGTGCGCCGGATGCATCGCGTTCCTCCGAGGCGATCAAGCCTCGCGGGCCGCCGCCAACTTATCTTTGTTCAGGGGCAATAGCGGGCCTTGACCTACCGTCCGTCAAGGACCGTGGAATGGCGAAAACCGGGAGATAATCATGGCCGCGCCGACCTTCGAGACCTTGCTCTATTCGGTGGAGGATGGGATCGCGACCATCACCCTCAACCGGCCGGAGAAGCTCAACGCCTTCAACACCCAGATGATGAAGGACATGATCGCCGCCTTCGACGTCACAGACGCGGACGACGCGGTGCGTTGCGTGATCGTCACCGGCGCCGGCCGCGCCTTCTGCGCCGGAGCCGATCTTTCGGCCGGAGCCCAGACCTTCGACTACGAGGCCCGCGGCGGCGAGGCCATGGCCGCCCGCACCGAGGGCGGCGCCCAGCGCGACGGCGGCGGGCTGCTCACCCTGCGCATCTTCGACAGCCTCAAGCCGGTGATCGCTGCGGTGAACGGCGCGGCGGTCGGCGTCGGCGCGACCATGCAGCTCGCCATGGATATCCGCCTCGCTTCGACCGAGGCCCGCTACGGCTTCGTGTTCGCCCGGCGCGGTCTGAACCCCGAGGCGGCGTCCTCCTGGTTTCTGCCGCACCTGGTGGGCGTCCAGCAGGCGCTGGAGTGGTGCTACACCGGCCGCATCTTCCCGGCCCAGGAAGCGCTGGCCGGTCGCCTGGTCCGCTCGCTGCACGCGCCGGACGACCTCCTGCCGGCGGCCCGCGCGCTCGCCCGCGAGATCGCCGACAACACCGCCCCGGTTTCCATCGCCATCACCCGCCAACTGATCTGGCGCATGGCCGGCGCCAGCCATCCCATGGACGCCCACCGGGCCGACAGTCGTGGCATTCAGGCGCGTGGACGTTCCGGCGATGCGCGCGAGGGCGTCACTTCATTTCTCGAGAAACGGCCGGCTCAGTATCCGGATCGGGTTTCGACCGATCTCCCCGACATCTGGCCGCATTGGGAAGCGCCGACATTCCGGTAAAGGCGCAGGTAGAACGGGCGCTGCCTTACTCGAAGATTCGTGGCGATTCAATTCAAGCCAAGGAGCGCTTCTAGCTCTTGTGCCTTGCACAATGAAATAAGCTCTATTTGTGTGCTTGTCGGTCGCGCGAGTCCCATATATTAACCGCGCTACTGATCTTTTGAATCAAATCAGCGCCCTCGAACGGCGCGGTTCCTGTGGAATGACAAGAATGGACGAGAAGTCGGAAGTCATCGAGATGACGGCGGACATAGTCTCCGCCTATGTGGGCAATAACTCCGTTACGGCAGCCGACCTGCCGAGCTTGATCCAGAGCGTGCACCGGGCGCTCTCCGGCATCTCCTCGGGCGGCGAGACCGCGGAAGTCGCGCCGAAGGAACCGGCCGTGCCGATCCGTCGCTCGATCACTCCGGACTTCCTCGTCTGCCTGGAAGATGGCCGCAAGTTCAAGTCGCTGAAGCGGCACCTGCGCACCAAATACAACATGAGTCCCGAGGAATACCGGGCGAAATGGGGCCTGCCGAAGGATTATCCGATGGTCGCCCCCAACTACGCCAAGGCGCGCTCGGACCTGGCCAAGCAGATGGGCTTGGGCCAAGGCGGCCGTCAGGCGCCGAAGAAGAAGCGCTGATCTTTCAGATCAGCTAGACCGCACGTTCGAGAGACGCCCGCCGGAGACGGCGGGCGTCTCTTTTTTTGGCTCAAAACCCCGGCGATCTGGGTCTGTTAACCCTTTTCCGCTTGCTGCCGATTCGCCACATCGGCGATAAGTGATTCGTTGTGAATCCAATTGTTTGCTGGGGCATCTGCACATGAAGGCGCAGATAGGAGTTCCCGCCGCGGCGGTCCGCGCGCATGAGGAACTCTTCGCCTACTGGACCTCCTTGCGGGACGGCCCCCGGCTGCCCGCGCGCTGCGACCTCGACCCCGCCGGCATGAAGCGCCTGCTGCCCACGGTCAGCCTGATCGACGTGGCGCGGCGCGACCCGATGGACTTCCGCATCCGCCTCGCGGGCACGGGTCTCTATGGGGTCTATGGCGGCGAGATCACCGGCAAGTCCTTGTCCGACATCTACAGCACATCCGCCGCCGACTATTGGCGCGCGGAACTCGGCAAGGTGATCGTCGAGCGGCGCCCGACCGTAGGCGTGCACAACCTCGCCTGGCGCGGCGCCTCGCATCTGTCGATCCTGTGGCTGCGCCTGCCGCTCGCCGCCAACGGCTCCGAGGTCGACATGATCCTGGGCTACGATGCCGTCGTCGGCATGGGCCACATGGCGACCGGGATCCGCGCGGCTTAAGCGACCAGTTCGGCGTCCCGGCGGATCCGCGCCACCATCGAGGCCAGTCCGTTGGAGCGCTGAGCCGACAGCGCCCCGCTCAGGCCTAGCTTCTCGAACGCCGCCTTCGCGTCGAACGCGCTGATTTCCGCGGGGCTATGGCCTGAGTAGAGCCGAAGCAGGATCGCGATCAGGCCCCGGACGATGTGGGCGTCGGAATCGCCCCGGAACTTGAGCCGCCCGTCGGCCTGGGGCTCGGTGACCAACCAGACCTGGCTCGCGCAGCCGCGCACTTTGTTGGCGTCGGAGCGTTCGGCGTCGGTCAGGGGCGCAAGGTCGCGGCCGAGGTCGATCACGTACCGGTAACGCTCTTCCCAGTCGCCCAGCACCTCGAAGTCGGTGGCGAGGTCTTCAAGTTCGGTGTCTATAGCGGACATGGCCGCGACTTAGGGGGCGGCGCGCCCTTCCGCAACAGCCCCAAGGGTGACAGCCGAAAGTGTAGGCGGTTTCGGCGCCTGCCAGGCGGGCGCCGATCAGGGTTTCAGGGCCGTTTCAGCGTGACGACCGCCACCAGTCCCTTGCCCGGGGTCGAGCGCAGCTTCAGCCGCCCGCCCATGGATTGGCACGTGAGCTCGCAGATCGGCAGGCCGAGCCCGGCGCCCTCGGCGCGGCGGACCAGCGCGTTTTCGCCCTGCTCGAAGGGTTTCAGCAACCTCGGAAGCTGGGCCGGCTCGACACCCTCGCCGTCGTCTTCGATCGCGATCTCCACGACCCTGTCCTTGCCCGTGGCGCGCACGCGCACCTCGCCGCCGTCCGGCGAGAAGGCGACCGCGTTCTGAATCAGGTTGGTGAGCACGGTGCGCAAGCCCCAGGGATCGGCGAGGACATTGGGCAGACGGCCGCGCCCGATCACCCGCACGGTGACGCCGCGCTCGGGGTGCAATGCGCCCACCACGTCGTCGAGTGCGCCCTCCAGCGCCTCGGCGCCCAGGTCCAGCAGCTGGGTGCTGCTTTCCAGCCGGGCGATCTCCAGCACCTGGTTGACCAGCTTAAGAAGCTTGTGGCCGCTTCCTTGGATGATCTGTGCATATTCCTTGTATTGGGGCGCGCCCAGCGGACCGTAGAGCTCGTCGGCCAGGATCTCCGAGAACCCCAGGATCGAATTCAGCGGCGTGCGCAGCTCGTGGCTGGCAAGGCGCAGAAACGAGCGTCGCTGGTCCTCAAGCGCGGCCGCGTCCGAGGCGCGCCGGCGCGGCGGCTTGTTCGACGGCGATGCATCGCGCACCGGTCGAGTCCGGGAAGAGGCGGACTGGGACATATAAAGCGCCGCGCGCCTCCACCGTCGGGAACCTGATGGTACCCTCTCTGCGCTTACGATTTCGTTGCGTTCCACAGGCGCTGATCGCCCTAGGGGAGAGAACGCTTACCCCGCAAGTGGCCTGCGGTTAAGCTCCAGTTCCATTCGCCCGCCCACGGATCAAGGTTTGACGCGCACCCCTCCTCACCGGCGCAATCGTCCCGCATTGGCGTCCCACGACGGGGACCGGCGGTTCGCGGCGATCTGGCATCTGGCCTGGGCTTTGGCGGTTTCCGTCATGGGCGGCGTCCTGGCGTGGCAGGGCGCGCTCGCGGCCGGACCTGAGTCCGCCGCGCTCGGTTCCATTGGCGCGGCGGCCCTCTTCGGTTGCGTCGCTGCGGCGACCGGTGGCGAGATCGCGCGGGTCGTCGCGATCCTGGCCTGGGCGGCGGCCGGCGCGGCCGCCTGCAGCCTCACCGGCGGGATCACGGGTCCGCTCGCGGTCTGGTGTCTGACCCCGCTGGCCGCCGGCGCGGCCTTGGCGCGGCCCCGACTGCTGGCGCTCGGCGCGGCGGCGGGCCTCGCGGCCGCGGCGGTGGCCGCCATGGGCTCGATCCTGCTGGTCCTGCCGAAGCCGGCCGACGGGTTGTCGATCTGGTTCAGCCTCCTGGCGCTCGGGACGACCGGCATGGGCATAGCGGCGGGCCTGGTGGCCTTCCAGGGCCAGGTGCGCGGCGACCTCAGCCGTTGGCGGGAAACCGAACTCGACCTGCGCGAAACCCTCGAGCGTCAGCCGCTGCTGCTGCTCAGGCTCTATCCCGGCGGCCGTATCCTCGAGGCGTTCGGCGCCACGTCCGACGGGCTCGACGTCCGCGACCTGCTGGACCGCAACTTCAGCGACCTCGTGGCGCCGGACGATCGCGCCTGGGTGGAGGACGCACTGGCGCGCGCCGCCGCAGAGGGCTCGGCGGAGGTCTCCTTCGTCCCGTCCTACGATCCGCAGGGCTGGTGCGTCCTGACGGTGAAGGGGATGAGCTCGCATCGTCTGCTGGCGTCCGTCCGCGACGCCCGCAGCCAACGGGCCCGCGAGACCGAGCTGGATCAGGCTCGCATCTCCGCCGAGCAGCAGAATGCGGGCAAGTCGCGGTTCCTGGCCAATATGAGCCACGAACTGCGCACGCCGCTCAACGCGATCATGGGCTTCTCCGACATTATGCGGCAGCGGCTGTTCGGGCCGATGTCGGACCGCTACTCCGAATATGCCGAACTGATCCACGAGAGCGGCGCGCACCTTCTGGAATTGATCAACGACGTCCTCGACATGTCGAAGATCGAGGCCGAGCGGTTCGAGCTGTCACGCGAGGACTTCGACGCGCGCGATGCGATCAGCGCGGTCCTGCGGCTGATGCGCGGCCAGGCCGACCGGGCGGGGATCACCCTGCGCGGTTCGCTGCCCGCGGTGCCGCTGGAGGCCGAGGCCGACCGGCGGGCGGTCAAGCAGATCGCCATGAACCTGCTTTCGAACGCGCTCAAGTTCACGCCGCGGGGCGGCGCGGTGTCGATCAGCGCGCGGGGCGACGGGCGGGTGCTGGAGATCGTCGTCACCGACACCGGCGTCGGGATCGCGCGCGAGGACCTCACGCGCCTGGGTCGCCCCTTCGAACAGGCCGGCGGCTCTGAGCAGCGCCAGGCGGGCTCGGGCCTGGGGCTCAGCCTCGTGCGCGCCTTCGCCCGGCTGCACGGCGGCGACATGGAGATCACCAGCGTCGAGGGCGAGGGCACGACCGTCACCGTGCGGATGCCCGTGCTGGTCCCGACGGGTCAGATCCCGTTGGAACTCGACCTTCACCCGGACGTGGAAGACGACGTGGACGAACGCGGCCGCGCCTGAAGGCCGGCTCTAGCGCGCGGCGACCTGCAGGAAGGCGCGGCCGGCGGCGAAGTCGCCGACTTCAACATAGGCCCGGCGGGTCACGTCGCCGGGGAACAGGAATTCCACGGCGATCGCCTCGCGCGGATCGAGCCGGCTCAGTTCGACTGCCGCGGCGTCGGGGAACCGGAAGGCCCAGCCCGATTTGACGTCGCGCGGCAGCAGGTCCTGGCCCGCCGGGCTGCGCGCCGCCGCCGGATAGACCTTCAAGGCGCTGCGCGGCGGCAGGCGCCGGTCGAGCGGCAGGCGCGCGGTCGATCCGCCGGTCCAGCGATCCAGATAGGCCTGCGAACTCCGCGTCCCATCGCGCAGCAAGAGGCGCGCGGCGTAGGGCTGAGCCCCGTCGGCGAAGCGGGCGACGGCCACGAGCACGCCAGGGCCCTCACGCCCGGCCAAGCCGAACGCCATCCGGTCCGGGCCAAAACGGGTTTCCTGCGACAGCCGCCAAGATGTGCTGCGCGCGCCCGTACGGTCGGCGCGCCAGGGGGCCACGTCGCCGGGATAGGTCAACCGGGTGATCTTCGCGTAACCGGAGAAGGCGGTCTTCACCCGCGCCGCGGCCGTGGCGATGTCGGGGGAGCCGCAGCCGGCCTGGGCGGCCTTGCCGCGGGCGCTGATCTCCAGCGTGCGCAGGGTGTCGAACGAGGTTCCGGCGCGCAAGGCGGCGCCCCGCGCCTGAGCCGCCGAGGCCGCAAGCGCTGCACCCACCTCGGGCGCGAACAGGTCGCAGCGGTCGTCCGCCGCGCTCATCACCGTGCGCTCGTAGAACAGGTCAGCCGGCTGTGCTTGCGCAAAGCCGGGCGTCGCGACCGCGGCCGCAACCCAAAACCCCATCCACCGAGACGCCGGCCGTGCGCTTCTGCGCCAGCTCTTCATGCGTCGTCTTTTCTCGTCGCGGTCTTCTAGACCTGAGCCGGAAGCTAGGCCGTCGGCCTTGCGATTCCGTTAGGCGACATGGTTGATGAGAGGCGCCGGAGCGGCGCATGGTCCCGCCCCAATGCTGCTTTCCACCGACATCTGGGTCAGTGCGCTGATCCGCCGGGCCGAACTCTCCGGGGCCTTCGGCATGGTCATCCGTAAGGGCGACGCCCGCGCCGGCGCCGTGCTGGTCAAGGTGCTGAACCGCCCGCAGGGGACCGCCAAGCTCTATGCCGAGGCCACGCGGCTCGATGGCGAGCGGGTGTGGATGCAGCCGGTCCCCTCCGACCAGGAGCCGGAACTCGACCGCTATATAGAGCGCGCCGTCCGCGTGGACCCCGACGTCTGGGTGGTCGAGATCGACGACCGCGAAGGCCGCCACTTCCTGACCGAGCCCGTAGAGAAGGGCTGAGGGGAACGCACCTGCGCTTCGGCGGTTGGGCGAAGCGATGCCCAGGCTCGCCGATCTCTCCGTTCCCCTCGACCTCGCGCCCATGGAGGCGAAGCTCGCCGACGCCCTGCCGGCCGATCCCGGCTGGTGGTTCGAGCCCAAGTGGGACGGCTTCCGCTGCCTGGCTTTCCGGGCCGGCGATGAGGTCGAGCTCCGCGCCAAGTCCGGCAAGCCGCTCGGACGCTATTTCCCGGACATGGTCGCCGCCCTGAAGTCCCTGCCGGTGGACCGCTTCGTCCTGGACGGCGAGCTG
>Ga0307513_10009596_pt1 | contig 12225 bp, 11 predicted proteins | sample 15_EM_MG_FD_202174 | JGI IMG/M metagenome (GOLD analysis project Ga0307513, IMG submission 202174) | Populus trichocarpa ectomycorrhiza microbial communities from riparian zone in the Pacific Northwest, United States - 15_EM | ecosystem: Host-associated > Plants > Roots > Unclassified | place... | reverse complement strand
GTATGCGGCCCGCGCCTCCTCCGTCCTGCCAAGCCGCCGGCAAAGGTCGGCCCTTGCTGCGTGCGCGAGGTGATAGTCGGCCAGGTCGCCGCGTCCCAGGATGGCGTCGATCAGCGCCAGGCCTTCCGCCGGTCCGTCGCGCATCGCCACGGCCGCGGCGCGATTGACTTCGACCACCGCCGAGGGCTGCACCTTGAGCAGGGCGTCGTAGAGGCCAACGATCTCCGCCCAGTCGGTAGCGTCAGGGTGGACCGCGTCGGCGTGCACGGCCGCGATCGCCGCCTGCAGTGCGTAGGGACCGGCCGGCCCAGCCATAAGGGCGTCCCGGACCCGCGCCTGGCCCTCGGCGATCTTACCCTGGTCCCACAGCAAGCGGTCCTGGTCGCTGAGCAGGATGAGGTCGCCGTCCGCAGAGGCCCTGGCCAGCCGTCGGGAGTCCTGCAGCAGCATCAACGCCAGGAGGCCGCGCGCCTCTCGTTCCGGCGTCAGGGCGCACAGCAGCCGGCCCAGGCGGATGGCCTCGGCGGCGAGGTCCGCCCGCCCAAGGCTGTCGCCGGACGAGGCCGAATACCCCTCGTTGAACACCAGGTAGATCACCCGCAGCACGCTCGCGAGCCGCCCGGCGACGTCGGCCGGCGCCGGCGTTTCGTAGGGGATGTGGTCCTGCCGGATCCGGGCCTTGGCCCTGACGATGCGCTGCGCCAGCGTCGGCGCGCCGGTCAGGAAGGCCGAAGCGATCGCCTCGGTGGTCAGGCCGCAGACTTCGCGGAGTGTCAGCGCCACCTGGGCGTCAGGCGTGAGCGCGGGATGGCAGCAGGTGTAGATCAGCCGCAGTTGGTCGTCGGCGACGGTCTCTTCCTCCACGGCGAAGGGATCGGGCCAGGCGGAGGGATCGGACGCGTCAGGGTTCACGGCGATCTCCTTCACCGCCGCGTCGAAACGGGCCCTACGGCGCAGCCGGTCCACCGCCTTGAACCGGCCGGCCGAGACCAGCCAGGCGCGCGGATTGCGCGGTTCGCCGTCGCGCGGCCACTGCTGGGCCGCCGCCATGAAGGCGTCGTGCAGCGCCTCTTCCGCCGTGTCGAGATCACCCAGCAGCCGGACGAGGCTGGCGAACACGCGCCGCGACTCCTGGCGGTAGACCGCCGCGATCCGCTGGCGCATGTCATCGGCCACGTCCCGCGGCCTACGGCGCGGGCGGCCAGTTTTCGGGCAACGGCCGCACCTCGATACAGCCCAGCCACCCCACCGGAATCTTGCCCGCCACCGCGATCGCCTCGTTGAGATCGCGGGCCCGGATCATGATGAAGCCGCCCAGCTGTTCCTTGGTCTCGGCGAAGGGCCCGTCCGTCGCCGAGAGCTTGCCGTTCACCACGCGCACCGTGGCGGCCGTCGCCACGTACTGCAGCGGGCTGGAGGTGATGTAGCGCCCGGCCTCCTTGAGCTCCTCGTCATAGGCCAGGCACGCACGGGTCAGCGCCTTGTGCTCCTCGGGCGTCAGGGCCTGGTGCTTGGCCTCGTCGAAATAGATCAGACACAGGTACTTCATCGGCCGCTCCTCAGACGGGGTTCAGTTCCGGCTTCACGCGCTGGCCAAGACCTTCGAACGGCGCGCGCCAGGCGTCGAGCGCGTTCAGCCGATCATGCCACCGGCGGATGTTGGCGTACTCGCCGACCGGCAACTGCGCCTGCTCGGCGTAGGGCAGGACCGCCGCCACCCGGAAGTCGGCGTAGGACAGCCGGTCGCCCACCAGCCAGGTGCGCTCGGCCAGGGCGGCGTCGAGGATCGGGGCGAAGCGCTGCAGCGCCGCGCGGGCGTCCTCCAGCGCCGTCTCGTTCGCCGCCCGGGTGAAGATCCGCGGGCGCACGATGTGCTCGAAATAGAAGACGTTGGCGGCGCGGTTGAAGTGTTGCGCGCTCCAGCTCACCCAGCGGACGAGCTCCGGCAGCCGCTCGTCGGTCGGCCAGAAATCGGAGCCGGCGAGCATGGACAGGCGGCAGGCGATCGCGTCGGCTTCCCAAAGGTTCGGGCGGCCCGCCTCGACCAGGACCGGCACCAGGGTGTTCGGATTGATCGGCCGGAAGGCGTCTTCCAGGTCGGGCCGCCGCGGACTGGCGCTGATGAATTCGACGGGGCTCTCGAGGTGGCGAGCGACGGCCACGGCCACCCGCGGATTGAGATTTTCGGAGTAGTAGAGCTGCATGGCGTCACCACGGGCGGAGTTGCGGGCCGGCCTCATCACCGGCTGCAACTGGTCGTTCGCCGCTCCCCCGTATCGACATCCGTCGACGGATTTTTTTCCTAGAGGCCCGCCGGCCTCGGCCCGCCGGTGGCCCAGTCGAGCAGTTCGACCGGGTGAATGATCGGCGTGGCGAGGGCGGGCGCGAGCTGGGCGATGCAGCCGATGTTGCCGGCGGCGACCACGACCGCGCCGGTCCTGGCGATATTGGCGGCCTTGCGGTCGCGCAGCTGGGTCGCCAGCGTCGGCTGCAGGATGTTGTAGACGCCCGCCGACCCGCAGCAGAGGTGGCCCTCGGCGACCTGGCGCACCTCGAACCCGGCTTCGGCCAGAAGCCGTGCGGGCGCGGCCTTGACCTCCTGGCCGTGCTGCAGCGAACAGGCGGCGTGGTAGGCGACTACCAAGGCCTGCGGGTCGGTGACCGGCGGCAGACCCACGTCGCCGAGGAATTCCAGGATGTCGCGGGCCTGATTGGCCGCCCGGGCCGCGTCGGCGTCGCCCGGCAGGCGGTGGCCGTAGGCCTTGATCGCCGTCCCGCAGCCGGCCGCCGTGGTGATGATCGCGTCGAAGGGGCCGGCTTTTGTCCAGGCGCCGACGTTGGCGCGGGCGAAGTCGCTGGCCTCGTCGGCGCGGCCGAGGTGCTCTGAAAGAGCCCCGCAGCAGCCCTCGCCCTCGGCCAGCACCACCTCGAACCCGGCCCGGGTCAGCAGCCGGATCGCCGCCTCACGGATGCTGGGCGCCATGGCCGGCTCGACGCAGCCCTGCAGCAGCGCGACCCGGCCCCGGGCTTTAGCCTGCGCCGGATACGAAAGCTCTCTCCCCCCTGCGGGGAGAGGGTTGGGAGTGGGGCTGTCAGCGCTGCGCTTCCCGTGTGAGCTCGAACTTGCACCCCCACCCCCGCCCCCTCCCCGCAGGGGGGAGGGAACGAGGCGGAGAAGCGCCGCCAGGGAGGAGAATTTCACGGCGCGAAGCACGGGCTCCAGCGGCTGGGCGAAACGGCCGAGGGCCAGGGCGGCGCGCAATCGCGCAGGCCGCGTCAGGACCGCGGGGATCAACGCCCGCAACAGACGTTCGGGCAGCGGCCGGCGGTAGGTCGCCTCGATATGCGCCCGGCCGTGGTCGATGAGCTGGGCGTAGTCGACCCCCGATGGGCAGGTGGTCTTGCAGGCGAGGCACGACAGGCAGCGGTCGATGTGGGTGACGGTTTCCCTGGAGGGCGCGCCGCCGTCCTCCAGCATCGCCTTGATCAGCTCGATCCGGCCGCGCGGGCTGTCGCGCTCGTCGCCCAGCAGGACGTAGGTCGGGCAGGTGGCCAGGCAGAAGCCGCAGTGGACGCACTTGCGGATCGCCGCGTGACTGGCGGCGAACTCCGGATCGGCGAGCTGCTCGGGCGTGAAGGCGGTCTGCACGTCAGCCCTCCGCCATCCGGCCAGGATTGAGCACGCCCTTGGGGTCGAACGCCGCCTTCACCCGCGCACTCAGCGCCGCCAGCGGACCGCCCAGCGGCTCGAAGGCCGGCGTGCGTCCGCGATAGCAGACGGCGTGTCCGCCGAGCGCGCCGACCGTCGCGCGGATCTTGGCCGGATCGTCCTGGCTCAACAGCCAGACGAGGCCGCCCGCCCAATCGTAGAGCGCCACTCCGGCGAGCGCCTCGGCCACGCGCCAGCCGGAGGCCGGGGGAACGGAGATGCGCCACAAGGGTCCCTTGGCGCCATGGAACGCCTCGACCTCGCGCACCTGGACCCAGAACGCTCGGCTGTGTTCGGCGTCGAGCTGGGCGCCCTGGCCGAACCCCTTCAGGGCGATCGCCAAGCCCTCCGCCCGTGTGGCGACCGAGGCCTCGAAGCCCTCCAGCCGCAGCGCCGTCACCGCCATCTCACCTTTGAGCGGCGCGCGGGCGGCTGTCGCCGCCGGCAGATGCGTCGCGCCAGAAAGCTCCACCGGGGCGTTCATCGCCGTCGCCATGACTGCGCAGGCCTTGGCGTCGTCCAGCCCGAAGAACAGCAGCGTCACTTCCGTCCGCGCCGCCGGCAGCACCTTGATGGTGACCTCGGTCAGCACCGCCAGCGTGCCCCAGGATCCAGCCATCAGCTTGGAGAGGTCGTAGCCGGTGACGTTCTTCACGACCTTGCCGCCGGCCTTCATCGCCTCGCCGCGGCCGGTCACCGCCTCGAAGCCCAGGAAGTGGTCGCGCGCCGCGCCGGCGCGGATCCGCCGAGGCCCTGAGAGGTTCGCCGCGAGCGCCCCGCCCAAGGTCGGATCGCCCTTGGCGCCCAGGAGGCGGATCAGGTGCGGCGGCTCGAACGGCAGCATCTGGCCCTCGGCGGCGACCAGCCGCTCCAGGTCCGCCAGCTTCGCGCCCGGTTGCGCCGTCAGCACCAGTTCCTCCGGCGCGTAGTCGATGACCGTGTCGAGCTTTGCGAGGCTCAACACCGCGTCGGCGTTCGTGACCCTGCCTATCGAGCGCTTGGTCCCGCCGCCTATGATCTCTAGCCGCCGCCCCGCCGCGCCGGCGTCAGCCACCAGCTCCAGCACCTGGTCGGCGCTGGTCGGCCGTTCCGTCTTGAGGGCGTCCTTCAGCATCAGAACCGCGGCAGTTCGGGGAAGGCCACCTGGCCGCGATGCACATGCACCCGGCCAAGCTCGGCGCAGCGGTGGAGGCGCGGGAACACCTTGCCGGGGTTCAGCAGCAGATCCGGATCGAAGGCGCACTTCACCCGCTGCTGGCAGGCGAGGTCGGTTTCGTTGAACATCTCGCCCATCAGGTCGCGCTTCTCGACGCCCACGCCGTGCTCGCCGGTCAGGACGCCGCCCACGGCGACGCAGAGCTTCAGGATGTCGGCCCCGAACGCCTCGGCCTTCTCGAGCTGACCCGGCTGGTCGGCGTCGTAGAGGATCAAGGGGTGCAGGTTGCCGTCGCCGGCGTGGAAGACGTTGGCGACGCCCAGGCCATAACTTTCGGCCATCTCGGTGATGCGGGTCAGGACGTGCGGCAGCTGCCGACGCGGGATGGTGCCGTCCATGCAGTAGTAGTCCGGCGCGATCCGCCCCACCGCCGGGAAGGCGGCCTTGCGCCCGGCCCAGAAGGCCAGCCGCTCGGCCTCGCTCTGCGAAACCTGGATGGAGGTGGCGCCGCGGGCGTTGGCGATGGCGCGGACATGGCCGGCGAGCTCCGAGCACTCGGCCTCGGGACCGTCCAGTTCGACGATCAGCAGGGCGGCGGCCTCGGTCGGGTAGCCGGCGCCGACGAAGGCCTCGGCGGCCACGATGGCGGGGTTGTCCATCATCTCGAGCCCGGCCGGGATCACGCCGGCGGCGATGATGTCGCCCACGGTCGCGCCGGCGGCCTCCACGGTGGGGAAGCCGAGCAGCAGCGCCCGCGCCGTCTCCGGTGTGGGCAGGAGACGCACGGTGACCTCGGTCACCACGCCGAGCAGGCCCTCCGAGCCGGTGACCACGCCCATCAGGTCGTAGCCGGCGGCGTCGAACCCCTTGCCGCCCAGCCGCACGACCTCGCCGCTCATCAGCACGAGCTCGCAGCCCAGCACATTGTTGGTGGTCAGCCCGTACTTCAGGCAGTGCACGCCGCCGGAATTCTCCGCCACGTTGCCGCCGATGGTGCAGGCGATCTGGCTCGACGGATCGGGCGCGTAATAGAAGCCGTCCGCCTGCACGGCGTTCGTGATGGCGAGGTTGGTGACGCCGGGCTGCACGAGCGCGCAACGGTTCTCGTAATCGACCTCCAGCACGCGGTTGAACTTGGCCATGCCGAGGACCACGCCGTCCTGCAGCGGCAGGGCGCCGCCGGAGAGCGAGGTGCCGGCCCCGCGCGGCACGACCTTCACGCCGTTGGCCTGGCACCAGGCCAGCACCGCGCAGACCTGGGCTGTGGTCTCGGGCAAGACCACCGCGAGCGGCGTCTGGCGATAGGCGGAAAGGCCGTCCGATTGGAAGGGGATCAGGCCGCTCGCGTCGCCGATGACGCCCTCGCCCGGCACGATCCGTTGCAGCGCCCGCACGATCTCGGCCTTGCGGGCGATCAGGGCCTGGTCGGGCGCGGGCATTCTCATCGTCGGGGACCCTAACACCGAGTCGGCGCGCAGGCCCCCGCCGCTTGTGGGCGCGGACACGCCGGTCCAAGGTCGAGCTTACGGAGCGGGGGAGACGCCGATGCGCTGGCTTGGGATTCTGCTGGCGGCGGCTGTCGCGGGGCCCGCACACGCCCAGACCGCGTCGCGAGAGATTGCCTTCGTGGCCAACGCCGAGGGCGGCACGGTGAGCCTGGTGGACGTCGCGGCGCGCAAGGTGTTGGGCGAGATCGACGTCAATCCAGCCAAGGTCAGGCAGACCCAGGCCACTCCGAACTATGCCCAGGACACCGACGTGTCGCCGGACGGCCATACGCTCTACGTCTCCCGCGGCTACCTGGGCGATGTGGCGGCCTTCGACATCGCCACGGGCAAGCTGAAGTGGAGCACCCCCGTCGATCCGGCGCGGTCGGACCACATGACGCTCTCGCGAGACGGCCGGACACTCTTCGTCTCGGCCTACACCCAGGCCCGCGCCAAGCGACTGGACGCCGCCACCGGCCAGATCACCGGCGAAGTGGCGAGCGGCGTCAGCCCGCACGACAACCAACTCACCAAGGACGGGCGGCGGCTGTTCAATTCCAGCATCGGCAACGTCGGCGTTCCCGGAGAGGGCGCCAAGCCCGCCGCCGGCGCGCCGTCGCCCTACCAGTTGACCATCGCCGACGCGATGACCCTGAAGGTGCTGGACAGCCTCCCGTTCGAGACCGGCATCAGGCCATGGCGGTTCACGCCAGATGAGAAGGGAATCTATGCCCAACTCTCCAATACCCACGGCGTGATCGCCTATGATCTTGGCGCCCGGAAGATCGTCCGACGCCTGGACCTTCCGGTTGGTCCGGGCGTCACCTCGGCCGACTGGGTCTTCGAGGCCCCGCACCATGGCCTGACCCTGACCGAGGATGGCAAGACGATCTGCATCGCCGGCCGAGCCTCGGACTACGCGGCCCTGGTCCGCGCCCCGGAGCTGAGGCTGATCGCCGCCGTGCCGGTCGGCGACTCGCCCGGCTGGGCGGAGCTCGCCGACCACGACCGTGTTTGCCTGACGGCCAACACCCGCAGCGACGACCTGTCGTTCGTCACCCTCGCCGAACGCAGGGAACTGGCCCGCATCAAGGTCGGTGACGGGCCCAAGCACATCACGGTGGCACATGTTCCGGCCAAGGTGCTGGCGGCGTTCACGGCTAAGCGCTGATCAGGCTCCAAAGTCCCCGGGCGACGGGCTCCAGCATCGCGCCGTCGGTGACGTCGGGCAGGTCTCGCGGCGTGTGGTGCAGGGGATGGCCGGCCACCACGCCGATCAGGGGCGCGTAGCCCAGGCTCTGGAACAGCGCGACTTCGCCGGGCGGTTTGCGCTCGTCGATGTCGAAGGGCTTCTCATAGCCCGGCTGGCCGGCGAAGGCCTTGGCGGCAGACGCCATCAGAGCGTCGCTGCAGGCCAGCAGGCGGTCGGAACGGGCCCCGGGCTGGCGCACGATCTTCTCGTCCTGCAGGTCGAAGTCGTATGCCGCGACATTGGCCCCGATGTGCAGCCAGAGCTTCGTGTCCACGGGCTTGGGCGCCAGGGTCTCGGTGAAGACGTGGCCGCCGTAGCCGTCGAACTCATGCCCCGAGGTGGCGATCAGCGTGACGTTCTGATCGGTCGCGGCCAGCCGGCGCGCCAGGCCAAGCCAGATCGCCACGCCTGAGCCACGCTCGCCCGCGCAGTGAAGCCAGCCGCTTTTCGGCGTCGAGACCACCAGATGCTTGCCCGGCCGGGGGCGCCGACCGATGACGTTCTCAGCCCTGCGCGTGACCGTCTTGCCCTCCAGCCGCAGTGTCGCGGCCTGACCAGCCTCTGCGGCCGCCTTGAGCGCGGCGCCTTCCCGGCCGGCGACGAGGATCACCGGCACAGGCCACGGCGCGGCTTTCGGCGTCCGATTGAGAACCGACACCTCACCGAGCGGGTTTTCGGTGATCGCCACCACGGCCAGCGCGCCGCTCGCCGCGCCGTCACTGATGCGTTTCGGCGGCGGGGCGTTCAGCCCCCCGCCAGAGCCCGGCGGGAGCGAGACGGCCAAGATCTTGCCCGGCGCGGGCGTCAGCGACAGCGGCGCGGTCAGGCCACCGGTGGGCGTCGTCGTGGGGGTCCAGTAGGGAAAGCCGGCGATCTCGCGCCCGCCGAGCTTGAGGCCCGCGCGGGCGAGCTCGAACACCGGATAGTCGAAGCCCTGGCGCTCCACCGCATAGCCCGCGGCCTTCAGCGCCTTCTCCAGCCAGGCGGTCGTCGCGACGTCGCCCGCCGTGCCGGTGCGGTGCTCGCCCAGATCCGAATAGGTCTTCACGTCGGCGTAGAGCGCCGCGCCAATCAGCGCATCGGCGGCGGCCTGCGCGCTCACGGCTGCACCGGCCCAGGCGCCCAGCCCCGCCAGGACCGCATCCCGCCGATCGATGGCCATGCCCACTCCCTCATACTGGACGGGAGAAGACCATCGCACGCCCTCGAACGCCAGCCGGCCTTCCCAGCACGGCGTTACGCGGCCAAGGTCTGGGCAAGAGGAGCCGCCCCATGCCCGATATCCTATTGATCGACGACCCCGCGCCGCAGGTCCGCCGCCTGACCCTGAACCGGCCGGGGAAGCGCAACGCGCTCTCCAACGACCTGCGCGCCCAGGTCTTCGACGCCCTTGAGGCGGCCGACAACGATCCGGACGTCCGGGTCACGATCTTGCGGGGCGCCGGCTCCTGTTTCTCGGCGGGCTACGACCTCGGCGGCGGGGCGGCTCCGCCCTATCCGTTCCACACCGCGGGCGGCGCGGGCCATTGGTCGCGGCACGTCGTGGAGGGGTGTTTCCGGATCTGGGACCTGGCCAAGCCGGTCATCGCCCAGGTGCATGGCTGGTGCCTGGCCGGCGGCTCCGAACTCGCGACCGCCTGCGACCTGGTCTACGTCGCCGAGGACGCCCAGATCGGCTACCCGCCGGTCCGGATGATGAGCCCGCCGGATAACCAGTTCCACCCCTGGCTCTGCGGGCTGCGCCCCGCCATGGAGATGATGCTGACCGGCGACGCCATCGACGGGATCGAGGCCGTCCGCGTGGGCTTCGCCAACAGGGCGTTCCCGGTCGACCGGCTGGACGCCGAGGTGCTGGCGATGGCTGAGCGGGTCGCCAAGATCCCCACCGACGTGCAGCAGATGAACAAGCGCTCCGTCCACCGCGCCATGGAGATCATGGGCCTGCGCGCCGCGATCCGCGCCGGCGCCGAGATCCAGGCCCTGGCGCTCACCACCAAGAGCTCGCGGGAGACCTTCGCGCGGTTTAGCGAGGGCGTATCCCAGGCGCTGGACGCCCGCGACAGCGCGTTCGGAGACTACCGGACCAAATCATAGCGGGATCAGCGCGGCCGGGCGTCAGTTAGGGGTCCTCGGTTCCGCCCGGGGGTTAGACGCCAGCGTAGTGAGGGTGGGGTTGCGCATCTTCGCGACGGCGACGGCGACCGCAACGCCACGGCACTCGGCGTAACCCTCTTTCTCGCGCCTGGAGACGGCGTTCGCCTCGCCGCCGCAGACGGCGTCGGCGGCGTCCTTGATCCGCTGCAGGAGCGTCTCGGCGCCGCTGGGCGACATCAGGTCGATATCCGAAAGCTGGACGACCGCCTGCCTGACGATCTTGCTCGAGTCGGTGGGGTCGGTGGAAAAGCCGGGGCGCAGGACGACAGCCTGGGCGGTGGCGGGCGGAGCGATCGCGGCCAGCAGGAGCGCGCCAACGGCGAAGGGCGTGAGGCGGGGGAGGAACATCTTCAGCTCATGGGTTCGAGTGAAACGCCCCATGATACAAATGTACTCTGATCCAGAATACACGTGTATTTTTGTTAATCGCCGCTCGGCGAGACGCCACGTGTCAATTGTTGAAGCGGAACAGCTGCAGCAGCAGCGACGGCGCGTCGTTGGCGATGCGCATGGCGACGATGGCCAGTTGCTGGCGAACTTTCAGCGCCTCCAGCCGGGCCGACTCCCGGGCCAGGTCGGCGTCCACCAGGTTGCCGATGGAAGCTTCGATGGTGTCCTGCAGCTTGCCGATGAAAGTGAGATGGGTGTCCAACCCCTTCGACCCGGTTCCCAGCTTCGAGACCGCGGAGTTGACCGCTTTTTCCGCGACCCCGATGGCGTCCAGATCCGCCGTGCTGACCGCCGTCAGGTCGGCCGGAAGGCCGGCGAGCGCCGCGCCGCCGGTAGTGAGGTCCACGTGATCCACATCGATGGTCTGGGTGGCGTCCGCGTTGGCGAGCGCGCGGATGCTGCCGGTCGAGCCGGCCCCAATCAGGCTGATGCCGCCGAAGGTCGCGTTGTTGGCGGCGGTGTCGATCAGCTTGCGCAGACTGACGTACTGGTCGTTCAGCGCCTCGCGCGCCGGGTCGCCGGCCGGGTAGTCGAGGGCGGCGAGGGCGAGACCCTTCATCTGCCCCACCAGGTCGGAAATGGACTCGCCGGCCGTGATCGCCACGTCGGCGATCGACTGGCCCCGCTGCAGGGAGCTTTTGACCGCATCCAGCGAGCTCACCTGGGCGCGCTGGTTCTGGGCGATGGCCCAGACGGCGGGATTATCCTTGGGGCTGGAGACGCGCAGGCCGGTGCTGATGCGGTTCTGCACCTCGGCCATCTCGGCGTTGATCGCCGCGAAGACCTGCAGGGCCTGCATAGCCCCGACGTTGGTGTTGACGCTGTTCAACGGCACGGGTCTGACTTTCAGTCACCGGCCGCCAAAAGACGACCGCGGGCATTTTGCCCAGCCCACCATCTATCGCAGGGTCGGTTACCGCGCCGTTATCGGACCTCGGACGCGGCTACTGGCCCTTGAAGACGGGCTTGCGCTTCTCGTTGAAGCTGGCGACGCCTTCCCGGCGGTCGGCGGTCTTGAAGAGACGGTTGTAGGCGGAAAGCTCGACCTCCATGGCGGCGGCCAGGTCGAGGTGGTGGGCTTCGTGGACCACATGCTTGAGCGCGCGGACCGACAGCGGGGCCTTTGAGGCGATCTCGCCGGCCACCGCGAGGACGGTTTCCAGCAGCGCCTCCGGCGCGGTGACGCCGTTCACGACCCCGTACTCCAGCGCCTGAGCGGCGGTGAACGGGCGGCCGGTGGTGAGCAGCTCGATGGCCCGCCGCTCCCCGGCGCAGCGGCGCAGGAGCTGGGTGCCGCCGAGACCCGGCATGATCCCCAGCCCGACTTCCGGCAGGCCGAAGCGGGCGTTGTCAGCCGCATAGGCGAAGTCGCAGGCCAGCGTCATCTCGCAGCCGCCGCCCATGGCCGCGCCGTTCACCGCCGCGATCACCGGGACGGGCACGGAGAGCTGAGCCCGCGACATGGCCTCGAAGACCTTGTGCTGCGCCGACCAGGCCTCGTCGGTCATGCCGTTGCGTTCCTTGAGATCGGCCCCGGCGCAGAAGTGCCGCCCCTCGGCGGCCAGCACGACGCAGCGCAGGTCCTCGCGGGCGGCGAGCTCCGTCCAGGCCAGCACCAGCTCCTTGCCCATCAGGGTGTTGAGCGCGTTGGCCGCCTCGGGCCGGCGGAAGGTCACGACGGCGACGCCGGGCGCGGCGTCTTCGACGCTGATCGTCTGGAAGGTCTCTTGGGGCATCAGAAGCTTTTCGGCAGGTCCAGCACGTGGGTGGCCACGTGGCTGAGGATGAGGTTCGTGGAGATCGGGGCCACCTGGTAGAGGCGGGTTTCGCGGAACTTGCGTTCGATGTCGTAGTCCTCGGCGAAGCCGAAGCCGCCGTGGGTCTGCAGGCACATGTCGGCGGCGTACCAGGAGGCTTCCGAGGCCGTGAGCTTGGCCATGTTGGCTTCCGTGCCGCAGGGCAGCCCGGCCTCGAAGAGGTCGCAGGCGCGCTGCACCATCAGCTCGGCGGCGGTCAT
>Ga0307513_10009595_pt1 | contig 12225 bp, 7 predicted proteins | sample 15_EM_MG_FD_202174 | JGI IMG/M metagenome (GOLD analysis project Ga0307513, IMG submission 202174) | Populus trichocarpa ectomycorrhiza microbial communities from riparian zone in the Pacific Northwest, United States - 15_EM | ecosystem: Host-associated > Plants > Roots > Unclassified | place... | reverse complement strand
ACCTCTTTCTTGCTGATATCCTCAATCGCGCTCCTTGCTTTCACCTTCGCTCCTTTCCAAGTTTGGCCGGAGGCGGCCCCCATCATTTCTTTCCTGGCCGGAATACAGGTTTATCTGCAATATCCCTAGGTTAGTGCGTACTTGACCATGCTCGGCGTGTGCCGGGTGTTCGAGAGGATCGGTGCGGGTTGTACACGGTTACTCTCACGGTTACTCTCACGGAGCAAGGAAGCGGAACAGACGGGAAAGAGAAATATGGTGATTGGTCGAGACCAGGTACAAGCATCGTCAGGAAGAGATCGTTGGATACGAAGGTAAGCATACCGAAAAACAAGCATAATGAAAAACAGGCATAATAAGAAACAGGCATAACGAGGCAAGCATAATGAGGTCCCGTCCGGAAATGTACCACTCTTCATACGACAACAACGTGATCCTACCTACACATTCTCCACGCCTCAGCAATCCGGTTCTCTGAACGACACCTTCCTCACAAGTCCATCAACCCCAACCATGACGAGCGATAGACCGACCCAAAAATGACCACCGCCGCCCCTCCGTACGTTCCCTGGCGGGATCCAACAGATCTTCCTGGACCCCGCATCAAGGACCCATTCCAAGTTCACATCGAGAGTGTACGGTGGGGTCTTTCGGGGTTCTGGCAAAGGCACGGGTTCGCCCTTGGTTATTGTGTGCGAATATCTCCCCGACACGGATGCGGTGATGTCGTAACAAATTTGGACGTGCTGGCCTGGTCCATCTATTTTGAGGTAGAATCTGGTTTCCGAGTCGAAGGTGAGAGCGTAAACCTCCCCTGCTGCCAGATCGACATCCAAAGGTAGTTTCGCGAGTACAGTTCCGTCTTTCGCATCTTTCACGCGAAGCTCTCGCCGGGGTGAGTTGTAGACTGTGACAATGCAGGTGCGCTTCGGTGACAATCCACTCAACGGCCCGTCCTCGTTAACTGACTCTGTCCATTCAGGAAGCAGAGTCCCTGACCGCCACACCTCTATGACCGCCGGGACACCAAGTTCTGCAGCTGGTCCATGACCAGATGGCGAGCAAGCGGAGGGGGATAGATCTGCGAGCAAAGACCTGAGTAGGGAAGTAGCACCCTTGGGATGGAGTATTCGCAAAGTTTCCAATTCAAGTAGAGTGAGACTGCTGGTTGGTTGGATGATGCAGATGATGTGGTTGTCACCCAGTGGGTAAACATGAGATGTGCATACTTGGTTGTTGACCCCACCACTTGTCAACACATCAAGGGAGAAAATTTGGATGGAATCCTTGGTCTGAGCAACAAGATTCCTGTTTAGTGACACAGCCACAGAAGCAGCTGCATCCAGGAGCGGAGGTCCTTTGGTCCAATTGCGGGACCCAGTATTGAATGATTGCACCCCAGTGGGCTGGATTATGCATACAACCTCCTCCCCTGCAAGCACAGGATGAGACAGCTGTCCAGTGTGATGTGCCAGTGACTGTGAGTTCAAGGGTGCAAATGGACCACGTCTGTAGTTGCTAATATCAAAAGAGAGCCAGTTTGCATCATCCCCTGGCCATGAAGTTCCCAACAGAAGTTCTCCCTTATTTGCCACATGAACCATTCCCCACACTTGAGTCCATACACAAAATGTGTATATGGTTTCATTGCTAGCAATGTTGTGAATATATAGAGAGGACTTAGTTGCAACTGCAAGTTCCAAGGGTGATGTCCAACAGACAGCCACAACTGGTTCACCATCTCCAAGGTCCACACCTTTGTCCTTTCTGGAGTGGATATCCCAGAATGTGATAGAGCCATCAGAGAAGCCACATGCAAGATGATCCCCTGTTGTGGAAGCTGCTGTATCACTGATCTCTGATTGCACAGTGAAGGTATGGATGAGTCCACCTGTCTGCACATCCCACATTGTTACAGAAAAAGAGTGTTTGAAAAACAGAATGGTTCCATCTAGTGACTCTTGTATCTTTGTGACTATTTCTGGGGCATATAGAGATTGGCAAAGGACAAAAGTGACTGGATCATAGATATTCACAAGATCTTCACATGCAGCAATGATCCCCTGAACAGAGGTGGCAATGCATGTGAGCTGCCTTGGTCTGACATCAATGGTCCTCAGGAGCAATCCCCAAGTGTCAGGAGCTCCCAATAAGGTAGTTACAAGGGATGGCTGGCTGTCCACAATGCTTTGGAGGGAGTATTTTTGCAGATATGATGAGATTGGTAAGAGAGGGATAGCAGTGTGATATACTTGTTGAGCACATTGTTGGATGGGATGGAAGAAGTGCATTGACAGCCAGAGGCAGTCTGTTGCAAGATTATGTAGAGGAGTGATTAATGTTTGGAACTCAGCTGCAGCAATAAGTGTGGGCTCAGCCTCAGCTCTAGCATTAGACTCAGCCATCTTACTGGCCTCAATTAGGGCCTCAGCCTTAGCTCTGGCCCTGGCCTCAGCCTTAGCCTTAGCCTCAGCCTTTGCCCTAGCTGCTCTGGCCTTGGCCCTAGTTTCAGCCTTGAGGGCAATGATCATGGTATTAGCCATGGCCCTAGCCTTAGCCTCAGCTTTGACCCTAGTTTCAGCCTCAGCCTCAGCCTCAGCCCTTTCCTTTAATATAGCATCAACCCCAGCCTCAGCCTCAGCCTTTTTCCCAGTAAGTATCCCACCCTTTCCAGTCCCACTTTTCACCTTGTTTATGTCAGTAAATAAGTCCTTTTATATTTAGTTGCAACAAGGAGCAACTCACTTTGTCTAGCCAATCCAATAAGGTATTCATGGAATGGATCACTTCTTCAAGACAATTCTTAAGGCTCATCACCTCTACCCACAGAGGGGCTCTTTTGAGAATATTGATCACCAAAATGACAATCTGGTCAATATGGTCACCAGATGGTGGACAGAGTCTAAGGTGCCTGGCCCAATAGGTACAGGCATATTGCATAGCCCTATCTACATTGTCTTCTAGTAGTTGTGGGAGGTCAACTACATCTTGATTCATTATGAAGGGAGGCAGAGAGCAGGGATTTATCTTCAACCCCTTCATTAACTCCAAGCAGCTGATAGTCATGATAATGTGATAGGTTGCAGGATTGATATGGAACCTAGGATCTGTGCATCGTTCACTATCTTGCAGGAAATCTGGGAAGGACTTGTGGAAGATCCGGATCTCCTTGGTTTCATCAACAGGTACAAGGATTACAGAATGGAGATGTCGCAGGGTGGTCAAAATAAGGGTTATAGGAACACCAAGAATTGTTGCAAGGTCCTTCCGTGACAATGGGATAAATGCAAGTGTAATTGCCCCCAAGACATGACCCATACTAGCAAATACTTCTGACTCATGAACACCTAAGAATGCATGCAGCAAGATCTGGGAGTACAAGGAGTCAACACCAGCACGACCTTCATGCATTGTGCCATCTGCTTCAGAAAGGATAAGCTGGAGACGTTTATCTGGCTCATGGTGTTCTGACTCAAGAAACCTGACCAAGGTTGAGGCAAAAATGAATAGCCCAGATGACTTTTTGGTCAGGGCAATGATTTCATCATCCTGGGGCCATGAATCAGGTAACTCAAGGTCACTCCTTTGTTTGGCAATTTCAGTCAACCTCTGTGTCAAATACAGCTGGATATCATCATTGACAGTGGATGGCTTGACCTCATGGAGTAAGAAGACCTGGGTGAGTGGCTTTAGGAGGGGGAGACGAAATCCAGTGCGAATCCGTGGCTCAGGTCTGCCTGTGATGAAGAACTTCACCAGTGACAGCTGGCTAGCAAATTGACCCAGGACAGAGAGGATTGCTGAGGCTGGTTGATCATCAATGCATTCATCTAATGCATCAATGACAATGACACATGAGACCTTTGCTTCAGAGAGTGGATTGACAAGGAGGTTCTCAAGCTGTGAGATAAGGGAAGTGTGGGCCAGGGTAGGATCCTTCTTGATGATCCTGATGATGCGGCTTCGGAAGTGGGGATAATGACATGCAAGCTGGTATGCAAGTGTGGGGAAGATGTTCTTGAGCTCTCTCCGGTCAAGGTAATCCCGGGAACAGAAGAAGCTGGCACCAAGGAACCCATCATTGACAACTATTTCTGAGAACAACTGAGCTATTGTTGATTTTCCGGTGCCTGCCAATCCATTCAGCCAAAATACATTTTGGCCACAGGTGTTCTTGGCCCAGAGCATGATGTCAGTGAGGATGGATTGTCGAGTACCGGGAAGACATTTATTGTGATGACCGGCCTGATATCCGGCGTTCCGCACGGGCTCCAACTTTGCTAGGATTTCGAGGTCTGCAGTTTCCTATTGGGAGTTCAAACCATCAGCCCAGGTCAAATCCAAACAATGAACTGCCTCACTAAGATGTCATGGATTTTCCCCGTCCTCTCGTACATTCCTTGTTGTATTGAAACCTAGCTGGGTGTTAATCAAAGATCCTGGTATGACCGGCCGCTCGCACCTGATAGCCCGTGATAGCATTGGCAAGTTCTTGGACAAATCCGTTCAAAGTTTTGGCATTCTCGACGTTGCGTAAGAACTTGAGAAGGGCATGTTGTTCGGAGAGCGGTTCGAGCTTCGCGGTAACCACCTCGAGCTTCCTGAGAGAGGAATGAGCAAACTGGCGTGTATTCGTGCGGGTACGAACCTCCGAAGTTCTACTCTTCTCCCTTTCTCTGCATAATCATCTTCGCTCACAGGAGAGGAAAGCACGCCGGATAGCAGCTGCACCCTCCGCTCTATATCCTTCAAATTATCCGCGTTATCTGCCGTTTGCTGGAACGACGGGGCAAGGGATGAGCAGGTGTTCAGCCCACGAGCAGAGCATACTCACATCGTAGTTCCTCATCAGGGCAGACATCGCGCCCGCAACCGCCTTGAGCGGAAGGAACATATCGGAGGATTCCTTGACCACTTCTACGGCCATCCTGACTGCAGAGTATGCCGTTTGTCCCATCGTGTCCATCCCCTGAACAGTGGTGTCATTGCTGGACGCGCCACGTGTATCGTCGAATGCAGAGCCGATAGAGAGAGCGATGGCGACCGATGTGGCGGCAAGTGCCCTGGAATCCCTTTGCGACGTGAGATCTGGTAAAAGTTCTACTGGAGGTGTAGGATTCGAGGCGGGGGTATCCGCCGGTTGCTTCGGTCTGCGAGAGCGGGGCATAGCGAAGATGGATGGTCAAAACAACCCGACAGTCGGGTTTGGCATCCAGCGTGATCTAACGGCGTCGGGCGTTACCGCACGGGGGTTTGAAAATTTGACCTCCGACGCCCCCCTCTGAGAACAAATTCGAGTTGGGAAAATCTCGAAGCACCAGCTTCGGGGTTAGCGTGAAAAGCTGGCTCTAAATCAGCCTGGCACGCTTGGTATCGCACCTGGACAATCAGTGAATCATCGGGCGGTGGGTACTCGGCAACACTAGTGACACTGAGGTGTACTACGTAGGACGAGTTCCACCCAGTGTACTGGCAGAGACCTTTTCGCCTACATCCTCGACCGCGCAGAAACCCTACCGGACCCTTCCTCAGACTACGAATTCGAATACGAGTCCGACAACCTTCGCCTCTCACTCACGCTCCCGATCTTCTGAAAATAAGAGACAGGTTCTTCTCCGGCCGCTGAGCGGAAACCTACCTCTACATAAGTCAGGAACGGCTCAAGCATTCAAAGGGTGGAGCCAACGACACGTTGAGAGGCAGTGCAGGTTCGGAGTGAAGACTTCTTGACGATTTAACCCAGCGGTCGATGAATGAAGACGAGGCTTGAGCTCGAACTTCCTTCGTGAACCACGCCTTGTTCTTAGTGTTCATCTTTGGATCGTGGATGGAGTCTAGCCAGCGTGCATGTACGTTATCATAATGGCAGATCGTCCATCATTTTGGGGATGCGAGCGGAGTGTAGTAGTCTACATAAGGGTGAAGACATTGCATGAAGCAAAGAGCAATCAGATACGCGCGTAGACGTGTGGTCTATTGTGGATACATACGGTAACTGGCTAGATCGGCATTCGCTATTCAATTCGCTGCAACAGAAGGAAGCGGTGGTCGTTCCCATCATATTGACCAGAAAGCCCCATACCTCAACCAGAACCATCTTCGGTTTTGGCGTCTCCCCATCATCTATAATCCAATCCAACCTCGACCTGTTTCCGTCCTGACTCAGCCACCTCGAATGTAATGACGGCCTCGCACCCATATATGACATCGACTTGGGCATCTACGCCAGATCCTCATCTCCCACCCCGGACGCGTTCGACGGAGACACTTCTTCTACCATAGCTGGCAACCAATCAGGAATCCCCCCGGCGAGAAAGGCCTTGAGAATGAGAGGGTCACCACCGACGGCATCCCGTTGTCGTTATTGTGCGTGTGAGCAGAAGGTGAGCAGGACGTTCGTCCGGGTGCCGAAATGGGCCCCAAGTCCGCCGTCCCCCTCTTCTTGGTGAGGTTGACGACTCCGCCACATCTACCTGGCAATCCGCATTCCCAGAGCTATCTCCACCAAACTTGCCTCGGTGACGTCCAACCTCTCCAGCTGTTCCAGGACCGCAACTCCCGTTGTGCTGGGATGATGCCTTGGAATACATCGTGGAGAACGATACTGGTCGAGTGAAATTCAGGAAATCTGCGGACCGCCTCGAAGGGAAGCTCGACGTGACCTTCTGTGTTCTTGGTCTTGTAAAGCTGAGCCGTGCGGCAGGAGCGGGAAGTGGCATATATTAACAGAGGCGTGGGGGGATGAGTTACGGTCCTCGTGGTCTTCGAAGGGGTCTCCGTTTTCATGATGGTCCCCATCTTCGGCCCCGAACATTTTATGATTAGACCCGACTTCGTCATCCCACACCAAAACCTTCTGTCGTCAAGTCAGCTCCAGAGGGCCTTCATATTGAAGAACAATAAGTTTTAAGGTGACATACACGAGGAGCAGCCCACCCCGTGCCCCAAAGATTGAACGATGATAAACCATACACTGAACGTCTTCGGATGGAAAACGAGATCCAAAGAAAACAGTTGTCTGAGCCGCCATAAGGTTTCCTCCCAGCAAGACCCGAAAGTCAATAGTGACAAGAAGTGAATCCGCGAACGTCTGACCGATGATACTAGCGCGCAGGGGGGGTAACCATCCATAAGTGAACGACCCCCAACCACGTGGATGTTCGTGGGGGAACGACAAGTTGTAGATGACCGCAATGTGAATACGGGATTGTCGTCGGTTTGAAATGGACATCCTTGGGGCCTTGGCTCGGAGTGCGGACGTGGAGATGTAGCTGTGGGAGGGACGACAACTCCACTGGTTGCGGGATTTGGTTTGGGGGTTCCACTCGTTTGAGGTGCGTCGACGAGCGACGTGTTTATAGGAGGGGTCCCAACGGAAGCCTTCTCGTCGTCAGTTTCGCAGCATTTGACCATGAAGCCATCCAAACCGCGGTCTGTGCTCAATGTCAGGTAGTATGGAACGGCAACCCCAGCAAGGCATGAAAAGGCTGGAACGGTAGATCATATTGAAAACGACATACCATTCAAGTCCCTTCCCGAAACTATCCAGAAGTGCTGTGGCCCAATAAAGTGGCCGGTTCCTCAGACCTCCACTGACAGCGAAGGGGCGGTGTTCGTCGTAGTGTGGCACCGGCGGGTGGTGTCCCCACTCGTGCCAGGCGAGAATCCCTGCCAATGTTTCGCACTGGGTGCTGTGTCCTTCCGTCTACTCTTCACGCACTTCGCAAGTACCATTGTTGAACGTAATCGTTTCGAAATTGCATTTCCCACAGGCGATCGTGGCGCACGACAGACGGCAACTTGACAATAAACCAACAACAATGTCGCCCGCCACCCTATGCATATTTGGCACAATGGGGACGTGCCAAACAATCCATCGTTTTCTTCATCCCAACCCCACAAATCCCTCCCAGAGCTGTCTACCCCATCTTCATCAGTCATCCGTGGCCTGTAGCGATGTCAGAATCAGAGAAGTTAGTGCCATGCCTCGGTGGACAAAGCGCTCCGTCTAACTAGCGGTCTAGGCTTGACAAAGTCCTAGACGCCCTCCGTCTCTTGGTAGAACAACTGTCGACTTCGAAGGAACCGCCGGAAGTAGACCCCCGCCAGCACTTCTACCAGATGTTCAATCGGGAGGCCGACGAGTACGACAAGGACTTCCACCACAAATATCACGATGACCTTAACACCACCTTAATATTTGTATGCCTCTTAAAAAGCAGCTCATACTCCCGTACTGATGGTTTCCCAGGCTGGTCTGTTCTCTGCTGTGGCTTCCGCCTTCATTGTGGATATCCAAAACGAGCTCCGACCTGACTATCAAGAAATGTCCTTCGCCGTTCTCACCATGTTGCTCAACACTACCTCAGGTCTTCCAAGTCAACTCCCTCTCCCTCAGATCACCGGACCCAAGGCATCTGCCACACAAGTACAATCCATCCTGTTCAGCTCTCTCGCGAGCGCACTCCTCGCTGCTTTCCTGGCTATGCTAGGGAAACAATGGTTAAACCTGCACGTGGAAGGATCTTTCATCGATCGCAGTCGCCACCGGGAACTCAGGATGAGGGGGATAATCACCTGGCGTTTCAAATTCATCATGGAATGTCTCCCCTTGACAATCCAAATATCCCTTCTCCTTCTGGGTTATGCGTTGACCCGATATGTATGGGACCTCAGCAAGACAGTAGCGGCCATCATCGCCGCGTTCACTTCCTTCGGATTTCTTTTCTACCTCTTCATCGTCTTCGCCGGAACGAGGTGGCACACATGCCCATTCCAAACTCCCATTTCTCTTCTCCTTCGCTCCGCTTGGGCCACCTTTCAGAGGCGGCGGGATCACTGGTTCGGCACGATGGATTCTAAGCGGTGGTCCGGATTGGCCCGTCTGGGAAGATCGAACGAATCATTCTTCTCAGCCACGTCGGGAAGATCGGTAGACGAGGAGTCCGCTCCCAAGTTTCCTGAGCCACAGTTTGTGCGGGATAACCATACCCCCTTCACGACTCATTCCGATGTGGGAAATGACGAGGATGAAGCGACCGTCGCTTCCGACTTCAACTGTATATCGACCATGTTCCGTCTTGCAACCACTTCGGAAGCCATCATTGCCGTTACTGGATTCATCCCAGAAATCAATTGGTCGCGGAAGGCTCCAACAGTACCCCTCCTTCAGGTTTATGAAACCTTACGCGGCTCTTTCGAGTTTCTGAAGGACGGGAGAGCAGTCATCCGGCCGGGAATGAGGAAGCAGGCGTACACCAGCGCCAAAGCCCTCGTACATCTACGGGTTCAGCGAAGTTGCGCCAACATCCTGGACGATACCCCCGATATTACGTCAAAACTTCTGCCGATACTCCAGTACCGTTCCAACGAGGATGGCGATCTTATCTCTACTCTGCGTCTCATCGACGTGATGTTCAGTGGTGACGGGGGAATTCCATGGGGGGAGTTTGTGCTGAAAGACCCCCATTATTGCTGGTTAAGTCATGTCCTTCGCTGCCGCGCCTGGTACGTTTTACGAACGGGGCGCGGCCTACCGGCGGATGTCCATGGATTCGTTCGCCATTCGCTAGCAAGAGACCCAGTCCCCCCTCTCGAGGTCATTGCGGATTGCCTCCTAATTCTTGATATGACCATTGGGAACCTCCCAGACTTTGACGACAGGCTATTCATCAAAGATAAAAGGTCCGTGGCCTTTTATATACTTTTCGATACCTGGTAACCCGGGACTAGTCCAGAAATCGACGCCACGCTTCAACGTATTTACGCGAATCTCGCACTGGCTCTCGCACCCGATTCCTCTCCTCTCGATCGGGAGCGTGCAGTTGAAGTGTTGAGCCTTACGACACTTTTGAAATACGATAAGGTCTGCGACGGCAGCTACGCCCTATTCCGTAGTATCATGGAGAGGCTACATTCGGAACACTGGCTCCGGGATTCCGTCCAACTTTCCTTCATAGGCGCATTTGGCTGGGACGGATCGCTTCCACCGGTCGGCGATCCAAAAGGAATCCTGGAATTCCTCGAGCATTGTCTCGCCGCCCAAGAATCTGGAGTTGTTCAGGATCACCCGATCGAGAGGGTGTTCTGCGCGCTTGCGTTCTCCGCGGACGAGGAAGTCTGGAGACGATCTCTCCAGATGGTCGACTTCTCCCAACCGCGATTCGTCAACGGATTCTGTCACGCTCTTCGTCGTGGTGCTCCATATCTCCTCCGACGATCCACAGTTTTCATTCTTCCGTACCTAGATGAACAACTGTTCAATCCAGATTCGGGGGTCCCCCCTAGTCCAGAACAAGCTAGGACTCTGGTTATCGGTTGGTCTTCCGCGGTGGCGGCCGCATTGAAGCAAAAACCAACGGATCGCCTCAAGAAGTCGGCGGTTACCACTCTCTTCAGCCTCATGGACTCTCCTTTCTGGCGCAAACACATCCCGGCTGAACGGTTGACAATCCTCGAACACGCTTCGCTCATCGGCGATGAAGTGCCTGACCCTTTCCGTCGGTGTCTTCAGAACCCTGACGTTTTGACGTACCTGAAGGAGACAGACCGAGGAATGTCGATCCTCTGGGTCCTGATTCAGTGGGCGAATTTCTTTCATCTGTCGGAGGATATCAAGGGTGGACTGGAGACTGCCACGGTGGGGGCATGGGCTTGGGGGCGTCGCGGCGAGCCGGCTGCTTTTGTTTCGATCATGGACACGGAAATATCCCGTCTGGAGCGGGAGGTTCAGACTTATGACCCATGGTCATTCGAGGCGCGAGCTGTAACGTTGAGGACCAGGTTGGAGGATCTCCGGGGAGCCCGGAAGAAACTAGTCAAGATCAAGAAATCGTTTAAATAGCTGGTTGGTTAGAGGTGTAAGGTGTATACTGGTTAGCTTGTACTGTTTATTTCACGTTCCCGTCATCCGTCCGCTCCGTCAACGTAGAGTCGATTGTTCACCACATTTCCTGGATTGTGGTTCCGAAGGAGCTCCCAAATGGGGTGGAAGCGATCGGTCAATCACTATCACCCGGTATATTGATATTTATCGGCGTACAAATAAGCATTAGATCCACGTATGAAGGGGCGTACGAAGGGGTATACGATAACGGCAAAGCTCAACGACAGATCCTACACGGAACTCATACTATGGGTTAATGCTCGAGAGTGGCATGCGAGTTACACGAGTCATCGTCGTCCGCGGCTTCTCGTGTGTGGGGACCGTTACGGCAGTATACATCCCCAGTTCATACTGTAACGTTTCGTTGGACGCCAAAGCAGTGTCTCGTTCTCTCATCACGAGCAAAAGTTGCTGGAAGGCGCAACGGTCGGCATTTAAACCAATCTCGGATCATTCTGACGAGCTCACCTGCTTCATGTCCGCAAGTTCTTGCCGAATCCTATCGACATACATGATCTTCTGCGCCGGGTTCTTGTGGCTGAGTAACTCCGCGTTGAATTTGCTCAGCTGTTGAGCCTCTTCTTCTGCCAGCACGTTTCTGTCGACCAAAGCGTTAACCTCATCGAGAAGGACCTGATACGCGTGTGCATAATCCTCCGATTCCGCGAGAGCATTTGATAACCTGGAAATTGTATCGGTCAGCGGCTTCGACGGGATGAGGCATATGATATGAAAGACCGACGCGGAGATTTCACTCCTCATTTCATCCTCCGCGAACTTCTGTCTCTCCATTGATGTCTGGAGATACCTAACCATCTCTTTCTCCCTTTCCAGCCTTTCCTTTGCCGCGAGTTTCTCTGTCTTGATGTCCTTCTCACGTCGAGACATTTCCTCCCTCAAAGAAGCCTCCCCAGCTTTTGCTGTTTCCAGTTTCTCCGAAAATTCCGCAGCCTGACGCTGAATCGAGTCAGTTTGAAGCTTGGCCGCTTCGAGTTGTGTAGAGAGGGTGGAAACGTGCGTCGTAGCCACCGTGATAGCGTTTTGGTGCACCTGGTTTTCTTCAGCCGCAGCGGAGAGTTCGGTACATGCCAAGGAGTAGTCATGAAGTAGCGTTCGTCCAAGAGTCTTGTACCATTGAGCGAAAAGCTCAACACTGGATAGCTGGGAAGAAATTGCCTCGATGCGGCGTGTAGATTCAGCCAAAGCGATGCTGGCGAGGTGGGATTCGAATTTGAGGTATTCGTTTGGTGGTGAGTCACCGACCGTCAGGAGAGCCTCAGAAAACGCATCAGCGTATGAGTCCAGGTCACCCCATACTCTTCTGAGGATATGTTCCAGAG
>Ga0307513_10009594_pt1 | contig 12227 bp, 18 predicted proteins | sample 15_EM_MG_FD_202174 | JGI IMG/M metagenome (GOLD analysis project Ga0307513, IMG submission 202174) | Populus trichocarpa ectomycorrhiza microbial communities from riparian zone in the Pacific Northwest, United States - 15_EM | ecosystem: Host-associated > Plants > Roots > Unclassified | place... | reverse complement strand
GGCTCCCATCTGCGTTCCATGTCGCGTATTTTCACGTTCCATCTATAGGGTGGGGACCCTACTGGGACAGGCAGAGGTGGAACGAGCATCTATGGTCAGAAATTGTGAGATCTAGCCCCCACTCAGCACGCTAAAGCCAGCATTGACTTGCGGCTGTCATAGTGAAGACGAAATTGATCCCAGTCTTCGGTTCGTGGGAGCTGGTATCCTCGCAATGGCCAACTCGGGACCTAACACTAATGGTGAGCACAGCACTTGCCAGTAACCGCGCGGGGTTCGGCCAGAGCGAGCCAACGTAGGGTTCGACACTTTCCTGATCTCCCCAGGCAGTCCATGGGAACCTGTGGCAGGGAACTCGCGCTGTCGGGCGATGCTCTAACCTTGAGCTTATTCATTTTATAGGTTCGCAGTTCTTCATCACTTTGGCACCTACTCCCTACCTAGATGGCAAGCACACCATCTTCGGACGTGTCTCGCAAGGGATGCGGACCGTCCAGCGACTCGGCGCCGTGCAGACGGACGGGCAAGATCGGTGAGCCCAGCCAGCGAAGAGAACCGCGAGGTACTGAAGGTGGAGTCCGACCGGACCATACTTAGACCAATTGAGGACGTCAAAATCCATAAGGCCAAATTTGTCGAACGCGATATGTGATCGCGCCGGTTATTCGATCAACGTTTGCCGGACAGCCACGGCTAGGCTGAAAAGTGCGGGGAGGATGCAAGAGGGGATGCGACGCGTAGTTTGATGTGAGGAGAGGGCATAGACGCGTACCACGGTCAGGGGGTTGTTTGGTTGATCGGACGCAGTTCGTTGTACGTGGGAGGGCGCACCAGTGCAAATTGCTATGCCCGTTGCAATGCATACTAATTACAATGACAATACCAGCAGCAAGCAGCACTAGGGTAAATAAGCGAATAAGTGGCAGGCGCTCAACCGCACGTTGGACCAGTGCTGCGAGCGATCGGCCTAGTCGACTCGCCGCCAATGTCTGCTCAGCCGCATTCAACATCTAGAACTGGAAAGTTTACTCGCCGAGCAGCACCGCTGCCTGTCGACCCTGATCGCACCTCTCAAACTTTTCGTTTCCCTCCACATATTGACGCCCAGGGCTACCCGCGCACCCACCATCAGCCAACCGCGGACGATACTCGTCCCGGCATGGACAACGTGCCCTACTACCCACAGTACCCACCCGTGCAGTCACAGGACCGTCGCAGACCCGACGAGCTAACATCCTCCTCCTCCTCGTCTCACCTCTCGCCTGCTGTGCTCGACAGGTCCCCTGCAGACTCTATGAACGCAAATCGGAAGCGGCTCAACTCAGCGGGTGCGCCAGGACCAGTGAGGAAGAAGGTCCGCAAGGACGACGACGGCGATGAAAGCGCAAGCCCCGGTGACGTCCCGGAAACTAATGAACCAAAGCAAAAATCCACGAGAGGAGCTCGGTACGTCGTTGTTCGGCGAAGTCGTGCCTCGCGCTTCCGTTGACGCAAATCACTCCCAGGGCCTGCACGGTCTGCCGCCGCTTGAAGATGCGCTGTGAACCAAGTACGGGAACTCGTTGTAGGCGTTGCGAGACAGGGAACCATGAGTGTATATTTGAAGAATCGAACCGGGGCAAGCGGTCGTCCAAGTAGGCGCACTCCTCCGCCAGGACGTTTATATTCTCCCAGTCCTGTTCTAATGCATTCCTGTAGGAAGCACGAAGCGCTTACAAAATCGCTGCGCAAAATGGAGCGCACGCTCGATACCGTCCTCCGAACAATGGCCAATCCCGGGCTGACCTCCCTCGCATCGGGCATGGTTTCCGCTTCTCCCTCACCACCCCCAGATGGTGACATCAAGGCGACAACACACGACCTCGTCACGGAACTCACCTCCGCCCCTCCTCCCCCGGCCTATCACCTTTCTGCTACTCCCACCGTCGCTATACCTCGTCAAGCGGGGCAATCGACATATGGAGGGGTTGCCGCGCCGAATCATTCTGGGACCTCCCCGAAACTGCACAGTTTGCCCGACAATGTCCTTAACCCGCTTGGCTTGCTTGCGGAAGCGTCCCTGGCCAATCGCAGGGCTCAGCAGGCTGCAGCCGCCGCAACTCCGAGCTCTAGTCCGTCTCCCAGTCGTATTCAAATATCCCTAATTTCCTAATTGAATTTAGGTTCCTCCAAAAAAGTTATGTCTTTGCAGAATTTAGACAACCCCAAAGTCGGTGTAGCGAACGATGTGTACTTCAAGCCCGGACCAATGACAATTCTCCCATTGCGACGACTATTTATCGAGCGTCAAGTACAACCCGAAATGTTGACCTTTGTTACTCCTGAGACCGTAACCGAGTTGTTTAAAATGTAAGTCACCGTTTCTTGTTGTACAGCCATTAACCTCGCCTGCAGCTACTTTACGCACATGAATGTTAGTCTCTCCAATGACATACATCACTAACCGAACGAGACTGAGGATCCATGTCAACAGCCGCATGCCGCATGCCTCGACGCACAATTTCACACTCCCGCCCTCGTTTGCTCCCGCTCTCCATTCCTCTTGACCACAAGTGCGACTCGAACCAATCCACGTCCTTCAGGAACTAACTTGCTACCTAGTCTCTGCGATGGCATCCAAGTTTTACAATGGAGGGGACCCAGAACTCCACCAAAAGCTTAACACGCTCGCGTTGAAGCTCGCGTTTGAAGTACCCGCCAAAGGTTACAAAAGTGTTGAAGTACGGGTTGGTTGAACGATCACGTTCTTAACTGACTTGAGTACCTCAGATCGTCCAAGCATATTTACTCCTTGCGCTCTGGGGTTGCGGTCCAGTCGAACGATACGAACACGACCGAACATGGATGTTGCTCGGAATGGCCATCCGTATGGCCACGGATTTGAACCTTCACCGTAAGAACTCCTCGTCAAAACACGATACCGTCGAAGGCCGAATGAGAGATCGGGAGATCCGGAACAGGGAACGTACTTGGATTCTTTGCTTCACTCTTGACAGGAGCTTTAGCGCTCAGATGGGCAAACCGCACAGCATCAAGGAAGAGTGAGTGCCTGTATGCCAGCTGCCGGACAAGCATTGAACCATTTCTTAGCTTCATCATTCGTAACGCAACGCATTGGTGCCATCAACCCGATGCCTTGCCTCAGGATGTCGGTTTGGCCGCATATGCCGTAAGCTGGTTAATCAGTTGGTAAATTATGGTGTTAAATCGTTGACTATAGGAACTTCAACGCATCGTCTCACGCAGCCTCGACTTTTTGTATTCTGGCACTACAACCGCTTCGGGCCTACAGACTGACTGCGACTACCTGCTGATCATCCGAACCGTGGAATCACAGATTCTAACCTGGCAAAACGACTGGCAGTCTGTAGGAGCCGGCCAACATGACATCAACACACCGTATCGAATGGTCATGATGCGTTTCTATTACCATTATGCGCTTCTTGTTGTCAACTCGTTCGGCCTCGAAAATGCTTTCCAGAACTCGCCTGTAGACATGGCGCACTTCTTTGGGAGGTGTCATTCGAATGCCATGGCGTGTGTATTGATTATGCGGGATGAAATTGCTTCGGCTGGGTGGCTCCGTTATAGCCCAGATTCGCATTTCGTGCTCTGCTCGTATGCGGTGCTCAGTTTGTTGAAGGTCAGTCAACTTTCATCTTTAATGCAATATCTACTTATGTTCTTTCAGTACATCCGCTCCGAATTTCAAGGATTGATGGATAATGAAGCCAAAACTCTTGCCCTCGTCAGAGACATGGCCGATACCTTGGAAAGTATAGCAGCGAACCAACTCCATACACCCTATCTGTACAGCATCTTCCTTCGTGCGTTGCTCGCTGTCAAAGCAGATGGTGCAAGTAGCCCTGCTTCGCCCCGTCCACAACTAATGAACAACGACAATTCGTTCCTTTTCAACAACACCAACGGCGCTCAGAATACCACAGGAACATCACCATATACGGGTATCAGCCCAGGCTTGGGGTTGTACACGGGTACCGGAGAAATACCCTACGATACGCTCATGGACTTCCAGAATCCGTTTATGGCGGGTGACCTGGGCGGTCCTTCTGCTTCCGCTACTGCCAGTATGGCACCCCCACCTGTACCTGGGAGCGGATCCATGGGGTCATACCCGCTGCCGGGAGGATCCAACCCTGCTGTCGGGCTGGCTGCTCCGCAGACTTATCCGCAAAGCTCGAGTATGCTCAGTATGGAAAATATTCTCAATGGCGGATTCTGGGATAGTATGCTTGTTCCTGGTACGTTCTTGTCTTCGGTCTACGACCTCGTATTAATGTGTTTCTGTGCCGTGTAGGGTTCTCTACCACACTCGAGGGACTCAGTGGAGGCATGGTGTACGCCCCTGCTGGGAGCGCGTTCATCTCCCGGTTCCATTCACCTGTCCACTCGCGGGTTCAAAGTCCGAGGCTTGGTTCGGCGCATCTGCCCGTCGATGGATTACAGCAAAAGGCTCATTATGGGGAGGCGTTGACCATTGATGCGTGATGCGTGATCAATAGGTTGACGGTTTATTTGTTTGTTGTTGTACTGGATCAGGTTTATCCACTTTTCTTTTTTGCTGGCTGACACCACTTTACTTTCAATTTCGTAGGCCCTTTGTACAGTGCCCTTTGCTGTATTTGTATGCTAAGCCTCTATATGCGGTATATGAGAGAATGAGATCGAAATGAGGATGGGATGCCGTGTGTGTTTCAATTGTTTCGGAGAGGGGCAGGCGCCGATGCCAAAGTGACCAAGAACGACCCCGCAACCTTTAACTCCACCGCCGGTCATAACGATTATAATGCCCCCTCAGACGATGACGACCGCGACTCCCACTTCCAACACCCCCTCTAATATGCCAGCTCGTTTCAGTAAAGCCATTGTGACCGGTGCTGCCAAAGTCGTTCCAATCCGGAAGAAGACCACTCCAGCAGGGCCGCAGCCAGGCGAGCAGCCCGCGTTCAACCTGAAAGTCCAGGTTTGTAGCTGTAGGGACCTTCTCGCCATGGACAGCAATGGCAAGAGCGACCCGTGTGTCTCTGCGCTTTCTCTATGCCTGCCAGCTGACCCGACCCACCCAGCTATGTAGTCGTCTCTCTGCTCCATAAACAAGAGAAGACCCCGTATATCAAAGCTACACTCGACCCTATCTACCCCCCAAAGGAGGCCACTTTCGAATTCCCCGTCTATCTCTCGCTTACCGAGACAATGGGGGCTCTCGAGCTTATTGTCTGGGACAGGGACATAATTGGGAGGGACTACCTCGGCGAAGTAGCTTTGCCCGTCCAATATTGGTTTCAGAGCGAGCCTCTCCTGTTCGATGACCCTATGAATGAGGTATGCCCGGAATTTAATTCTAGTGGTGGCGTTGGCGCCTCTCTTTGCGCGATAAATTACTCATACCACCACCTTAGCCTTTCACAGTGCCTCTGGTATCCACCCGTGTAGACACACCGAGCAGTGGTGTGATTGAGCTTAAGACCGGTCTTGTCGTGAAGTCGATGCCTGATGCAGTCGGCGCATACAAAATGATTGTACAACGTGCTCAAGTTGCCGTACCAACCTTGACTACTGCTCCTCCAGTGAGTCTTGCTCAAAGTTCGTCTGGTCCCATGGGTCCCTGAACGATATATAGACAGAAGGCGTCGGTACTGTTCGAAGTGACATTGGACATGGTCCCATTGATGATGGCTTCTGTTCGGATGACGAAGAAGGTTTCCAGAAGTCACCGTCGGCCGCCGCCACCGCACTGGTAGAGTCTCCAACTTCTTCACCAGATACAGAAAAGAGAAAATCACACTTCATCCCGTCCTTCCTTTTGGGTCGATCACTGTCGACAGTCTCGATCAATAATGAAAACGCGACTGGCCTCGTCGCCCGGACCGCTTCCGATGCTGTGCCCGGACTAGGACGGCCAGTTCCTTCACGAACTGCGAGTGGTAGTACCAAGAGCGGTCGCCCACGGTTCAAGCGTACCTCTAGCATGCCTGTCTCCTACAACCTCGGTACACACGATGATGTACTCGGCATCGTCATGATTGAAATTGAGGGTGCAACAGATCTACCCAAATTGCCCAATAGTGCGTCGTTGTATTTTAAATTGAACTACTGCCGACTCCCTTCGCAGTGACTCGCACAGGTTGGGATATGGACCCCTTCGTGGTCATCTCCTTTAGCAAGAAAGTCTTCCGTACTCGAGTCATTCGTCACTCGCTCAACCCTATCTGGAAGGAGAAGCTCTTCTTCCACGTTCGGCGATATGAATCGGAGTACAACATTCAACTCAATGTATTCGATTGGGACAAGCTATCTGGCAATGACTTTATCGGAGGGGCCAAACTGAATGTAGCGGGGTTAATTGAAGGAGCTCCCAAACCCGATGCTACGACAGGGATTTACGAGGAGGCGCTAAGCACCACTGATGTCATAAACATGAAGGAGTTCACGCTTCCGCTGACGCCCCAAAAGGAGGCCAAGTGGGAGACGACGCATTCACCGCAGCTCGTTTTCAGGTATGTCACACCACAGCTTCACGCTTTAATCACCTCTAATTGTCCCTCGCAGGGCCAAGTATCAGCCATATGATATGCTCCGGCAGCGATTCTGGGCTCATTATCTGAAGCAGTACGACACCGACGAGACAAACACAATGTCCCATGTCGAAATCACTTCCATGCTCGATTCGCTCGGCTCGACACTCAGCCGCTCCACCATCGACAGTTTCTTCACTCGCCATGGCAAAGCCCCTTCGGCGGGTGAGCTGACAATCGAAGAAGCCGTAAACTGTCTCGAGAGAGAAGTGTCTCGACCAGTCAGCCAGAAGAAACGTCTCCTACAGACGGATGACCCTATTACCAGGAGTAATTCGGAGTGTGTGACGCCCATGTATGATCTCAACAGGTCCCATCAGGACCTTGTGTTCGAAGGTCCAGTTGTTGGCGGACTCGAGGAGGAAGTGGAGAAGAAACTCGGCGAGGGCAGTCATGACGATCGCAATCAGGGACTAGACACGCAGCCTGGTCAGCCAAGTGGCAATACACAGATCGTTGGGCAGGTCCCTTACCCCGCCGGATCGGCACCTGAGCAAGTCGACAACCTCCTCACTCTAGTTCATGCAGCACAGGCCCATGCAGCACAGGCCAGTGGAGAAAGCTCTGCGTCGGAGTCTGATTTCACGGCATCGAATAGTGGTAGTGATGACGGTGTGGAGAGAGTGATCAATATCAAGACGTGCCCGCTTTGCCACCAGCCACGACTGAGGCACAAGGGAGAGATCGATATCGTCACCCACCTTGCCATTTGCGCAAGCAATGATTGGGCCAAGGTCGACCGGATTATGGTGAGCAACTTTGTGACTGCTAGTCAGGCGAAGAGGAAGTGGTACACTGTGGTCATGAATAAGATCACTACGGGAGCGTACTCCCTTGGCGCTGTGAGTGGTCTACGATCTCACACCGTTGGTTCTCGGGATATACTAATGACTTGAGTAGAGCTCGGCCAACATCATCGTACAAAACCGCATGACTGGTCAACTGGAAGAAGAGAAGATGCAGACATACGTCCGGCTGGGCATCCGCCTGCTCTACAAGGGTGTCAGGAGTCGGGTGGAAGGAGCACGAGCGCGTAACCTCCTCAAATCGTTGTCCATCAAACAAGGCATCAAGGCCGACGACCCTGCTTCTGCAGGTGAGATTCCGACGTTCATCGAGTTCCATAACCTCAACATAAACGAAATCCGCGACCCGCTCGAGTCATTCAAGACGTTCAATGAGTTCTTCTGCCGTAAACTCAAAGAGGACGCTCGCCCCGTCGACAAGCCGGAGGATCCTAGACGGATTGTCAGCGCCGCGGACTGCCGATTTTTGGCGTTCGAGACCATTAACGAGGCGACGAGGCTTTGGATCAAAGGAAGGGAGTTTTCGGTTGCGAAATTGCTGGGCGAAAAGTATAATGACGAAGTTGCGGAATACAATGGGGGTGCCCTGGTCATCTTCCGGCTCGCTCCACAGGTGAGTCGATCTTAAGGCACGTCTAGAGCTATTACCTACCTGACTTGTCATGCCAGGACTACCATCGTTTCCACTCGCCTGTGGATGGCAAGGTTGGTCCGATGACACTTATTGACGGGGAGTACTACACTGTAAATGTGAGCCGATCGACAGCCCCCTCGCCCTTCCTTTCCTGATGAAACTACTTCAGCCCCAAGCCATCCGTACCACGCTCGATGTCTATGGCGAGAATGTCCGCAAGATCGTGCCCATTGACAGTCCGACCTTTGGCCGCGTATTCAACGTCTGCATCGGTGCAATGATGGTGGGGAGCATCAGTACCACTGTTAACGAGGGAGACGCTATCACTCGTGGCCAAGAACTTGGCTACTTTGCCTTTGGTACGTCGTAGAGAATCTTGTCGTCTCCTTTTGCTAATACCCCCGTACCACAAATAGGTGGCTCCACAATTGTTACAATCTTCAAGAAAGAGCAAGTTGTTTGGGACGAGGATCTATTGATTAACGGCCGTGCATCGCTCGAGACCCTGGTTCGCGTTGGTATGGGCATTGGTTATAAGTCGGAGTAAGCGCATTTCTTGGGCCATGTATTGTGTACGAACCTATCCTACCTCTGGACGCTCTATCAAGTTCGCTTACGAAACCCGTCCTTAAAATTTTTGTATTTATACATGGTTGAGTCTTGTAAATAAATGAAAAGTAGAAGTAATTGAAAGGAATAGCATCATTGATCGTCGCCAATCTTGAAAACTGAAGGGAGTTAGTGGCACGCACACACAAGTTTGCCCGAGACGAAAGGCCCACCAAATGCCCCTTCTCCAGGCTTGGTTGCGAATACCGTTGCCGCAAATTGCTCGTCTGATAAAGACCGATAGGGGGGGTATCCTTTCCTCAGCTTGTCGACAAAAAAGGGGACGTCCGCCCCATTGACCAAAGAAACAGTGCAGCCACCCCATCCAGCGCCTTGAATCGAGTTAGATATAAGATAGTTACCAGGGGATGATGAACCAGCCTGTGAGACGACTACCATACGCCCCCGACTCTCTTGCCATGGTTGTCAACTGATCAAGCTCTGGGCAAGAACATTCGTAGAGGGTCTTGCAGCTCTCTTGCGAGTTATTCATTAGCTGTCCTAACGTCCTCAAGGTCGCTTGTGAGACGGTTTCGGACGTTTCGGCAATTTGTGCAGCAGCTAGGCACGCATCGCGAAATTCAAGGACTCGTAATGCTTCGGTGAAAACGTGCTTAGCTCGCTTGTAAAGTTTGAAATGTGTAGCCTCCACTTCCGCCAACGGTCAGCCTCTTGGAATAGGTGAGGGAATACTTACTCACCAGTGACCCAGGACAAGAAGATATCGTAAAATTCTTCATGTGTGAGATCCGTTCTCTCAACCATCTCTTCAAGTGTAAGGTCCTCCTGCTCTTTGCCTTTGAGCCTTTCAAGATAACCAGACTCCAACAAATTCAAGATGGCGTCTTTCAAAGTTGCTTCGTCATCTACATTTCCTATGGTTGTCCACCACTCCCCGAGAACTTCGCGGTATGTCTTCCTTCTGGTTGGTTCGACGGCAAGACCAAGCGCCTTGGCAAGCACGCGAGCACCGACAAGAGTTTCTACCACGCGAAGATTATATCTGAACTTCCCTGTCTCCGCTTTGTTGGAGATCGCCAACGAATTGGCAACTACAAATGCGGCGGGCGGAATTGAATCCGGGAAAGGTGTGGGAACAGCATTGAGAGATGGATAAAAAGAAATATAGAGAGCAGCGCCTGAGTTGCTCAATATAGAAGCCGATTGATCCATGCTGAAGATGGATATCACACCGTTCTATAAATCGTTTCAAAAGGAGATGCTTACCCGCCACTATTCACTCCCACTTTTTTTTCATTACCAACGGACATCTGGACAAGGTCACCTTTCGTGATTGATCCAAGTTTGTCGTTTGCAGTGAGTGCTGCCAACGTCGAAGCGACAATCAACGCGGCAGACGAGCTCACCCCAGCCCCTGATGGAATCGAACTCGATATGTAAGCATCGAAGCCATTAGGCCTCTCTTCTCCACCCTGGGCAAAGAGGCGCTCCAGAACACCCTGGGCGGGCTGCTCGGTAACTGCCTTTGAGTGGTTGTGAGTGAGCACGTACCAGATAACCCGCCTTCACATAACCCGACCAATGAAGGTCCGCGTCTATGGGTATGTCCCAGACCCCTGCATTGGACTCGGCCTCGAAGCTGGCTGTTGTATACTTGCTCTCAACATTACCAATGGTCACGGCAGGGGACTCATTACGAGCAATCGCAATGATCAAGTCGTTCTCAATTGCGGCAGGAAGGACCCCGAACAAGGCATAGTCGATGTGCTCTCCGATGATACTGCATATCATTATCGATTGGCGTAAGCTGAGCTTAGATCCGCGCTTACTTCACACGACCCGGGGCTCTGATGATATGAGTTGGTCGCCTACCATACCTTTTGGTGAAATCTTCCGCCAGTGCGTTATATCGATCCCTGTTCGCGTGGTAAGGCTCGAGGACATGAATTGAAGCAAATGACGCACGCATCAAGGAAGGCCCAAGGAACGGAGGGTCGAATGTCTGCGGTTGTATGGTAAATAGGGACGGGCAGACTAGCGATGGGTGGCATGACAAGAGACAAGAGGCATGATGGTGCCTCGAGCCATGGATGGGAAGATGTTAGTGCTCGGAATTCAGAATAAATGCCCATTTACTACTTAACAAGAAAATAATGGAGCTTGGCTTCGGGCAAAAGGGAACAAATGCGCTTGTCAGGAAATTCAAAGCAAAATCTAGCGACCGGAGCAGGACTCGAACCTGCGCACGCAGAGCGTAAGTGATTTCTAATCACTCCCCTTAACCACTCGGGCATCCGGCCATCCATATTACCGCTTTCCTCATTTATCTTATGACAGCACCACCATCAAACTGGAAATGAGGTCCTCCATTCCTTCGTATAACCCGGGCTCTGGGTTGTTTATGCTTTGTGAGGGTAGTTCGAATTTGCGTTCCAGAGAATACAACATATTAGGATGCAAAACTGTCATGTGCTGGGACTGGGACTGGGGTAGCCACGGATTGAGAACCTGTCCGCGATTGATAGTACAACGCTGAGCGTAAGTCTATTTATGTCTATTCCTGTTATTCATGTGCCTGTAGTACCGTATTTACAGCCTCTACTGGGACGACGACGACAACTAGGCGCGTTCCTTTCTTCCATTTCACTCATATTCATAACTGACGATCTTGGCTTCAAGGCTTTTGCGAGACCCCCCGCATCGACTGTTTCTGCGATTGCATCCCCTCCCCTATCTCCACGCTCCTTCTCATCGTGGGACTCGTTCTCGTCTCTCGGTTATCTATTGGTTGGATATTGGCGCAGACAGGGTGACTTGCGTCAAGAAAGAGACGAACTTGAATAGCGATCCAACAGTCGAGACACGCGTCTGCACCACTAACCAGCAAGCAGATAACCGGGAGTCAAGAAAGGAGATGAAAACGCAATCAAGAAAGGAAATGAAATGCAATCAGGGAGTGGGGAGAGTTCGCTATCGAGGAATGGGGAGAGGTCACAGTCAGGGAACTGTCAGGGAACTGTCAATTTCGACGTCTAGGCGAGAGCGAACCTGCACGCTTCGTTTGTTCCCTCGACTTCGTCTCCATTCTCTACGCTCTTCATCTATTGGTTGGTTGTTGATGCTTGACCGGTGGATCGCCGTCTTGGTTCGTCTCCCTTCCAACCTCCTTTTTTCGTACTCTAACTGACGAACTTGAGCTCTAGGCCCTGGACTCGTGGACTCGTCGTTCAGGTATGTCTTGTTCTCTTCCCATTTCTCGTTCCGTGCAACTAATAACTTTCATCGATGGTTCAGGCCTTGGACTCGTGAATTCTTCGCGTCGATTACTATCGCTTTCGTTATCGCACATTCGCAGCCTCACCGTGTACTATCTACCCCCCTCCTAACTCGTATGTTTGTCCATCCCCAAATCCCACTCACTTGCTCCCCTCGTATAAATACATACAACCCTTACATTGTTACTTCTCTCTACCAGTGGACACTGTTGTTGATATTGTTAAACCACGCGTGATAAGTAAGCTGAAGTTCAATGCCTAGGTAACGTTTAAGTTGAGCATTTGGACCTTCGACGCTGCGCAGCACTTCTCCCCTTCTCGTTAAGGTCCTTGGAACTCCACGAAT
>Ga0307513_10009593_pt1 | contig 12227 bp, 9 predicted proteins | sample 15_EM_MG_FD_202174 | JGI IMG/M metagenome (GOLD analysis project Ga0307513, IMG submission 202174) | Populus trichocarpa ectomycorrhiza microbial communities from riparian zone in the Pacific Northwest, United States - 15_EM | ecosystem: Host-associated > Plants > Roots > Unclassified | place... | reverse complement strand
GAAGCTCTGGGGGCCGGGCGCTGTCGTCGAGGACCTGGAGCGGCTTTCCGGCGGGGCCAGCATGGAGACCTGGGCTTTCGCGCTGGCCGGCCCAAAAGGCCGTCGCGAGCTGGTGCTGCGGCGCCGCACGCTGCCGGTGGACGAAAAGACGTCACGCGCCATTCCGCTGGCCAGCGAGGCGGCGCTGATCATGGCCGCCAGGGCCTGCGGCGTACCGGTAGCGCCGATCGTCCATGTCGCCGCGCCGGAGGACGGGCTGGCCGAAGCCCACATCACCGAACGCATCGGCGGCGAGGCGCTGGGCCGCAAGATCGTGGAAGACCCGAGGTTCGACGCCGTGCGGCCGACGCTCGCCCGCCAGTGCGGCGAGATCCTGGCGCGCATCCACGGCATGACCCCGCCCGATATCGGCCTGAGGATTTTCGAAGCGGGTCAGGAACTGGACTATTACGAGGCGGTCTATCGGTCGAGCGGCGCTCAGCGCCCGGTGATGGAACTGGCCTTCAGGCATCTGCGCGAGCATCTGCCCCCGCCCGTGCAGCTTACCGTCGTCCATAGCGACTTTCGCAATGGCAACCTCATGATCGACGAGACCGCCGGCGTCGCCGCGGTGCTGGATTGGGAAAGCGCCCATCTGGGCGACCCGGCCGAGGACCTGGGCTGGCTGTGCGTCAATTCCTGGCGGTTCGGCCGCGCCGACCGGCCAGTCGGCGGCTTTGGCGGTTATGAAGACCTGCTGGAGGGCTACGCCCGGGCGGGCGGGAAGGGGATGTCGCTCTCGCGCCTGCTCTATCGCCAGGCGCTCGGATCGCTGAAATGGGGGGTCATGTGCCTGACCATGTACGGCGCCTATGCAAACGGGAGCAATACGTCCGTGGAGCGGCCGATGATCGGCCGGCGGGTCAGCGAGACCGAGATCGACCTGCTGCACCTGCTGGAGAACGGCCTATGATCGAGCATCCCAGGGCGGAAGAACTGCTGGAAGCCGTCGCGCGCTGGATAGACGACCTTCGGCCGGCCCTCGCCGCCCGAGACGCCTTCCTGGCCCGCGTCGCCGTCAACGCGCTGCAGACCGTTCGCCGGGAACTCGTTCAAGGACCGGCGGCCGAAGCGGCGGCCGTCGAGCGTTTCTCAGCCTTGCTGGGGATCACCGGAGACTACGATACGCTTAATGCGGAGCTTTGCGCACGCCTGCGCGCCGGCGCGCTCGACGTCGACGCGCCGGGACTGCTGCCTGCGCTGCGTGCAACAGTCGCCGCTCAGATCGCCATCGATCAGCCGAAATACACGCCCGATGGGGCGGTGCGGACGCTTCAGGCGGCGATCGCTAAACCGGCCTAAACCGTGGGTTTCACGAAAATGACAACCACGGGTAGAAAGATTGTTAATCAAGATCGCGCGATGCTCTCACAAAGGCTGGGAGGGCCGTCCATGGGAAAAACAACGAGAGCAGAACCGATCGAGATCGTCGTGCACGATGACGCCGTCATCGTCACCGGCTTTGGCGAACATCACCTGATCCTGACCGCGCAGGCCGCCGAGAAGCTGGCCTATCGCCTGAGCGGCGCGGCCTTCGCCGCGTCATCCTGGCTTTCGGGCCGCCTGCCAACGAACATCGATCCCGGCGAATGGCGCACGCACGACGACAATAAGGAGCCTGCGCCGTCCGTATCGTCGGCCGTCAGGCGCGTAGTTTCCAGCGGCCGCGCCTGACGGGACCGCCCTAGTCCAGACAGGGTCCAAGAGCGCTGGCGGACGGGTGACGGCCCGCCAATCTGCTGGGCCTTTGGCCATGTCCGATAGTCGGGCGAACGAGCCTGCGTTCAGCGTTCGCTGGCCTATAGCTGGACCCGACGGCAAAACCTCAGCAAGTAGAATCGCGCGGAGAGACGGGCGATCACGACGGATTCATCCAGTCATCGCTAAACGTCGCGCTGATGCCGCGATTGGATTTAGTTATCGGGCGCGATTCTTCTTTGTAAGCGAATAAACCTTCGCACCGCATGACCGAAAAATTGGGAATCGCCAATGTTCTCGCGGTCTTGATAGTTAGATAAAACTGTCATCAAAGCTTGATTTGATCCATTCCGAACCTCGCGCTCTTAGGGTCACCTAAGTAACAAACGAGGTCCGCGCGGCTATATGCTCCCGGACTCAAAGGGGTCCGACATGCATAAAACGTCAACGCGCGTCAGCGTCCGCGCGTCTATTTGGCTGGCGACGACAGCTCTGGCCGTTTGCTTGGCCGCGGCAAATACAAGTACAGCCGTCGCTGCTGATGTCTCTGTGAATATCGATCCAGAAAATGCCGATTATGGCGTTCGCGTGGACGAACTGGTGGTGACGGCCTCGTCAGGCGCTGTCGTGGCGGCGCCCGTCAAGGCGTCCCTGGAGGCCACCCAGCCCCAGTCGATCATCGATCGCAAGGCCATCGACCAGTTCATTCCGATCACCTCCGACTACACCCAGATCGTCAACCTTTCGCCGAGCGTGTCGGGCACGTCGTCGAACGGTCCTGGGCTGGGCGAATCCAAGAGCACGCTGCGCGGGTTCCAGGACGGCCAGTACAACGTGACCTACGACGGCATTCCGTGGGGTGACGCCAACGGCCCGACCCACCACTCCACGTCGTTCTTCCCGTCCTCCACGATCGGCGCAGTGGTCGTCGACCGTGGGCCCGGCGCGGCCAGCCAGCTCGGCGTGGCCAGCTTCGGCGGCTCGATAAACCTGTTCTCCCCCGAGGTGAGCGAGACCTTCGGCGGGTCGCAGTCGGTGACCGCCGGTTCCTGGAACACGCTGATGTCGGTGACCAAGATCAGCACCGGCGCCATCGCCCAGTTGAACGGCGCCCACGCCCTCTTCAATTTCCAGGAATTGAAGACAGACGGCGCCCTCAGCTACAGCGGCGCGAAAGCCTATAATCAACTCGTCCGCGCGGTCTTCCCGATCGCCGACAGCTGGGCCCTGACGATCCTGGGGACGTGGAACTATACGAAGGTCAACACCAGCGACAGTCCCGGCGCGACCCTCACGCAGGTGGCGCTCTACGGGAAGAATTTCGCCCTCAGCAACAACCCCGCGTCACCGACCTATTATAAATACAACCTCGTGACGAAGCATACCTACTTCAACTATGCGAAGCTTACGGGCGACGTTACGCCGAGCCTGAAGCTCGAGAACACGCTCTACTCGTACTACTATAAGAATGATACGGAATCGGCGCTCGACCCGACCCTGTCGCCCACCGACATCGCCAACAAGACGGGCTTGCAGATCACCCAGGTCCCCGGCGGCAAGCCCGTCGTGAACGGTCATGTTCCCGGCTATACGAAGCTCAACGTCTACAAGATCTACGGCAATATCCTGCACCTAGACCAGGAACTGCCGTTCGGGATGATCAAGGCCGGCCTCTGGCTGGAGAAGGCCGACACCGGCCCGCGCGCCCGCTACGACTACGATGCGACGCTCGGCCGTGGCCCCAGCGGCTATACCGTCGACTATCGCCAGAAGGTGCTGGCCGGCGTGCCGCAGTACCTGGAGTACGACCAGCATTCCGGATGGAAGCAGTACGAGCCCTTCATCGACCTGGTGTGGCGGGTCACGCCGCAACTGACCATCACGCCGGGCCTGAAATACCTGCACGAAGAACTGCACGTGGACGCTGACGTGAATCAGAAGTCGCGCCAGCCGTTCCACGACTCCAAGACCTTCACCAAGACGATGTATTTCCTGACCGCCAACTACAAGGTCCAGGAAAACCTGGCTGTCTATGCCCAGTACGCCACCGGGTTTTTGGTCCCGGACATCAGCGCAACCCAAGTGGTCAATCCCAACCTGAATGACCTGAAGCCCCAGGAGTCGACCAACTACCAGGCCGGACTCGTCTATCACGGCGGCCGGTTCACCCTGGACGCCGACCTCTACTACATCGACTTCACCAACAAGGTGCAGACGGTCACGGTGGGTTCCGAAACGGTGAACTTCAATCTCGGCGGCGCCAAGTACAAGGGCGTCGAAGGCGCGGTCACCTTCCAGGCGACCCCGAACGTCTTCCTATTCGCCAACGGTTCGCTCAATTCGGCCAAGGCCTCGGGCGCGAGCACGACGATCAGCGGCGTGCCCTTCGTGGTCGCCGGCGGCAAGCAGATCGCCAATGCGCCCAAGTCGACGGCCGCCGCCGGCGTGCTCTTCCAGAACGATAGCTGGTCGATCTCGCTGTCGGACAAGTACGTCGGCAAGCAGTGGGCCGCCGAAGGCGAGCCCGCGGCCTACCTAGTCGACGCCTACAATTCGGCCGACCTTTCGGTCGTCTACCGCATCGGCCGCTATCGCCTGGAGGCTGCGGTCTACAACGTCTTCGACAGCCAGCCGGTGACCAACATCAAGCCCGGCAAGACGGCGCCCTACGACCAGTACTATTTCCAGCCCGAGCGGAACTTCCAGGTCTCCGCCAAGGTCAACTTCTAATCCCGGAAGGGTAGGCATATGCGTTTCTCCCAGATGTTCGCGGCGTGCCTGACCGCCGCTATGGTGGCGACATCGGCCTCGGCGCAGGAGGCCGCCAAGCTATCGGCGACCTTTCTGTCGAGCGCGCAGCTCGATGCGTCGCGGTTCCTTCCAGCCCCGCCGGCCGATGGGTCGGCCGCCGCTAAAGCCGAGGTTGCCGAACTGCACGCCATCGAGGCCGCGCGCAGCGCCGAGGCGCTCGCCTCGGCCAAAAGCGACGACGAAACGAAGAACGCCTCGATCTTCGCCCGGATCATGGGGCCGGGCTTCGATCTCAAGGCGTTGCCGGCGACCGCGAAGCTGATGGGCGAGGTGCGTACGGAGGAGAAGGTCGCCGCGGATTCCGCCAAGGCCTATTTCAAGCGCAAGCGGCCCTGGATCGTCGATCCCAGCTTCCGGAGCTGCAGCCGGGACGACGAGCCGCTCAGCGGCTATCCAAGCGGCCACGCCACGATGGGCTTCGCGATGGCGGTCGTCCTGGCCGACATGGCGCCCGATCGGGCCCAGGCGCTGCTCGCCCGGGCGCAAGTCTACGCCGACAACCGACTCGTGTGCGGGATGCATTTCCGGAGCGCCATCGTGGCCGGCCAGGTGTTGGGAACGGTCGTGGCCAACGACCTGCTGGCCAACCCCGCGTTCCGCGCCGATCGCGACGCGGCCGAAGCCGAGCTCCGCGCCGCGAAGGTCATCCCCTAGGCCGTCGGGGACGATCGGAAGCGGTTGGGAAAGCGTAACTCCCGCGCCAGCATGGACCAAGGTACGACGGCACAGATTGCGTCGGGGCGCAGGGGCCAACGCGATTGGAACCGCCATGAAGTTGTTTGCACCGACCCTGACGCTCGCCTGCGCAGCGTCCGCCGCCGTGGTCGCGGTCGCATCTCCCGCTCCCGGCGACTACCCGGGCCACGAACTGGCCGGCCAGGCCAGGACGCCGATGAAGGCCGCCGAGCAGATCGCGCTCAAGGCGCGGCCGGGCAAGGTCGTCGATCGTGAACTCGAGAAGGAAGCCGGCGGCAGCGGCTTACGCTGGAGTTTCGACATCGCGGCCGGCGGCAAGACCTATGAGGTTGGGATCGACGCTGCCGACGGAAAGGTTTTGGAAAACCTGGCCGAAGGCGCACATCCTGACTGACAATTGTGAGTTGCGGCGTCTGGCCGCCCTGGTCAGACGCCCGGCCTGCGGAGCGATGGCATGAAATTGCTGCTGGTGGAGGATGACAAGGAGGCCGCCGCCTATCTGCGCCGCGCGTTGGCCGAAGCCGGCCACACCGTGGATCACGCCGGCGGCGGACGCGACGGCCTGATGCTCGCCGCCGCCGAACCCTACGATGTGATCATCCTCGATCGGATGCTGCCGGAGTTGGACGGGTTGGCGATCCTGCGGACCATCCGCGCGGCGGGCGTCAAGGCGCCGGTGCTGCTGCTGACCGCCATGGGCGGCATCGACGACAGGGTGGAGGGGCTGGAAGCGGGCGGGGACGACTACCTGATCAAGCCGTTCGCCTTCGCCGAGCTGCTAGCCCGCGTCAATGCGCTCGCCCGCCGCCCCCCGCCCCAGGAGGTGATCACCGACCTGACGGTGGCGGACCTGAAGATGGACCTGCTCAAGCGCAAGGTGACCCGGGCCGGCCAGCGGATCGAGCTGCAGCAGCGTGAATTCCAGCTCCTTGAATATCTCCTTCGTCACGCCGGCCGGGTCGTTACGCGCACCATGCTGTTGGAGGGCGTCTGGGACTTCCACTTCGACCCCAAGACGAACATCGTCGAGACCCACATGAGCCGGCTGCGCGGCAAGGTGGATCGGGCGTTTGACACCGAGCTGATCCACACTGTCCGGGGCGCCGGCTATATTCTGCGCGGACCCGATTGAATCGTGCGGTCCACCGGCCTCCGCCTCGCGGCGCTTTACACCACTGCCTTTGCCGTCGCCGTGCTGCTGCTCGGCGCTGTGACGCTGTTCTCGACCCGTCACGCGCTGTCGGGGCAATTTGACCGCCGCATCCGATCGGAGGCGGAGGCGATGCTTCACGAGTATGGCTCCGAAGGCCTTATCGGCGTGGTCGAGGCCGTTCACGAACGCGACCGGACCGCCGGCGCATTGGACTACGGCCTTCAAGGACCTGGAGGGAAGCCCATGGCCGGCCGCCTCGCCGGGGTCGCTGCGCCCATGGGGTGGTCGGTGGTCGCGCATGGGCCCGTTGGGCGCGAAGAGACAGTGCGGGTGTTCAAGGTGGCCTTGCCGCAGGGCCATATTCTGCTGGTTGGCGACGACGAGGACACGATCGAGGCTTTGGACGGCGCCGTCCTCCAGGGGTTCGGCCTGACGTTGGTCGGCGTCGTCATCCTGGGCGCGGCCGGCGGTTTCGCGCTCAGCAATGACCTGCACCGCCGGCTCACCGCCATCTCGGGAACGGCTGAGGCGATCATCGACGGCGACCTGGCCCGTCGCGTGCCTCTGCGAGGGTCCGACGATGATCTCGACCGCCTGGCGCAGACGATCAACCGGATGCTGGATCGCATCGGCGCGCTGATGGAAAGCCTGAAACAGGTGAGCAACGACATCGCTCATGACATGCGCACGCCACTCACCAGGCTTCGCCAGCGGCTGGAGGCGAGCCTCGCCACGCCGGACGAGCGCAGCGCGGCCGTGGAAGCGGCGCTATCCGATCTCGACGCCATCCTCGACACCTTCGCCGCCTTGCTGCGGATCGCCCAGATCGAAGGCGGCGCTAGGCGGGCGGGGTTCCGGTCTTGCGATCTCTCGACGGTGGCCATGACCGTGGTCGACGCCTTCGCGCCGTCCGCCGAAGAGCAGCGCCAGACCCTTACCCTGGCCCCGACCGGACCGGCCTGGGTCGATGGCGACGCCGAGCTCTTGACCCAGATGCTGGTGAACCTGGTCGAGAACAGCCTGCGGCATGCCGGGGCGGGCGCGAACATACGCGTCAGCGTGTCGGTTAGCGGCGGATCGCCTGCTCTGCATGTCGTCGACGACGGCCCGGGGGCGCCGGAGGCGGAGCGGGACCGTCTGTTCGACCGCTTCTATCGCCTGGAACGCAGCCGTTCGACGCCCGGAAGCGGCCTTGGCCTGGCGCTCGTCGCCGCCGTGGCGAAGCTGCACGGCGCCGATGTCCGACTGTTGGACGCGGCGCCGGGCTTTGAAGCCCGCGTGATCTTTCCCGCCCCGTCGGCGGCGACATTGAATATCGACAATGCGCAGTCCACCGGCGCTGGCGGCCGCACCGGATAGGGAGACGCGGGACCATGGAAAGATCGCCGATCAGCATGGGTATTGTCGCCACGCGGCGTGTCGCAATAGCCCGTTGCGCCGTGACGGCGCCGTGAGACGGGGCCGTTTCGCGGCCGTCACAGGCGCCATGGCGCTTGCTGGCTGCGCACATTACGTGGCCGCGCCGCCGCATCCCGAGGCCTTTCAACCAGCCTTCGACGCCAGGCGGCTCGACAAGCCGCCGGGTTCGAGGTGGACCAGCGGCGAATTGCTGGCCGTGGCGCTGGCCCAGAACCCACAGGTCGTGGAGGCGCGCGCCAAGCACCTAACCGCGGGCAGGGCCGCGCAGGCGGCGAAGGTCGGCCCGCCTCTGACCCTGACGCTGACCGCGGAATACGCCAATAGCGCGCCACGATGGGGTTACTCGGCCGCAGCTGACATCCCGCTCGACGACGGGGTCCGGCGCCAAGCACGCATGACCAATGGAGACCTGCAGGCGCTGCAGGCCTGGTACGACTACGTCGAGGTGGTTTGGACGGTGCGTCTGGCCTTGGCCAAGGCCTGCGTCGATCTGCGCGCGGCCGACATGGAGGTCGCCACCGCCGAACAGGCGGCGGATTTGCGCGCGCAGCGCCTTCAGCGCTTTCAGCAACGCGTGGCCGCCGGGGAGGACGAACGGACGGTCGCACTGGCGGCCCAGTCGGAAGCGGCGATCGCTACACGCCGGCTCGCCGAGGCGCAGGGGCGGCAAGCCCAGGCGATGGCCACGCTCGCCAAGGCGCTCGGCGTCTCGACTGCCGCCGCCCAGGGCGTCGCCTTGCCGCCGCCCGCCAATCCGCCGCCGATGGAGGGGATCGCCCAATGGCGGCGCGATGCGGCCCTGATGCGGAACGACGTGCTGCGCGCGCTGGTCGACTACGACCTCGCCGAGGCGGCGCTGCGCCTCGAAATCGCCAAGCAGTATCCCGAGGTCAGGCTGGGCCCCGGCTACACCTACGATCATGGGGTCACAAAGCTTCCCTTCAGCCTGTCACTGATCCTCCCGCCGGCGGACCTGAACCGCCATGCGATCGATCAGGCGGAAGCCGCGCGCACGGCCGCCGGCCGTTCCATCGAGGCCGTGCAAGCGGGCACGCTGGCCGGCGTCGACACGGCGGCTTCCGCATTGACGGCCGCCCAGCGGGCCGCGGACACGGGCGCTCGACATGAGTTGGCGACGGCGCGCCGCGTGGCGGTCGACACCAGCCGCGCCTTGCGGGCCGGGGCGGCCGATCGGACCGAGGACCTCGGCGCCCGCGCCGCCGAACTGGACGCCGAACTCAGCGTTCTCGAGGCCGAGCGCATGGTGCAAGGCGCAGTCGTCGATCTCGAGGATTCCCTTCGCCGTCTCTTCGATCCTGCGGAGGCGGCGGTGATGGGCGAGGCTTTGGCCCGGCAAGGAGAGCCGTCATGACCCTCCACACCAAGGCGTTGATCGTAGGGCTGAGCTTGTTGCTCACGGCCGGCGCGGCGTGGGCGGCGCCCGTCATGGTCGTCAAGCTGGACGCCGCGGCTCAGCGCCGACTCGGCGTGGCGACCGCGCCGTTGGCGGCGACGCAACGGACAGGCTCCGCCAACGGCTTCGCGCGGGTGCTCGATCCGGTGGCGCTAGCGACGCTCGACGCCGACATCACCGGCGCCTCGGCAACAGCAGCCGCGTCCGCCGCCGAGGCTCAGCGGAGCCGGGCGCTCAACGCCGCCGACCAGACCGTTTCGCGCCGCAACACCGATGCGGCGGTGGCGCAGGCGCGCGCCGACGCCGCCAAGCTGCAACTGCTCCGGCGACGCATCGGGCTCGAGTGGGGGCCGTCCATCGCCGCCATGCCCGACGGCGGGCGCGGTCGCCTGGTGGCTGACCTCGCGGCCGGCCGGGCGGCGCTGCTCCGCATCGATCTGCCTGGCGGAAGGGGGGAGGGCAGGGGCTCGGCGACGCTGGACCTCGGGTCCGACGGCCACGCGACCGCCACGCTGATCGGCCGCACGCGCAGCGGCGATCCGCGCCTTCAATCGACGGGATTCCTGGCGCTGGTGCGCGGACCCGCGGCGCTGCGGCTCGGCGTCGGCGCCGTGGCGTCCGCCACCATGACGACCGGCGCGGCGGCGGCGGGGGTGGTGATCCCGCGCAGCGCGCTGATAAGGGCCGGCGGCCAAACCTATGCCTACGTCCGGCGCGGCGCGGGGGCGTTCGAGCGGCGGGCTCTGCCGCGCCCTCAATCCGAACCCGGCGGCCTCTTCGTCTCGGGAGGCTTTCAAGCCGGCGAGCAGGTGGTCGTCGCCGGCGCGGCGCAGATATTCGCCGCCGAGACGGCTAGCCTGGGCGGCCAATAGCCATGCTCGCCGCGATTGTCGCCTGGACGCTGCGTTTTCCGCGATTGGCCGTCTCGGGCGCCGTCCTCCTGCTGGCCTACGGCGGCCTGGTGTTGGCCCACGCCAAGCTGGACGTGTTCCCGGATTTTGTGCCGGCTCAGGCGGAGGTCCAGACCGAGGCGCCTGGCCTGACGGCCGAACAGGTCGAGCAACTCGTCACCCGGCCGGTGGAGCAGTCGGTGAACGGCGCCGCGGGCGTCGCGGCGGTTCGCTCGGAGTCGCAGGCGGGGATTTCCACCGTCACGGTGGTCTTCGCCGAGGGGTCGGACCCCTACCGCGCACGCCAGGTGGTCGCCGAGGCGCTCGGGTCGATCGGCGCCCTGCCGAGCGGGGTGGGGACGCCCAAGGTCGCGCCGCTGACGTCGGCGACGATGGACCTTCTGAAGGTGGGGTTCACCAGCAGCCGGCTCGGCCCGATGCAACTGCGCGAACTGGTTCAATGGACCGTGCGGCCGCGGTTGCTCGCTGCACAAGGCGTCGCCCGCGCCACGGTCTACGGCGGCCAGGTCCGGCGGATCGAGGTGCAGGTGCGGCCAGACGCCCTGGCGGCGCGGGGCCTGAGCTTGACCGACGTTCTGGCGGCCGCGAAAGCGGCGACGGGCGCGAGCGGCGGCGGCTATATCGACACCCCGCAGCAGCGGATCCTGGTCGAGCCGCGCGGCCAGGCGACCAGCGCAGCCGACGTCGCCGCGGCCCCCCTGCCGCCTGTCGCCGGGGCGACGCCTGCGAGGATCGGCGACGTGGCCGACGTGCGCGATGCGCCGGCGCCCCTGGACGGCGACGCGCTCATCATGGGCAAGCCAGGCGTCCTGATCAGCCTGTCGAGCCAGTACGGTGCGAACACCCTGGATGCGACCCATGCGGTGGAAGCCGCGCTCGCCGAACTGTCGCCTGCGTTGAAGGCGCAGGGCGTCGCGGTGAACGCCGACCTCCACCGGCCCGCCAACTTCATCACCTCCGCGCTGAGGGGGATCGCCGACGACCTGGCCATCGGCGCCGTGCTGATCGCCGTGGTGCTGTTCGTATTCATGCGGGACCTGCGGACCGTGCTGATCGCCTTCGTCAGCATTCCGCTGGCCTTGCTGACCGCCGTCATCGTGCTCGATGCGATGGGCGTGACCCTCAACACGATGACATTGGGCGGCCTGGCGGTGGCGTTGGGCGTGGTGGTCGACGATGCGGTCATCGGCACCGAAAATATCGTGCGCCGGCTGCGCGCTGCTGGCGGGACGTCGATTTCCCAGGTGATTCTCGACGCCTCGGTCGAGGTGCGGGCGCCGGTGATCTATGCCACGATCATGCTGGCGCTGGTGCTCGTTCCGGTCCTGCTGTTGCACGGCCTGCAGGGCGCCTTCTTCTCTCCGCTCGCCGCGAGCTTCATCATCGCCACGCTGGCGTCCCTGGCGGTGGTGGTCGCGGTCACGCCGCCCTTGGCCCTCCTGTTGTTGGGAAAGGCGCGCCTGCACGACGAGCCTCCGGTGCTGGTTCGCGCCAAGGATCGGCATCAACGCCTGCTCGGACGGCTGCTCGACCGGCCGAAATGGGCGGTCGGGGTCGCCGCCGTCGCTGCTGTGGCGACCGTCGCGGGCCTCCTGCTCTTCAACTCGGAACTGTTGCCCAGCTTCCGCGAAGGTCATTTCGTGCTGGGCGTCCAGGGGCCGCCGGGAACGTCGTTGCCGGTGATGCGCGACTATGGCCAGCGCATCTCGCATGACCTGATGGCCGTCGAGAGCGTGCAGAGCGTCGAGCAACAGATCGGGCGCTCGGAAGGCGGCGAGGACGCCTTCGGGACCGAGCGGAGTGAATTCCATGTGGAGTTGAAGCCCGCGCTGTCGGGCGCGAAGCAAGACGCCGTGCAGGCGGCGATCCACAAGGTCCTCGCTTCCTATCCGGGGCTGAACACGGAGGTCCTCACCTTCCTCGGCGACCGGATCGGCGAGTCGCTCTCCGGTCAGACCGCCGCCCTGGCGGTGGGCGTCTACGGCGCAGACCTGGACACGCTGGACCACGTCGCCGGCCAGATCGCCAAGGTGCTGGAGACCGTGCCGGGCGCGGCCGACGTTCAGGTGCAGACGCCGCCCTCGAC
>Ga0307513_10009591_pt1 | contig 12228 bp, 13 predicted proteins | sample 15_EM_MG_FD_202174 | JGI IMG/M metagenome (GOLD analysis project Ga0307513, IMG submission 202174) | Populus trichocarpa ectomycorrhiza microbial communities from riparian zone in the Pacific Northwest, United States - 15_EM | ecosystem: Host-associated > Plants > Roots > Unclassified | place... | reverse complement strand
CCTCACTGATGTCCGTTGCAGCTCCCCGCCCTGGAGTGGTTCTATCAATGTGTACAATGCAGACAAGGCCTCCGCATCTGGTGGTCGGACTGGCCATTTGTATCTCTTCACTACGTTTGGCGATTCATCGAGCCCCGTCGCAGAGATGATACGGTGAAGCATTCCAGCACGAGGCTGGGGGAAGGTGAGCTTTGGATACCAGTCCATTCCCAGACTACGAGCTTCCTGCCAGTCAAGATTGGGGCACTGTTCGGGTGCGGACGAGTGACTGGGAGCTGTGTGGAGGGTTTCCTTGATAGCTTTTCGGAGCATCCAATCTCTGACGAGTGCGACGAAGAGGAGGGCCGCTGTAAGAACTTCGCCTTGCAGGAGACATGCATCGATGATGCGGTCGTACATCCAGCTGGCGCGACCATGGCGACCCTGTCGTGCTGAACGGAGCAGAGATAATGCAGCCGCGGTATTCGCCTGAGAGGCGTCTTGGTGTTGAGGGTTGGGTCTGGATGTCAGCCGTTCCTCAGAGGGAGGTGGGACAGTGACATGAGATGGTAGACCTACGGTGTCCACTTGATAATCTACTCTTGGACACAAAAGGTTGAAGGTCGCCTGAAAGGTGCGATAATGGATTCGGATGTTACGCTCCATACAGAGCCCGATGAATCGTGAGGCCTCCACCGCATGACCACGACGAAGCAAAGCATGCGCAAAGGTATGGGCAGATAGCCTAGTCTGAATGGCTGCGACCTTGGCCCGATCCTCCAGGGTGGGTTGTTCCGATACATTCTTGCGGGCCGCCTCGATGCTCTGGTAGGTTTTCTCGTATGAAAGGCGAAAGATCTGGTAACCTTGTTCTATATTTCGAAGGTCGCGGACGGCATGTCGAATTTTGGGAGACGCAGTTGCCAAAGAATAAACTGGTGCGCTTCGGTTGCTTGCGGCGCGACAATTGAAACGCAAGAGAGAAGAAGGTGAAGGTGGTATCAGTGAGAATGTTGAGGTGGTATTCTTGGTGAAAGTACTACTGATTGTACTCCATGTTGACAGCGTTGTCCGGCGGAAAACACCCCCAAACAGCATTCATATGGACAGCAGGACAGATCTGTGAATTTCTTAGTCAATTGTTCGTGTAACAGCCGTTAAGGGAGAAACAAGTCTGACCAAATGTGAGACGCCGTCGAAGTCCAAGCTGTGGTTGGACCCTCCACTTCAGATTTCCGATAGGAACACTTGCCGGATATCTCGTAAATCACAGGTCCAATATTGCAGTAAACCAGTTGTTTCCAAAACCACCGCCCTTCTCGCCCTGGGCGAAATGCCGCCGTTCCAATCGATTCCCGCCCTACTGTAATATCGGAGCCAGGAAAGGTTGTATACATTGCATCAAAAGAATATGACAACAAAGATTTCTAGTAGAGCACTTTGCTCAATCGCTGAATGTCATTTAGCAAGATGTCCCCCTGCTTAACCACAGCCTCAAATCTAGCGCTCTTCGTCGACGGTCGGTTCGTTTCGACGATTCCGTGCACGCGATCGACAACGCAATTCAACCGACCGGTGGAAATGAAACGTAAGAGGTCACTACGTGTGTCAATGGATCAGAACCCACCTCATGCATAACTACTCAAAGGTCACTCACTTATCCACAAACTCGGCACTAACGCCAAACGCCTGCGCCATACTATCGATAGTCAAGCTCCTATAACTCTCCAACAACTGGCGATACGCCTTGACCTTCAACTCGCGCACAAAGAACCGTTTGTGCCGACTCATCAGTCGAGAGCTGGCAAGGACCTTTTCCTCGACCACCGCAAGCGCGCGGAAAAACTCGGCATACTCGCACGCGACGAGCGCATTCGCCAAGTCGCCGACTTCGATATCTGGGAGGTCGCTCACAGATCCAGCGACGTAGAACGAGGCAACTTCGGCGGACTTGAGCACTGTACGGAGCGATGTGCGTTCTTGGCTGAAGGTTGCAAGGAGTAGTGTCAGTTGGATGAACGAGTCGAGAGGGAGGAGCTCGGTCGCTGTGAATGTTGGCAACGCATCGATTAGCAGTTGCGCCGCCGAGGTGAAGTTGCGCGAGGTAGCAAGGGTGTGATAGGCAGTGTAGACTTTGAGGCGATTCCGCCGATCCCAATCACCGCCTTTCTCAATTAGTCTGACCGGCCATGCATCAGGAGGTGTATTTGAGTATGATGGAGAGTACTCACTCCTCCGCTTTGGTCAGAAACTCTTTCTGTAGTTCTATAATCCCGAAGAAAAAGCCTATTCGTACCAGCGTCAACGAAATATCAATCCTAGACCCTACACCTGCAGTCTTTTCCAACGCCGTTCGTTGCGCCGCGATTGCTTGTTCCTGCAAATTCGAGAACCAAGTAAGTGGCGAGGTCAGAGGAAAGGTGGCTGGCGGCAATACCTTTTCGCCTATCCGAGTAAGGTACATCGCCTTTTCCCTCCACGCCTCTGCGATCTCGCTCTCACCCTCAACCTTCTCTGCCTCTTCGATCTTCTTCTCGAACTCGCTCAGGACTTTTCCGTTCTCTGCTTCCAGCTCTTGAACAAGGGACTCGTCCATGCGGCCTAGAGGACCTCCTTCGAGCTCTTTACGGCCAAGTTTGGGGGACGAGGGGGAGAGCGGTGAGAGAGTGAGGGATGAGAATGAGAAGGTAGACGGAGGTGAAGAAGAGAACAAGGAGCGATAGAACGGGGCCATGTGGTCTTTCTTAATGAGCTCTACGAGCCTCATATAAGAGGATGTATGAACGTTTGCGAGAGAGGGTGTCAGGAGATGCGAAGTGAATTCTGGGACGAGGAGATTTGGGTACGGATGGATGATGTCTTCTCCAGTTGCATTTGTGGTCGTCATCTTGACTTGCTGGCAATCTCAAGCCTGCAGGTTGAATGGATGGAAGAGTGCGTCAGAACGATTAGGGGCGCGTGAAGGAAATGGTTCTGTGAATCTGGAGCATCAGATGCCTTCAGTAATATCACATAAATAATTCGTGGAAATGTGCGCGTACCCTCGAAGTGGACGGTCCCAAGAAGCGTTACGCGTACAACAAAACAACTTGCGCGTCTCCCATATCCTCCTTGGCTCGTTCATTGCTCGAAGGGGCCTATCACGCTCGCAAACATTTCCCTAGTCCTTCCATCGACCCAAAGCTTTAAGGATGGCCGCCCCAAGCTCGACAGTAGCCGCGAGGACAACCGATCTTCTTGCTCAGGCAGATGCAACACGCGCCGCTCGTCCACGAAAGGCGGAGGAATTATATACAGAGGTACTAAAGGTTGAGGCAGGTGAGACTCGTCTTCCACTGCTACCCGTTCGTTGGCCATAAGTCGAGCCGCAGTCTTGGTTTTATAAGGCCGGATTTGCTCGGTATACTGATTCACGATCAACTGAAGGCGAAAATGACCAAGATATATTGAGAGACCAGGAGACTGCACTCCTCAAGTTAGGCGAACTCTTCCGTGACGAAGGGTGCGTGTTTCGTTCGTGGAACGCAAATTGAATACTGCATTCAACATAACCCCCCATTTCCGTGTGTCTATCTGTGCTTTGTTTATCCTCACGATCGCCTCCAGAAACGCCGTAGCCCTCAGTCAAGTAATCCTCACTGCACGGACTTTGACAGCGCAAGCCGCAAAGGCTAAAACAGCAAAACTCATCCTAACCTTGATCAATCTCTTCGCGGCCCTCCCGGAATCCGCAACCGAAGGCAAAAAGGGCTTAACCCTAATCCTCGACGAAGCCATAACCTGGGCACGCCAAACTTCACGACAACACCTCGCTCAATCGCTCTCGCTCTCGCTTGCTTCGCATTATCTTGCCGTAAAGCAGTACCGTGCGGCCCTGACACTACTCTCGCAGCTTACTCCCGAACTGAAGCGGCTGGACGACAAGCATCTCCTCACTACGATCCACCTGCTCAGCTCGCTGACGTACCACCGACTGCACAACCTCTCCAAGGCCAAGGCGGAGCTCACAAGCGCACGTACGGCCGCGGGGAGTGTCTATGTTGGGCAGGCCGTGCAGGCGAGGTTGGATTTGATGTCTGGGGTGGTAAATGCTGAGGAGGGCGATTGGAAGACTGCATATTCGTACTTCTTTGAAAGCTTTGAGGGCTTGTGTGCCGTCCTTGAGCAAGAAGAGAAAGGCGGAAAGGGTGCCGTAGGCGATGGATTTGGAGGTGGGGGCGGATCGTTGGTTGTTGATTGGGGAATGGCGGTTGGGAGCTCTGGTAGTGGTGGAGCGGGTATGCAGGCGCTCACTGCACTTAAGTATATGCTTCTTTGCAAGATTATGCTCAATGCGGTGAGCAGAAACATGAATATGTTGAATGTCATGCTGATGCACCGGCAATCCTAGGCTGAGGATGTCACCACCCTGCTGTCTGTGAAGCTCGCTGCCAAGTATGCCGATCACCGGGAAGTGGAGAGTATGAAGGCAGTAGCCAGAGCACATGCGAATCGTAATCTCAGGGAGTTCCGTAAGGCGTTAAAGGACTATCGCGAAGGTGCGCGTGGGTAGCTCCTTAGTTTAGGCTCCAAGAACTGACCGCTTGTATCGTACAGAATTTTCCCAGGATCCTATCATCAAGCATCACCTTGCAGACCTCTTTGACCGCCTACTGGAACAAAATCTCCTGCGAATCGTCGAGCCGTATTCGGTCGTGGAAATTTCGTACATCGCTTCGCACGTTGACCTGGACGCACAGGGGGTAGAGGGAAAGTGAGTGACTTCCGAATCCAGGTGTGACACCCGGTGCTCACGTTGTTTTACCCAGACTGTCGCAGATGATCTTAGACAAGGTGCTGGATGGTGTGCTGGACCAAGGTCGCGGCTGCTTGGTACTTTTCGACTCACCCGAGAAGGACGAGGGCTATGAGGACGCGGTGAAGATGATCGCCGAGGTTGGGAGAGTGGTAGAGTCGCTCTGGGGCAAGGCGATTCGGGCGTAATATGTGCTCTGGACTAGTGTATACACCTTCTCTGAGCGTCTCGGACACGTCTGGGGCATCTGCAGCTGGACCCATTTCATTAATCGGTCCAAACCTGTCCAAAAACAAACAAGCACAAAGTCTCTTGCCTCCCACCACGACCGTTGAACCCTTGACGCATTGACGAGCCTGCTGCTCGTCAATATCTACAACTCGGTGATCTCCTGGCCACACCTCTTGTCATCTTTGACGAGGACGCCGCCGTCCAGCGATCCTAGCGTCCGGCGCCCGACAATGCCTCCAACATCATCGCCGCTCGACCTCCTCTGCGCCGTCGCATCTCACCAAGAGAAACTACCATCACCTCATTCTGATGCGCACTCACAGTCGCCGCTGGCTGACTCTGCGACCTTGTTGACAACACCACAGACCATCCCAGACACCCTTGCCTCGCCCATGGATCACGACAATGAAGAAAAAGACGAATCACCAGGTCTGTACTAGCTCTTTGGACTGGCGAGTAAGCTACTGACGTCGATAGCCTCCCCCACTGACCCACCCACTCCCAAACCAAGGCGCCGCCCTTCAAAGGCAAAGCTCGCCAGGAGTTCAAGTGGTAGGTCGCTCTAATAGGCGTGGAGACAACTTCTGATCGATCGTAGAACTTGTAGACGAGGTTCCGAACGAGCTTTCCTTGCAAGGTCGCGAACGAGCTTCTGTCCGTCTCGCTGCACGCAACAGCGTATCTGGTCAGTCGTAATATACACGCCTAACACATAGATGTGCTAATATATCCTGTAGATACCCACGCCAACGAACAGAAGAAAGGGCCTCCTTTAAAGCCATCACCTCCCCGCGGTACGCGTCACGCAAAGCGTCCCTCGACCCAGCTCGACGATGGTGACGTAGAATATACTGAGACCACGAAGAGAAAGCACCATTCAAAGAAAAGACGCATCTCCACTACCGAACCTGAACTCCCACCAACTCCCCGTGGGTGGCAGCCCTTGCCTCCAAGTTCGTAGTCTGTGCTCGAGGGTGAGGCGTAGGGCGTTGATTGTTTATTAGCGAACGAGCACTACCCTCGAAGCACCAACGAACCCCATTCTGTTCTTTCTCTCCCTACTTCTAAAGCCCATGATAGTCAAGGTACTAGCCGATGACCTGTTATCGTATGATATTTTATTAGCTAACTGTCAAAATAGAACCTGTATCATTTGAAGTCACCCCTGCTGTTCCGATTGAAGCGCCACCTCCAGTCTCTCAGACTGATGAGGATCCAGTAAAGCCTCCAAAGGTGACTAGGCGCAAGCGCACCCGTGAAGAGTCTCGCATAAATGAGGCCTCAAGTGTATCTGAGCCTTCCACTCGGAATGGCCGGACGGGTCTAAAGGAGAGTGGGTCGCCCCGGAAGAAATTTAAACGAGATGCTCTTGCGGAACCTGGAGAGATGGTTTTGCAACCTAAGTATTGTCTACAACGGCACTACGCCGACCTCGAGAAATGCCTCGCATGTACCGTAGGTACTGCCTGCTGTCTCCGATTCACATGGCTCATATTTCTCTTTCTAGCGCAAAGTCGCTGGTAATCCCTGTCGATTTGCTGGGATACGCTCATTCAAAATAAATCAAGATGGAGTCCCCGGCGGGCATCCAATTTGGGCACCTAAGCAGATCAACTCTTCGTCCTTCATGTACGCCACCTCGTTTTCTGTGCCCCTTTCGACCGAGCATATTACATGTATCAAAGTGAGCGGGACTTTGTGTTGCGCCCTTGTTGGCCACTTACGGCTGCCTCAGTCCACCGTCGCTCGTGCTTTGCTACCGACTCTCCGTCAGGAGCTACAGCTTCTTGAGGACATCAAGGAGATTGAACCTCTCCGTCGCGAACGCGAGACCGACGTTCGAGTTACCTGCGGTGCGTAAACCCCGCCAACTGTGCAAAACTCCACTGACACGGTCGCAGATGCTTGCATGACCTCGATCCTCGCCGCCACTATGTTCTGTACACGATGTGGCCAAGAATACTGCGGTGACTGCTTCGATAAAATCAAACAAGAGTCAACCAAACAACACGAGATCAAAACTGCCCCAAAGCTCCTCCGATGTTTCAGAACGGACACAGTGCACAATCCCCAGCAGTTCCACCCTATGTCCCGATTTGCACAGGGCGAGTTGGAGGAGGCGATTAAAGAGATGGAGGTGTTGCTCGAACAATCGCCGGCGGAGGTCTTCCCGCCTTTCTTGGAGGCATTGAAGCCACTAGAGGAACAGTTTAAGTTGTTGAATCAAGGTACGGAGGTGGCATACGCTCGGCTCGAGCTTAAGAGTTATCCTGAACCACGAGCCGAGGTGCCCTCGTCTGCTCCCAGTGTAGATGACTCCTCACCGGCGTGTGACGCGCCTTCCCTCCCCTCCTCGTTACCGCCCACTAGTGGTCCGTCCACCCCGCCCCTCCTGACGCCGCGAGATCCAGAGCCTGAACCAATTCCTCTCATGCCCAAACTTCCCACACAAGCGCCACCACAAGTCTGGTTCTCACTCAATCATACCCACGCAAGCGTCCACAAGCACTCCGAAGGACGACCCAAAGACCCCTCGGGCGTTGATAGCCATCGTTATCCGGTCTATCACTACTCAGAACTCACAAATGAGCTCTTTCGGGCCACCTGGGCGACCGGAGAGGCGCTCGTTGTCACCGGATTGAAGGATAAACTTAAGTGCCCTTGGACGCCGGAGTGGTTCATCAGGCAGTACGGCGAGCAGCAATGTTACATTACCGATTGTGTGACTGAGAAGACCCATGTTTCACAAGTTCGTGATTTCTTTTCTCAATTCGGCAAGTGGGCTGGACGGGAAGGGAAGATCTTGAAGCTGAAGGTGGGTCGTTCTCGGCAGGTCGTGGACTGGCTGACCCTAGGAGGGTAGGATTGGCCACCACAAGATGACTTTAGGAAGAGTTTTCCCGAGCTATATGATGACTTCCAGGGCGCAGTTCCCGCACCTAGTTACACTCGACGCGACGGACCACTCAACATTTCTGCACATTTTCCATCGAATGCTATCGGACCGGATTTGGGACCTAAGATGTATAACGCCTTCGTAAGTCGGCTCGAAACTAGTCTTCCACTTTCGCTCACGTCTGGTCCAGAGTTCCAACGAAGGTGAAGGCGGTTTCGGGTCTACGAGGCTGCATATGGATATGGCCGATGCAGTGAACATTATGCTCTATGCGGTTGACGAACATGAGCAGGAAGGAGTAGCCGCTTGGGATGTATTCCGTAGTCAGGACTCCAACGCCATTCGTGATTTCCTGCGGAAAGAGTTTCCGCCCGAACGGTATCAATATACCGACCCCATTCACTCACAACATTTCTTCTTAACCACGAGGCTAAGGAAGAAGCTGTGGGACGAGTATCGCGTCAAAAGTTCGCGGATTTACCAGAGACCTGGAGAGGCAGTCTTCATTCCAGCTGGGTGCGCTCATCAGGTGCGTATAATGTCCTCATTGCTATCTTTGGTCCTGAATGTCGGGATAGGTTTGTAATCTCGCCGACTGCATCAAGGTCGCAGTCGACTTCGTGTCGCCAGAAAACGTCGCTCGCTGCGCTACTCTTACCCAGGAGTTCCGTAATGAGAACGAGGTGGTACAGTGGAAGGAAGACGTCCTCCAGCTCAAAGCTATGATGCTCCATGCATGGCAGTCGTGCAAGTTGGCGGAAAACACGATGCGTTGAAGAGCTGGTCCACATGATTATGGAATGGAAACAAGTTTGCACAGTAATTCGTTCGCACCTCCTGTAACTTGGCGATTGGGTTGACTATAACATGTCTTGCTTCTAATCTCTCAAAAGAGACAACTTTGTAAGACCTTGACCTCCACTACTACTTAATTATCGTGGTCACAACTGTCAAAGAATCTGCAGGGAATGTTATTGGTGGCCGGTCCGTACCCACTGCTGCTCCTCAAATTTCCCAGAATATGCCCTTCCATGACACCGGGATATCTCTATCCCATGCGCAGCAGGTCCCTTGGCAACCGACAGGGTGTTTGACCCTTTCTATCTGACCCGGCCAATTTCCTTCGATGATTTGGGTTCATACCGCGCCTTCCCAAGTAGAAACCACCAGTGATACCTTCGGCAAAGATTGCCGGCTTTACTTCCAAACTGATCCTGTTTACTTCTACCACAACTAAGTTACAGCAGGCCTTGCGTGTGGCGGGTTTGACCTCTCAATCTGCAGGATCCTAAAAGAAATTCAAGAGATCCCCTCATCATTCAGTCTCTAGGCCATTCTCAAGCGCACCTGATGCATCATGGCATACTATGGTCATGGGCATATCTTGCTTATGGTCATCACGGAAGCTTGCAGTTTGGACAGCTTATGAACAAGTTGCACCCACACTTAAAACGGTCGGAGACGTGGCCACTAGAGGTCAAGATTAATACTATTGACTATATGTTGTAATTACTCTACTAGCACTTCCATTACATAAACGGGACCGAAATAAGTCCTCTGGTGTATTCCAGGCTACTGGACTTGTTACTAATCAACCTGTAAGTGCAAGCAAACCCATAACACAGGAGCCCGTGTAAGCACATCATGTCCTTCAGCTGAGCGCACACAATGTCTGCAGTGGTCACCATTGGGATGAAGTGCACTAATAGGCACCACAAGTAGGTAATCATATCCGTGAACCCCAGGGAATGGGCCCACAGAAACCCTTGTTATCCCTAGCCATGCTAGGCCACCAGCAGAGGACTAGGTCCAGGCGTTCTTCATTCGAAGTCTGCCAGGCGCAACTTCTTCTACTCAGTCTCAGTCATCTCTCCGTTGTCTTCACAAGGGCAAGGAAATATTTTATGCAACAATTGAATCACTCGTTCATCCCACACTGCCACATGGTGGACAAAGGTTCCCCCAACCTTTCTGAACCAAAAAGGGCATACAGGCATTGGCTGAGTTCGACCTACCCGACATGCTATGCTCCAACCCAAGGATACGATTGTCACCCCTATATGTCCACCACACACATACCTTGCTAGCACATGTGTCTCCATATGATACGGGCTCGCTCGATCAAACAAAAATAGAGTATTCTATGGGGCGCTTTCGCTAGTCATCCCTTAAAGCTTGAGCATAACATTAGCCTTCATTAAATAATATAGTGGGACGAGGGACGAGGAATGAACAACTCAATAAAGAACACAAGGATGAGAATAATGGATCAATCATCGTCATCGCTACTCTCCGTTCCACTGTCCTCATCATCGTCCGTTGAACTCTCACTCTCATCATCATCCTCGCTTCCTCCGTGATAATTACCCCTCTTCACGGAGCCACCGCGCATGAGGGCCATCTGCCCTGCAAGGGAATCCTCTTCGGGGTCAGAAATATCATCCTCAACGTCCTGCTCTTCGGTCTTGAGCGCAGATACATCGTCGACTTTGAGCTGAATGTAAATCCCTACATCCTCACCAACAAACGTGTCGCTCACGAAGAGCAATCGAAGGGTGTAAGTACCGACTGTCTGCGGTGCCTGGAATTGGAACTTGTACGAGCGGTAATTGTGCGTCATTGAGGGGTCTGAGCGTGGGACATCAGTGAATCGGAAGGGCGAGACCCAGACGCGGTTGTTTTTGTGATCTGAGATGAAGCACCACCAGGCCGGTTTGCGAGACTGCGAGAAAAGGGGTCAGTGGTGGTAGCCTTTCGCGAAGATAGAACGTCTTGGGACGCTTACTGCTGGCCAACGAGGTGCGTGTACGGACTGTGGAGCGTTTTCCGCCTTTAGATCGCCACCTTCTTTCTTCCCGAGCAGGAAAGCAGTCTCCTCGTCTTCAGCCCCAGTATCTGTTTCTTCAGGTTTGGGCTCTGTAGCTGATTTGGCGAGGTGGTCCAGAGGTGAAGACAGCCGGGCCTTGAAGACGATGTTGACAAACGCGCCAGGGGTGATGATGCGTTCGTCGATAACTGTAGACGCGTAAGAAGGATCGGTGCAACCGGTTTAGGTACCACAACCAAACCAGATGACGTACCTTTGAACTTCGCATCGACAATATCCAACTTGCCCCATCGTTCCGTTGCCTTGCGTATCGAGGTGGCACGTTGATCGTGTCGCGCTTCCAGTTTATCTATGAGCTCGGCGATGCCTTTGCCCTTGTTCTCCTTTACATCTCCCTCCGTCACGCCGGGGAACTGCAGCAGAGGTGACGCGCCTGGTCGGAGTGCTTGGGAAAAGGAGGCGTTCAGGTGCATCACATCGAGTGTAGGCGTGAGCCAGTTGTGGCTCAGCGACATGGAGAGGAGGGAGTTGAGGAGGATAGGGACGTGCAGAAGCAGGTCATTTTGCACTGGAGGTGGATATAAGGAAATATTAGTGGGGTCCCTACCAAGAAATAGCCGGGCGCACCTTTTTGTAACGAGCCAGATACAGTAATGCGGAGAAGGTGAGCGGAGAGCAGGATATACGCTTCAATGGCCTGGTAAGACAGCGGGGTCTTGTCTGAAGATCGGTATAATTCTTCGGCGTTGACACCGTGTGCCGACCAAGCCTCGAGAACCTGTTTCTCCACCGACTTGAACTCATCCGTCATCCATGACCTGAGCAGCTTGCCGCGTTCGGTCTCGAAACCCTTGCTGAGAGACTGGAGGAGGTTCTGAGGGGTGACTTCCTCAGTTAACTCCTTGAAGAACCGGGAGGCAGTCGCGGCCTGAACGCCATCCTTAGTTCGGGAGCGCGAGCCGAACCACCAGCGGCCCTGTGTGTGACATGATATTCAGCCCTCACCGAGACAGACAGCGGAGATGATACGTACGACAAAGTAGGGGAGGAGCCCGCCAAAGAGGATTCCGTAGAACCCAAGAACCCAGATGTTATTGTGCGAGTCGATGATCCATGCGGGGAGAGCGAGACCAATGCTGACGGTCTGCTTGCCGTCTGGATGGCCGTATTCGAGGAAGTTGCGCCTGACCTCTTCGTCGGTGAGAGTCTTGTATGCCTTTGTAAGTTTAATAAAGTATTCGTTGGCGTCGTCAATGGTCTGGCCCTCTGCAAGCTTGACGGTGTCTGGGTGGCTGGTACAAGAGCGGATTAGAGACGAAAGGGTGGAATATAAGAAAGGTTTCTGACTATTTGAGGGAAAGCTTCTTGTAGTGTTTCTTTATTTGCTTTTCTGTCGTACTCTGGAGCGACACATATATGAGTACAATAAGTGGTAGATGAGTCTTAAGACGTAAGACGTACCGGGCTTATGTCGAGGATTGCGAAAGGGTCATAGACAGT
>Ga0307513_10009590_pt1 | contig 12228 bp, 11 predicted proteins | sample 15_EM_MG_FD_202174 | JGI IMG/M metagenome (GOLD analysis project Ga0307513, IMG submission 202174) | Populus trichocarpa ectomycorrhiza microbial communities from riparian zone in the Pacific Northwest, United States - 15_EM | ecosystem: Host-associated > Plants > Roots > Unclassified | place... | reverse complement strand
TTATTTTATTTTATGTTTGTGTGCATGCACCAACTCATACGGGTGTTTTCTAGCTCTTAGTTACGAAGAAAGTCACTACAAATGACCAAGTCGTTGACGCATTATATGGGCGGGTATCTGCTCAATACGATCACGGAGATGTGGGAGCCTTCGACAGACTTCACGTTTTTCCGACTTCCGACGAGTGGTGTGAGGAGTGTTGTAGCGCTTTCTGGGTGGGTTTTCTTTTCCCTTTCTTTTTTGTTCTCTTTTGCGGGGTTTCCTTTCGTGGGGTGTTTAGTGTCGTTACGCAATTTATGCCCGGCGTGCTTCCTCTACCTTTTTCTTTTCTCTATTTACAGTACATGGATGACGACTAATCGGAATACAAACACAGCAACAGGACGTTATAGTGCTCACTTCTGAAGGATATTTACATAGTATTGATCTCGAGAAGGGTGGGGAATGTGCGTCATTGAAGCAGTATAAGTAAGTTTCTTTTCTTCTTTCTTTTTTTCCTTGGTTTACCTTTCTTTTTCTGTCTGTTTTCACCTCGGCGTGTTCATGTTTTTTCGCTGCTCTCCATCACCGTCGTCTTATCTCCTATAACCGTATGTTTCTCTTCGTCACTCTAACGATGACCGTATTCGTCTCTTCACTTCGTTAGCCATTACCCTCTCTTTTCGCTTCGTCATTCTCGCTAACTAACCATGGTATGTTTTCCTCCTAGCCTGTTGGACTCGAACGATCAGCTTGGCCCCGATTGAGAGGATTGAGAATGAGAGAGTGGGTTAGAAATGGGTCGAAAAGATGGTGATGACGATGTCGTTATAGGTTTAGCGTTAGGGGTTGTGGTTGTGGTGCATATATGCGCCGGTGCGTTGATTGGTTTTCTCGTTCTGCTGTAGCTGACGACGAGAGGGAGAGGGGATATATTTCGTCGCATTGAGTTGACTGAATGTAAATGAATGATTATGAGTTGTTTTTTGATCCAATTTGGCTGATCGTGAGTACGAACTATTCAGTGCGATGGTGTCCCCAGGAATTATCTTATTCCGGAACTCCACCAGCCGGGCGCTACGGATCTGAAGGCGGTATGTTTGCAAGAACAGTGAGAGGATGTTGGGGACTTCATCAACAAAACAAAAGTCTCCTTTGGCATGCACATTTATCAAATTCGCGGTAGAAGGACAGATGGGCGGGGCGATAAGCACAGAACTGCAACTGGAATAGTAAAATTTATCTTGATTTCCGAGCACATAGTGCCTAGAACTAACCAACAACTTCACATTAGCACATCACTCCAACAAGAGCGGCGTCTGAATGAGAAATTCGCGTTACAGGTTTCATCAGAATACAAATGACGAGCCTGCTGCATTGATCGTCGTCTGACCACTGTGCTAACTGCCGCTTTACTCAATTCTAAATTAAAGTACGGTGCCAGAATTACTATCAGGACTCAACTCTACGTATATGGACACTATGTAGGGACAATGTAAAGATTGGGAAATGAAAACCTATTGTGCAGTAAACCAGCAGTCCTGCCCCCAAATCGACTCGCAAGCCCTGACCTTGGTCGTCTCCCCCGTGACTCTTTGAGTGTATTTTGCGAGAGAAAAAATGGCCTTTTTCATATATGTTGGATGCTTTCGAAGTAGGTATCCGAACCTGAATACCCTACGACGAGCGAAGTCGAGAATATTGTCAGAGTACGCAGCTTTTTCCAGAAGGTATTGAAGGTGTTTTGAGAGGTATAATTCTTCGTTCAAAATTACCATTCACGTCTGGGAGATGCCTGTGTGGCATCCGACTGAGAAGGCGGGTCCTGAGGTACCAGTATCAACTAATGCTTCTCCCCCAGTAGGCTTTTACGGGGAATATGTGTGGTGGCGTTGGGAGCAGTTGACTATACCTATCCTGAGAGTGCGGCACTGGTGTTGGCCAAGTGACCATGTAGAGCACGAAAGTGGGCCTTTATAACGTCCAAATATGATTTTTAGGCATGTGAATGCTGCGAATACGCCGAAGTTTACATTGACAAAAGCCGTGTTTTGGTGAATCCCAATATGGCGAGGGGCAGCGCGCCGTGGAAGCACTCCAGTAGTTCTCACTGAAGTTGTACTAAATGGCGTGGTTGGTACGTTGCGATTCTAGCATCCTTGCCAATCCTAAACATGAAGTCCACACATTAGAGACTGAGCCCGCTTACATAGCCCCAGCCAAAGGTAGGGACCCCTTGCACAATGAGCGGTGCTGATGTTTGGGGCTTGTACTACACATTGCGCAGCCCCTCTGTCCAAATTTGGCAGATATTAGGAGAAGGAAATATCTGAACATCCGAAGCATGGTTTCTCTAGCATTATGTACTGGAGAGGGACGGGCAGGCATGACCGAGCGCAGAGATATCATTGACAAGACCTGGACCTTAAAAGGGCCAGGAATATACAGAGCCTAAAGACATTGTTGGGAGTCTGTCTAATGGCCATTTATATGGGAATAAATCGTGGGCCGAAGCCAATGAATTGAGAAATAATCGTTCGTAGTGAAAAGAGTAGTGAAAGAGTCTGTGTTCGTAGTGAAAGAGTCTGTGTGCGTAGTGAAAGAGTCTGTGTGCGTAGTGTAAGAGTCCGTGTCCATAGTGTCATGAACACTTTATCCTGGGAGATACAAGTACCGCCTCATCCGAGTTGAAAAAATCCAGGGAAAATGTCTACAAAATTGCATATAGTGATCTGCGAAAGGAGGAAGGAGGGAAGGGTTGTCCTTAGGAGCACGTACTCCCCACACATACAATAGTCATTCTTCCACGCTGCATGGGTAGCGCAAAGACCCTGAAGCTAGAGAAACTGAAGAGCAGCGTAAACGACCGCGCCGTCGGCAGACCCAGAGTTGCCCCCAGGTTTTTCTTCTTCCAGATCGTAGCGAACTGGAACCCAATGCGGTTGAAGAGAAGCGAGTTGGTGAGCTCCTGTTTTGTAAATGCATCGCTCTCCATAACGTTGTTGTTGTAGTCGAATCCTGCCTGCGAAAAAATTGGGTTTGGTTATCATCGCAGATATGAAAAATACCCTAAACTTACTTTGCAGAAGTTGAAGAGGTATTGCGTTCCGAATGCTGCGAGGCTGTAGCCTACCCCCTGGTACTGTTTACTATGCGTGAATTCGTGCAGGAGAATACGTGTGGCGTTCGGGAATCCTGCATTTTCCAAGAATCTAGTGTCAGCGCTCTGTCGCACATAAATGTTCCGACCAATGGTAACTCCCAGCGTATCCCCAAATCCGGGGGGGAGGTTGGCACTATAAAAAATGGAAATTCCATCGTTGTGCGAAATTGCGCCGTGGAGCGGGAAAATAAAAAAGTCCTGATCTGGTGTCGAAGCGCTGGGGACCTGGAGGATATTCTGAACCCGGAGTAAACCAGCGACTGTAAGATATCCAGGTAGTGCACCCGTTGCGAAAAGACTACAGCCCACGTCAACGGCGGCATCCTTCACCCCACCAACAATCGCTTCGCCTACGTCTTCGATGAAATCAACGATGTCGCCGAATATCGATCTACGCGCCAGACTCCCTGAGTGAACGGGGCAAAGGCTCTCTTTAACGGCCGCCTCAAACAACGGGATGCCTCTCTCAACCAGTTTTGGGATCTTCTTTTGGTGTACTCCTATTTGCTCAAAGAGATACGGCAAGGAGACCTTGAGGGTTTGTGCGTGGATGGCCTCGAAGCTGTCGGTGTTGTTGTCATTGATGGAAGGGGGCAAGATGACTGTGACGGTACCATTTTGTACGAGAGAGCTAGGGGAAATGTTGCAATCACCTCCCGTGAAACCAGGAGGAGCTGCTAGCTGGGCAGTGTCAATGGTGAAGAAACGGTCGAAAGAAATGTCAGGGCCGGGGGTAAAATTGGTGGGAGGAACAACAGGGGGTTGGTCGTTGTAGGCTTCAACAAAGCTGGCGGCGATGCAAATTAGGAGGAGGCACGATTTCCTGAAAATCGGACTGCTCGACATTGCAGGAAGTGGGAATCCCTAAGAGATGGCATTGCAGGAAACTTATATACAATAATGTCTTTTTTGGCGGCAGTGCCTAACAACGTCAGTGTCTGAATAGAAGCGCACAATCTCAGACAATACCGTAGTCTGACATTACTTTTCATACCCAGATTTCGCTACGACCCCTATATGCATACTCGTGCTGTGGCTAGCGTTCAGGTTTTCCACGGTTTTCCAATACAAATTGCGGCCATGATTAGCCATGGTGTTCTTGGCATGAAGAAGGGTTCCATCAGAAATAGTGCAAGGGCAGTGCATGAATGACCATGGACTATCGAACTTACCCGCTTCAAGTTCTATGCGTCCGCACAGGATTCAGGGTATACTTTTCAATCGCTTCAGTCCGCAGACTCTAAATTTACTTATCGAGCATAAATTCCAGGCGAAAATGTCGGCATGAGTTGCAAAAATGACTACATGGATTCTAGATACCTGTGCGAGAAAGGTCAGTCCTCAACCGTATCCTACGTCTGACCCGAGATGAAGAGATGAGAAAACAATGGCCTCCTAGTTTGTCCATCTCCAGTCATTATGCATCAGTAACAGGCATTGTACCTAATGGAGGCTCAAAAGTCATAAAACATCGATCCTACGACCATCACTAGGGTGTGCCTTGTGTCAAAGCGTGCCACATAATACTTGCTTACGTCGTCGTGTACCTTCCTATTCCAGACTCTCTTCCTTTTCCACGTTTGACAACTGTGCCACGGTGCCACACCTCATTCCAATATTTGACCTAACTTTTCAAAACCAACCACCCACCACCAGGAGCTGATTTAAATACTTTTCCATAAGTACTTAATCGAGGCTCAAAATTCACAAAGCATTAATCCTACAATTCCGAACCATCAAAATCAATAGTCAAGAGAAAAACTCAAGTGAGCGTACCTCAAAAACAATTTGCTTTGAACCTTCGTCAATCCCGTCTATCCTCGCGTTCCATCTCGCCGTTTTGTGGATCCCAGCCCGATGATTGTACCAACTACTGGTCACAGTGCGTCCTCATGCATCCTCCCACACCACATTTATATCCGCATCGCCACCGCGGACAACTTCGACAGTTATTGAGGTCCCACGCGGCTGTACGCTGGGGATGAAGTCACCTAAAATGCGATGGGTGTATAGACATAACTCAGGGACCTGCTCACCAGGGACTCATTGACCCGTTCTCTAAGATACAACTCGAGATCTTGGTAGCAGATACGAGAAACTGTTTTTTTTTTGGAGTTATAGTCAGGGAACCTAACCATAGCAAAGCTCGAACTTTTTACAGCCCTTGCTATCAGCAGGGCCTCCCTCCATGGTTCCCTGGGCCCGCTTTGATATACCATTTGAATAAAGTCGGTGCTCTGGTCTATTTGAGGAAATTATTATAGTCATTCCTTTAGAAAAGGGATGTTGTCACCGGTCTTGATAGTAAATACCCGTTCCTTGAATATGTTGACGATAGTCTTCTTCCTGCGTCGTAAACCACGATCGAGCATAATGTGATATTCTGGAAATATTGTATGCCGGTTCTGCTCCCCACTTCCTGGAGAGAGGAATCATCGAAAGCGCCCAGCTGGCCTGCGACGAAATAGTTGGTAGAAATGAGCAATTGAACGAATGCATCTGAATACACCAGGGCACCTAGCGTGGTGTTGCGAATGCTATGAATGCGGGGAATAGTCCCGGTCTGGGAATGATATGTTGTTGTTCCCAAGCATGAATTTCTTCGCAGAGGTAGGTCCACGGATGAGCGCAACGAAGAACTCAGAAGGTTGTCAGTCTACTGCAGTTGTATAAAAGTTAAGTAAGCACTTACTCCCGTCAGGACCGGGTTGAGAAAAATCTTTGGCAGTTGGTATTTCCCTGAGTAATCTTTGCAAACGATGTCAATATCGACACTTGAGAATGTACCGCCACCGCTCTCGTTGGGAGTGAGAGAGTAACTGGGTTCCAGTTGCATCTTATCTTATCCAAGTCTTACCAAAGTTATTAAACATCTTCGAACCTGATTGTAGATTCTGGAGGCTGACTCGAGCGAATCTGCCGGAATCAGCTCAAATATGGGAGGCGTTTTTCCGACAAGCGGATTATCGATACGAGTATTATTTTTGACCATCCCAACAAGAAATTGGGCTATTAACCCCTGGTAATTGTCCACGTCTTGTAAGTAATGGAACATACATGCATCGCTCTCCATGTCATGGAGCAGTGCCAGCGCTTTTGTTGTCGCTTCTAACTCTATCATGGAGACAAAGAATAAAATAATGTGGATGAAGCCCGGATCATATCCTTTGCGCGGACGACCAAAAATCCTTAGTTTGAATTTGATAAAATATTCCATTTTGCAACTTGTCAAAATACGGGCGAAGAGGCGAACATGCATGCCTAAAATGGATTCATGACGCATTGACGCTGTGGATGGAAATTGAGAATTGGAGTGATGTACGATTGGGTATCGATGCCAGTATCCTAATTTTTGGACGGTATTCCTTGGTGTACCTCTTTCGGACGCAAGAGTCGACGCGACGCAGCTATTGTGTAGTAAGATTACCATGATGCTTCTGGTAGGCGAACTCTCGTCCAATTGCAGGAAAGGGGAGTCCCTTTGAAATTTGATTTCATGCATGCCGCAAATCTGGAAGAGTTTCTTGCTGGTGTTGTCGATGGCGAAGTGGTAGTGCACATATTGCTCGAAGTTCGGGGCGTCGTTGAATGAGCGAATGCCATACTGGACGGAGTTAAGGGTTGAATGGATCACGAAGGTCCCCGTTGTAATGCCTGGCTGACCACGATTTGCTCCTGTTGGGGAGAGGGACAATGTGATAAGTGAACTTGGGGTATTGTTTATAGAACTCACAGTAGCCAGCAATTTTCCAAGATCAAGTGGAAACGGACATGCAGCCACACGCGAGTCCTTGTACACTGGGGCGGCTTGCACGCGGTGATCCTTGCGGCTGCATTTAACAACAAAGGATGCCGAGTTGGGGGGAGAACTGGAAGTGAAGCCGCTCAGTTGGCGAACAACCAAGGGGATTGCGATCATATGGTAAATGGTTTACCTCGTAATTTAAATACCCTTGCCGACGCGTCCTAGATAATAATCCCACACAAAGATATAATCGTTAGCTACGGGGGACACCACCCTACCCCCCACCTTCTACACGAAGGATGTGACCGTTATTGGGCGGGGACGTAGACTCAACTAATCTTGTTCGATCGTACCTTTGGCGAACTAGATTCTCCCTGTCGCATATGAATAAATAATAATAATTTATTCGATTACGTTGAACCTCATACTCACTCGAACACCTGGTAGGGGATTGTTGCAAGGAGGGACGATGAAGCGTTACTACAGCATTACTACAGGAGGCACAGGTTCGGAGAGAGCGATGAAGAACCGGGCAAGGAAAGGCTCCTCTGCCTCGCGTAGTTCGGGAAGTTGTCTGGGGTTGATGGAAGCAATCTAGTATATTCTTGATGGATAGCAGTTCGGGTGTGGGAGTCCCCTGTATGAAATTACCATGCTTCTCGATGGTCCCGTCGTTGATGAAGGTATGAAGCCAGCAGTATTTGCATCTTATCTTATCCAAACCTTACTCTGATGGTGTCATCATCGTCTTCTCACGTCCACAACTCGGACACAGCTTTCGTCTCTGTTCCTCCCATGGCGCTACTATCCAAACTCTCGTCAAGCTGATATGCTGTAATCAAGATCTCCAGTGGGTTTGAGTGGGTGGGGACGAATGCAGAAATGCTCTCTCGTATGCGAAAACTCCCTTCTCCTCATTGACACCTGTGACATTCCCGTTTCCAAATTCCCATTTCATAGAACCATCGTCTTCTGCACACCATCCGTTCATTCATTCTTAACAAGAATCAACACACCCATGTCAAGGCAACCGTCGAAGGGGTTCCCAACCTACGAGTGGAGCTGCATACGACCTGAAAACGCCAACGATATTCGGCCCAGAACGCGACGTTGAAAAAGTTTAGTTCGTTTAGAAACGACTAGTTCCAGTTGGAGACGAAAGACGATAAGATACGGCCGTGGCAGAAAAGACGAATTCGAACATGTTATTTGCAAACTTCAACCAGGATTTTTCGTGCGTGCAAGCTTCCCTCCTTATCGTCATCAATAGTCTGATGTCGCACTTCGACAGCTGTATATCTATCGGCACACGCAAAGGCTGTAGCGTGACCAACTGCGACCCATTTGGGCGGGTGTATACGACGAGTAAGGCCACCTTTAATCACAGACACCCTTTGAATAATTGACCTTGGTTGGAAGATGACGGGGCTCGATCGATCGTTGAGATACTGTTTTGCAGATCCCTAATCGTGGTGGTGGGCGCAGCGGACCATTCTCAGTCGAGTCCTCGAAAACTGCGGATTGTCAATACAAAGGTATGCAACGCATCAACATACCATCCACACGAATGTCCACTCAACCACTCATCACTATCAGCGGAACTCGATGATATGCGAGCTCCTGTTCCCGTCTTCGATCCTCGCTGTCAAATTCAACCGAAAATCGCTGGTCATTGTGCTGGAAATGGAGATATATATTTATGATATCAGCAATATGCGGTTGCTGCACGTTATAGAGACGAGTCCGAACCCTGAAGGTGTGTCGTCTTGTCCCTGATTTCCCCGTGAATCACCCGTTGAATGTCCTCTTGAACGGCTATCCGCGCTCTATCACCATCAGCAGACATTCATATTTGGCATATCCTTCTCCTGTACCCCCACCTACATCACCGTTGACCAACGCCGGCGGACCCACTTCCTCAGCCACATCATCCTCCGCTTCCGCCTCTGCCTCATCTTCCTCCACCTCCCAAGCGCCTCAATCCGGCGACGTCCTCCTCTTCTCCACACGCTCGCTAACTGTATCCAACGTCATCCGGGCACACAAATCCCAGCTCGCCTCCCTCGCGCTCAACTCGACCGGCACCCTCCTTGCCACATCGTCCGAAAAGGGGACAGTGAACCGGGTATGGAGTGTGCCCGGCGCGGAGAAGCTGTATCAATTCCGTCGGGGTACGAGGGAAGTGAGGATTTGGTCGATGAATTTAACCTTGTGGGAAGTTTGTTGGCAGTGAGCTCGGAGAGGGGCATGGTGCATGTGTTTAGGTTGGGGAGTGGGCAGCAGGATGGCGGGCAAGGCAGTGTGAAGGCAGTTGCTGCCGCTGCGAGTCCGAGCTCGAGTCCGACTGCTGGGGGTGGTGCGAGTGGGAAGGGTTGGGTTGGTGCGAGTAGTCCGCCCGATTCGGTGGATGGGACAACGCAGGGGTTGGATGGGGGGTATGATGCGTTTATCGAGAAGAGGAAGAGTGCGAGTGTTTCGTGCGTTCTCTTTCTTTCTTATTATTATTATTGTTCCATACGAGTTTACTAACTCGTATTGGCGTCTTCTAGCTCTTCATTGCGAAGAAAGTCTCTGCAAATGACCAAGTCGTTGACTCATTCGATGGGCGGGTATCTTCCCAATACGATCACGGAGATGTGGGAGCCTTCGAGAGACTTTGTGTTTTTCCGACTTCCAACGAGTGGTGTGAGGAGTGTTGTGGCCCTTTCTGGGTGGGTTCCCTTTTCCTTTCTTCCTTTTCTCTTTCGTGGTGGTGTTAGTGTTGTTACGCAATTTATACGCGATATATCTTGGCCTCGGCGTTGTCCTCTCTCTTGACCCTTTTTCTGATTATCTGGATGACGACTAATCGAAATATAAAAATGTCAATAGGACCATGCCACACGTTATGGTGCTTACCTCCGAAGGATATTTCTACCTATATAGCATTGATCTTGAGAAGGGCGGTGAATGTGCGTTGTTGAAGCAGTATAAGTGAGTTTTTGTGCCTGTTGTTCTGGTTTTTTCTTCTATTCGCTTCACATTGGCCATCTGGGCTGTCTTTTTTTCTTTTGACTCCGCATAATCAAACTATATTTTTCGCTTCGACACTCTCCTTAATCGTCTTTTTATTTACTTATTTTTGAACCACTTTCCATAACCATATTGTTCTCTTCGTCACTCCAACCATAACTATGGCCATGCTTTTAATTCACCACTCTTCATAACTGCCTCTTTTATTTCTGTCACTCACGCTAACGAATCATTGTTTGCTTTTCCTGTAGCTTATTGGACTCGAACGATGAGCTTGGTGCAGATTGAATGGATCGAGAGTGTTAGTGGGTTCGAAAAGATGGTGATGATGGTGGTGGTATACATTTAGCGTTAGGGGGGTCGTGGTTGTGGTGGGTTCGTTGGCTATCTCGTTACGGTCGAGTCGATGAGAAGAGGGAGGGGCGGATATTTTTCATCGCGTTGAGTTCAATGAATCCAAATGAATGATTATGAGAGTCGTTTTTCGCTCAGTTTGGCGTTCTCGCATCGTGAGTAAGTGAGTTGGTGCTGTGTTCTGTTTGATGGTTAGGATTTCGAAGGAAATTGGATTGGATTATTTGATATAAAGCCCTACTTCTGGCTGTGTGCCACTGTACACAATGTAGGTGCAATGGAACGATTGCGAAATGAAAGCTTATTCTGCAGTAAACCACCTATCCCTCCCCCAAATCGACTCGCAAGCCCGAACCTCCGCGGTCTCCCCTGTGACTCGTTGAATGTATTTTGCGAGAGAAAAAATGGCCTTCTTCATATATACCGGATGATGTCGAGCTAGGTATCCGAACCTGAACACCCTATAACGAGCGAAGTCGAGAATGTTGTCGGAGTACGCAGATTTTGGGAGAAGGAATTGAAGGTGTTTTGACAGAGAGTTTGGGTATGCACGTCGCCGACTCCGTTCCAATAGGGTGAGCATGCCTGAGAGATGTTTTCCTGGTCGCATCTGATTGGGAAGGCGAGTCCTGAAGTCCCAGTATAAACGAATACTTCTCCACCATTCAGCCCCCACCGGGAGATCTGTGTGGTGCCGTTGGGAATGGTGTTCCATATCCACCCTGAGAGTGCGAGAGTGTCGGCTAAACCATGTAAAGCGTAAAACTGGGGCCTGATAATGTCCAAAAAGGATTTTCAGGCAGGCGAAACTGGCGATGGCGTATCTTCGTTCGTCCAATGCCAGTGGATCGCCGGAGTCGAGGAAATCTTGAAAGATTTTCCAATAACATTTTTCGTACCCATAACCACCTGTGCTATGTAAACGAAGGGAACTGTCATCAGCAATTTTCAACTTTGAAGGCAATGGGATAATATTTGTGTCCAAATAATTGGGTCCGCTAGCCGGCAGAAAGGTAAGAAGCAAGGTCAAGCGAGAGCTTGAGTAGTATAGCTGAAGCTTAGATGCAAAGAAATCGAGAACCAGGGAAAGGTTCTGATTGTAAAGTTCATCAGCATCTTCAATGGGCTGCTCGATGTGTTCAATATATTGGGGTGGACAAGCAAAGAATATAGGACATACAAGAGCTTTAATAAACTGCAGAAAGTCTGGAACATGGACAATGAATTCCATCCCAGGTGGAGTTTTAAAGCAAGAATCTGGGGGACGAAAGGAGAAGTTGCGTATTTCTTCATGGAGCTGTGAATATGCAGATGGCGGGGTATTTTCACAATGCCATATTAGATTACTGCCAGCATAGATCAAGTGGCGGCGGCCACCATCATCATCGGATTCCAAATCTATCAGGTGCAGGTATATCATAGTTTCTATTGAAGGAAAATATGTGGACATACATTGTTTGATGTGTTGAAAGCAAAGCCGCATACAAGCGGTGTGAATACTTGAGAGATCGATATAAAATTCCTTTGAACGAGCCGAATCAAGAAGGAAATCTCCGAGGGAGGCGTGTAGAATATGAATAAATGGATGGCCATCGGAAATGGTGATGACAGCACTAAGGTCTCCCAATAACATCTCGATATCTCCTCGGTTCAGAAGAAGAAAATCTTCCAGGGATTCAGCATCCATGGGGGGGTACTGGAATGCTGAACGCAGCCGAACGCCAAGAATAAGAAGTACTGTCTCTCGGTCCTCAACAGAGGTGAAAATGTGCATATATAACGCGTCGAGTTCCCGAAAGGCATCTCGCGAATATGACGGGGGGGGCGGATTCCAAGTACGACCTTCAAGCGGTCTGCGGGTTGATGGCGGATTGACGAGACATATTTGACCACGGTTGATGCGTATATGAATTGCCCGGAGGATTTTTTCACAAGTGACTCGAGTACATCATCTGACGGCCATGAATGGTCCAAG
>Ga0307513_10009589_pt1 | contig 12229 bp, 13 predicted proteins | sample 15_EM_MG_FD_202174 | JGI IMG/M metagenome (GOLD analysis project Ga0307513, IMG submission 202174) | Populus trichocarpa ectomycorrhiza microbial communities from riparian zone in the Pacific Northwest, United States - 15_EM | ecosystem: Host-associated > Plants > Roots > Unclassified | place... | reverse complement strand
GTGGTCAGAGATGTATTTTGGAGTTCCATGCTTTAGTTTAACTCCTTACGGGGGGTCCAAACAACGAGATCATGAAAATGTTACACAGCACCGTGAATCCGAATGCGTCTCCACCTTCTGACATGCTCAATGTTCGCAGTGGACGTCTGGATCGTGGTTGTCCACGATCCCAAGGATATCAAGCTCATGCACGAGTGAGCTGAGATTTTCAGGTCCGCTAACTGTTGCGCCTACACTGATACTGCGACCCGAGTCATCTCAAAGCGCGCGGTTTCTTCGGCGACCAACTCAGTCATGTCAAAACAATCCGAAAGACCACGGGAGATTTGGGTGGTGAGTTGGAACTTTCTGAGCCAGTTTACTCTAATGGAAAAGCAGAAACCGCCTATCAAATAATTGTTGGGACAGGTTCGGATCCGCCAGTGGGCCTTCCCAAAGACTACCCTTCCCCAATCCAATATCAGATACCGGCAACTGCAGCAATTCAGAGGGCGCACCTTGAAGCGAAGAACCTCATCTGGCCAACCGTTTATTCCCCACACTTGATCCCCAGACCTGTGGAACACACCGCGGCCGACATTGAACTTGTTTATTTTGCAATGAATCTCATTGTAATGCAGGCCCAAAGTGCTCGTGCTGCCGGTGACGTATGTACGCCGTACATCCTCGGGAGAGATAAGTCTCATACATCCCAGCATCCTATAGCTGCATGTGTTCTACAAGACCAGATCCTCCGTTCGCCCGTGGTGGTGTCCGATACCCGAAATAGTAGCAAGCACCCTCTTCACCATGCCGTGTTGAATCTCATCCAAGCGGTGGCGAGTTCGACGACCTCGAATCCGCATCCTCAGGTTCAAGGGATTGGCACTCTACCGCTTTCTGGTATATCCTCCGAAATTCACTGTACCAAACCTACATCCGCATTGGAGAGTTTGTCGTTCCACAGTACACCGGACCTCACACATGAAGCAGTAACACCCGAGCAGGATCCTTTACAAAATGGAGAGGGTTACCAGCTCACCAACCGAACCCTCTACATTACGCACGAGCCTTGCATCATGTGTACCATGGCTCTCGTCCATGCCCGCGTCAAGGATGTTGTCTTTATCCACTCTATGCCAACTACTGGAGGTTGTGGGGGGACAGTTCTGGTACCTGAATTGAAGACCATCAATCATCGATTCAATGTCTGGCGATGGAAGGATGCACAGACTATTTGGCCCAGCACTCTGACCGTGCGTGAAATAGATGTCTAGAAAATAGAACCCGTACTTGGGACGATAGCAATGAACGACGAAATGAGCGCTCGGAGTTTGCCGGATTAGACTTTGCCCTTAGCTGACGCGTCCTTGCACCAACGGCCCTATCGAATGGCGAACTCGTTGATAGTAAGTGAACCAGCTAACTTTATACAATCATGTTTCGTGAACTCTGCTTTCTTGTCCTCGTTTTCAGCATCGAGCAGCCAGAATGCTTCCCGTGAGCACCTTCGTTCACATGTTGGACGAGGACGATTTCGGAAAACCACTGCCCAACCTCTCTCCACTGTTCCAATCAAGTACTGCCGATCTCATTCTCTCATCTTGCGATTCTTGTCATGTGAGTCTTTTGTGACTTCTTGTAGATGATTTGCCACTGACTCGACTGCCCGCTACACCCATAGTTCAAAGTGCATCGTCAAATACTTGCTGAAGCCAGTACAATCTTCCACGCTGCCCTCGCGACCCTGCCTGAGAAAGTGACGAATGAACCACCACCGATTCAGGAACTTGCTGAAGACGGCGAAATAATAACCTTGCTTCTGCGGTACATTTACCCAATGGCAAACCCATTGATAACCTCTCTGGCCACTCTGCGACCGACCCTCCAGGCAGCGCAAAAATACGAAATTTCCTCTGCTATCGAGGCGTTAAAATCGACCCTTGTTTCCCAGAAGCTTCTTGAAGGAGACCCCCTCGGTGTATATTCAATCGCATGCGAACTGGGGCTCTTGGATGAAGCACCTGTCGCAAGTCGTGCAACTCTGGCCTTGAGCATTTTGGACGTCCCGTTGGAAACACCGTCACTGCAGCGCATTACCGGCTACGATTTTCTTAGGCTTGTAAGGCTTCACAAGAATCGTGCCGCCAGTGCTGTGGCGATCCTTCACAGTATGTCTCCAATGCCCCACGGCTGCTGCTCCCCTCCGTCCAACCAGGCGGACTATCTGTTAGGGGACCTGGAACTAGAGTCCCAAATCCCTATCATGTCAAAACGCGGACGGAGCTACCGCCATGGACAAAATGATGACGCACACGGCACATATGTGAGGTGGTGGGCGACATGGAGGGAAGCTGCCATCAAGGAGCTAGAAGCACGTCCCACTACCGCCGTCATTTTCGAGTCGTCCTATCTTATGGTCCATGTCAAACGAGCGACCCGCCACTGCATCGATTGCCCACCGACGTTTATGTCATCCGCGACTCAGGGGTGGATCAAGATGCTGAAGGAGCGTATCGATGCTCTTCCTGACACAATTTAGTGTAGTCACCTCCATCGTTGACCAATTCTCTCAATGCGACCTGGTTTTATCCCTTCCACCCCTCATTTCCCCGCTTCTCCGTTTATGCCCACCGTGTATTATAAGAACCCTTTACTATCACCCTTAGATTTTGTCGGCTGCTTTGCCTTGTCTCTTCCTCTTGTTTCTTCCACCGAATCCCCCGACTTTACATTCACAAGTGGTGAGTGGTGCCTATCTCTTCATCTGGAATGCGCGAAATCCTGCATACATCAGGCATCCGTTGAGGTACGTGGTCTTCCTGGAATCATATCGCAATCGGTCTATCTCGAGACGGTACTCCTTTTAACTCGGTAGGTGGGTATCATAAGGTGGTATTCCCCTGCTATCCTAGGTCCATCGCTTTCCAGTTAGCTAATCTCGATTCGCACCCAAATAGTTAAACACAATCACAAATGTTCTGTTTTCAGATTGGCTCCGGAATGTATCAAGGTCAGGTTCTGGCCTTCACCTGCAGACAGAGTGACGTCATATCCATTATCCTCGCGTTCTTATTCGCTTCAATTCTCCTTGTCTTCTCCTGCATCGAAACACGTTACAGCGGTCTCGCCTGACAGCGATGGCACGTCTGAGGCCAGTGTGAAGCCCGGCGCCAGGAAATAGACGTATCATGAGAAGATGTTCGAGTACTCTGCCTGTGTGGTGACCAAGGCTCTGGTGAAGGTTGGAAGATACATCCATTGAGAAGAGTTGCCTTCAACATTTACATTGAGGTCTGCTTCTTAGCATCTGTAGACAGCGAGGGGGCAGCCCCCATTTCAGGGCTGACGTATTCCCGATGAACGGTCGTGATCATGAAGCAAGGAGAGTAAGGAGCTTCTTGAATGCATTCTCTTCTGGGCGTAAGAACCTATTCCGCAATATTGAGTGTTAATCTATGGCAAAGGGATGAGCCAACCTGGAGTATTTTTTGGATAGGCTCAAGGATTTCGTAGTTTCAGAGGCGGACCAAAGTGAGTACAGGTCCCAGAAATAGTACGTAGTCCTTTGAACGATGCTGCCAATGCCATTCTCTTCTAGATATGCTTGAGTTGCAGATTTGTGAGGATAGGTTCGGGGTTGGAAGAGGTGGTGCATGGAGGGTCTTGCCTTGTTACTCCTCGGCTGCCTCGACTGCGCTTTCTGTCACATTAGGCTCAGATGCGGCGACATCACCGGTCGTCCGAGAAGCTCTCAGCTTTCGGGAGTGCGTTGTAGTGGGGAACAAACTCGACACGAAATCTGACCGTCTTGCTGGTGTAATTGCCAACCAGCCTGGCGTCTTGGTCCGCGTTATGATTTGTAGCTGGCCCGGTGCCGCATCGGAATCCTTGATCGCACCTACCCCTCCGTTCCCGTTCCCGTTCCCGTGCTTCTTTTCATACAGCTGATCGTCATGACGGGGCCGGCATGCGATAGATCGTATGTTGGTTACACCGACGTGTCCTTAAAGCTTTTACATATACCTCGTCTCGTCACTGGCTGGCGAGCTCAGGCTCACAAGGCGGTCGTACGTATGTCCTTCAACTCTTACTTTTATATTTGTCAGCCTAAACGGAAGGATCTGAAATTATGATGAATTAGGACCTTGTATTTAGTCCAACTCCATCCCTGCTTGAACTCCTTTTGCTTTCTCCTGCCGAGCCTCCTCGATCCGTTCCCTCGTCCTTCGCTCGCCTTTCTCCCTCGCGTCTGTATATAATGTCTTGCAGGTACTAGTCCCCTGCGAACGCGCCATAGCCTTAAGTACACCAACTACCATACCCAACTGATTATGCTGCCTGAGCGCATTCTCGAACGCCCATTGTTTCCGTAGTAAGCCTTGCAGTTCACGTCGTTCAGAAACAGCATCCGCCGGCAAGGAGGAGAGTTGATCGGGATCGGGTCTGCACGTATTGATTGAAGGTTGAACTCAATCTGGTGCATTTGAAATTAGCACGAGGAAGGAACGGGACTGCAGAGATGCCACATGGCCAACAGACGATCCTGCAGGATACATGTCGATTCTTCTCGCAATTACCTCCGTTGCCCGTTCTATCCACGAGCCTTCGATTGGGCCATGCGATACAGCCGCTCTCTTCAGACCAGAATGTACACGACACGAATTATAACGCGGACCAAGACGCCAGCCTGTGTCAGCATCAGATAGCGATCACTTTGTCGACTTGCGAATGAACCTACACCAGGAGGAACGGATACTCGTTCAAAATAAAGTCGCTTCGGGGTTGATGGGATGTCTGCCGACTACGAATCATCGCTACGAGCATGAAGGGCCAGTTCGCCTCACTGGAAAGAGTTTGCACCTAGCGATAACCCTAATCAGAGACACGTACAACTTGAAGTTCCGGCCAGTATAAGAATCGCAAAGATGTGATGAAACCTGTTCGAGTGATGTCCTTTTTGGGTATTTCTCGCGGTGACTTATGAAAAAGAATCTGCCGTAGTAACTGATCTCACACTATGGGTAGTGCAAAAACAAAGTCTTATTATGTTCAAATTTTCTTTCCTTTTATCGCCCTATGAAGTCCCGAATCCAGACTTGATACTGATAAGGATGGTGCCCGGACGCCCACTCACGCCCTTAACACTTTGCTCCTTCCTGTCAATCCAAACAATCGTAGGGTGGACACCGTAGCCATGGTCAACAATCTCCCTTCATTTCGAGTGTCTGATTCGTTCACGTCTTGACGACTGGCGAAGACGTCCGAGCCTGCAGTTCGCGTCCTTTGGGTCACCTGCTGCTCCTTGGCTTCCCACGTCCGGGTCTTGGAGCGCCACCGGGACGGAATCGAATTGAGGGGTTCAGCGTTCCTCCCATCTCCTGCTGGCACTTCTTGGCTTCGTCCGCACGGGAGGTCGCAGAGAGGGGTTTGAGTCCATCAACCGTTGAGACGATATGCGCATCGTTGCCCGAGTCCGGCTTGGCTTCATACGTTCCGTAAAGAACTTGAGGACGCGGCCACATGACCACCGGTCTGCTAAGAGGGGGTTGTACGACGTCCCTGCTGAAACTTCAGGCGCACACCATCCAGACGTGCCGCTCGATCCAGAGATTGTCGGTTCAGCGTCGGCAAAAACAGCAATATCGAAATCAATGATTGCAAGACCCACCTTCGACTCGGGATCCCGTTGGACCATAATGTTGTCCGGTTTCAGATCGAGATGTGCGACAGAAGTTTGTTGCAGGTACGCCACACCTTCCAAAAACTGCAGAGCAAGCTGCTCAACATCGCCAACTGAAGCATCGAGGCGCAAAAAGAGCAATAAAGGCGTTCGTAGAGGTAGCACGATTAGCCTTCCGTCTATGACGTCCAAGAGTGGAATAATACGAGTTTGCTTGGTGGTTTGGTTGCCATGAAGATGCCGCAATACTTTCGCTTCGTGTTCATCAGTGGGCTTGAGGATGACATGTTCGCCATGCGCCGACACAGCTTCGTGCATCTTTGCGGTCAGCTTAAGGGCAAGGCCAATCGTTGCCCTTTTCACGGAAAGGAGGCACGCACTGGGAGAAACGACTCGAAGCCCTCGACTTCGTCTGGAACAGTGTACCCGGCACGCTTCAGCGACTCCGAAATCGCTACATCGGAGTGGGTGTCACTTTCGAGATCTCCGTCTTCATTTCTTGGCCTCTTGGGTGAACCATTACCCGCATTTGGCCAGTGAGACGAAGTTGTAGAGCCAAAACACAAAGTCGAACGTCTCCTTGGCATTTTTAAGATCAAAGGGTTCCACCACGTACTCAACCTGCCAAGACGTAAGTAGTGAACAGCCTCTTGCAAGATCAACCTTACAGCAGCAGCCGACGTAAGAGGCTGGTACACGAAGTGCCATTTCGCACATAGCTCGTCGTCGATGTATATCGCCGAAACGATAAACGGATTCGCCGCGTCCCGTCTTAGTGCACCGCCGAGCCTAGCGAGACAGGCAGCTTGCAGGAGCATACGATTACAATCCGATTGAGCTTGATCAGATATGACTTCGAGGAGAAGGTGAGGAAAGTTATTGATGCGCAGAGAAGCATCGCTTTTTGGAGTATATTGTCTTTTCAAGCTAGGCAACTCCACAATGAGAGGAAAGTCCCATAGAGTGTTGCTGGCAATGTCAAGGTTAGGGCCATAGACTGGCATCAAACACACTCACTACTTCAGACATGCGCTTTGATTTTTAACAATCCGGTGCACAAAATAATCCAGCCCTATGAGTAGAACGCGTACGTGGACTTCCTTCGCGTGTTTGATCCAGTTTTGGTCTTGTAGCAATGGTTGCCGAAAAATAAATTCGTAGATAGATACCTCACTGTGAGTCGCTTCCCGGACGATGTCGTTTGAGGCATCAACATCCGTACGAGTCGGGCTTTCGAAGTCGAAATACTTGTGGATCGACTGAGTTAAATGAGGCGTCAACTGGGCCGACTGGGAGATTCATTAGAGGGGCACGCAAAAGCCAAGGGCACCTACTGCGAAGACACGGATATCCACATTCGTGACAAGGCGCTTTCGGGAAAGTTTGTCTTTTAATTGGTTTATGTACTCAGGTTTGATTTCGGCCCTCTGTATCTCATTCTTGAACAAGTCGGCGTTCTTCCAATGCCCGGAAGACTCCAGCTTGAATGTGACTTGTGGCCAAAAGAACACCTCATCAACCGTCATTGGGTCGGGGTGCGGACCATCATCCTGCTCATCTGTGTGACAATACGAGTTGTTGGAAGGGTAATCGGTCATGGTCTCAGCGACGGCACCACAAATCCATAGATCTATTAACTTACCTCCAGGACGCCGTACGAGGATATGGACCCTTCGACCAGCGGGGTGATCCTGAAAGACAGCTTGCAACTCGTCCACCGGGTTGAGTTCCTCCATATTCTCGGAAGTTTCCAAACCCTGGAACATTGCCTCCGCTACTTCGATTGCTTTTCGCATGTTGGATGCGTCGATGTTGACTTGATACAACGAGAGGGCATTTGCGGAAAGAGCGTCTAGCTCTCGCTTCTTCTTGGCCTTGATCGCGTCCTTCAAGTCGTCCACCGTCTCAGTCTGCTTGATATTGACTGGGAAGGCAGAACGCCCGCCACGTAGGATGCAGAATATTTTGTAAGACATTCACTCTCGGTGGATGGGTTCAAGGAGCTTTACCACCTGCCACTCAACCTTTGCCACCACATCTCTGGCGCGCCCGATATGCCAAAAGGAGTGAGGAGAATATAGACAGGGAGACGCATAGTACTCGACAGTGGTACCGTCGCCGCCTCGCTCATCCTCTCAGCTCGCTATTGCGGCAACGACTCGTGCTTTGCCAACGATCGGATTTACTTGGTGTATCCTCGATCCAAATCATACCTCACCTCCGCTCTCTTTGCTCAGAACTACTTGAACGGTGGCATTCCCAGGTCATCGCAACTTAGATGACCCTCCCTCATCCGTACACAATACTTGCTCAACCATAGCTTGTGATTCATTGTATTACATAGCCCCCCATAAGTCGATAAATTATCAGAATTTGTGTAACTTGTAATATATTTACAGAAGGGGCCATTTGGACCACGTCCGACCGCAACCACGTCCTAGCCTCCCCAGCCCGTAGCCTATGTCGAGACCAGGGCAGCTCACGCAACGTGTGTTGGAGATGCACAGGGGCGATAATGGTCGTTGGGAGCCTCGTTCGTGAGGTGGCCTCCCCCGTTCTGTGACGTTGGCAACCCGCCACAACTGAAAAGGGCAGAAGCCGGCCTCTACTGCCCCTACTTAACGGGTGATTCATTATAAAGTCGATGTAGATGGTGCCCGCCATCGTGTTGTTAACCCACCATGCTCCTCGGAGCCTCGTATCCGTCCCTATTCGGCGTCGCATCGCGATGTTTTAAGTGTCCCGACCGTCGCTCCGCCGCAACCCATCTAGTCTCTGAGACGTACTCACCCATCTTTCACTTTCCTTCTGGGTCTCTTGACATTTCGAGTAATGGACCCCTTAGTAGTCGTCCCTACTACGCCATTGATTCTGTTTATCCTGTTCTGTTTTATCCTGAAGGCCTACTATACTGCGTTTCAAGCACATCTGGTCTAGAGCGACCGAAGAAAATAGGTTCGCTGTCTACTTCCTTCTACGTGTACCTCCCCTGATGTGCTATTTCTGATTGACATGTCCGAGACAGGCTTGACCGTTCGGCAAGGTTTGCCACGCACTTCGCTCAGTGCCGGCCCTCCGCGTACTCTGCCGGAGGTCCCTATCTGCACGCGTGTGCCGGCAGACTCACTATAAGAGTAGAAAGAGCATGGTGGGACACATTATTACCAACCCAGACATTCAGCTATGACCGTGTCGACCACCAAAACCGTCCTCGTCACCAGTGCGACCGGTGTTCATGGGCGTGCTGTTATCGATGCACTCTTGTCTACACATACTACAGCTTTCCATGTACTCGCCCTCACTCGCGATCGTCGTTCATCTAGTGCAATGGACCTAGCCCTCCGATATCCGAAAGGTTTGACTCTCGTCGAAGCAGACCTCGCCTCGCCTGAGAGTGTACGAAAGTTATTCATCAACGAGAAGAGGGCTATGACTGGGGAGTCCGTGTGGGGCATTTACTTGTCTGCCCCTTGCGCGCTCGCCAGTAAGCCAAAAGAGGAAGAGCGTCAAGGCAAGGTGTGTACCTATCTCCGTACCGTATCGCATTATCTACGCCGTCTCATCACTGATTCATCTCCTCTGATTGCAGATGATGGTTGATCTAGCTCGCGAGTTTGGAGTATCGGTCTTCATCTACTCCTCCAGCCAACTTGCCCAAAACACCTTTGACGATTCAAATTACAAGTGTGATTTTTTCGCCGGGAAGCTGGCCGTCGAAGCGTATATCCATTCTTTGGACAAAAGCAGCCTCGGTTGGATGTACGTGAACACTGAGCATGGCGACGGATATGCTCTTCTAATTGCCTTTGTTGTAGAATTCTCCGTCCTGCCTTTTTCATGGAGGCTTTTATCGAGAAACCAGGACCGTTCCTCGTTGGGCTATTCAGCGTGGGTCTGAAACCAGAGACCAAGATCCATTTGACGGTGAGTCCCCCGATCTACTCAGCTTACAACTTGCTAATTCATAAGCACTAGCTCGCCGAGGATAATGGACGCGCCGTCGCTGAGCTTTTCGAGGCAAGTCGTCTGTTTGTCCTGTTCCTGTTCGAATTCCTGTGCTAACCGCAAAGTCAACTCAGAACTCGGAACCATACATGCATCGCGCGGTGCCCCTCGTTTCTGACAGTCTCACTTTGCCGGAAATTCGAGAGGCCTACAAACGGGCGACCGATTGCGATTTGCCGACTACGTACGAGTTCGTAGCAAAGGCGGTCTTAACCTTCATCAGTCCCATCCGCCGTTTGTAAGCCATTTTTCTCGATCTCAAATGCATCAGCTAACTGGTGCGTCCAGTGTCGATGGTATCACACGAATCGACCAAGCATCTGGTTCTCAACCGTCCAAACTCCCAATCCCAACGACAAGCTTCGAAACGTGGGCGGCGTCGCTCAAGTAGTCATTGGTTGCGTCCACACAGATTTGGAATTCGGAAACCAAATCCCTTATGTACACAGTTACGACCCTCATATCATGATGACCTTATGACTATGAAGAGAAATTACCGACAAGGTGATGCACGTCGAGAAGGTGTTTTGAGAGTCAATGTTAAAGTCAAAAATATGCAGGATGAGCATGATGCGGAGGGAAACACAAAATAGTTTCTTGCGATGAGCGTTGTGAGATTATGCAAACGATTGTGGTGAGACATGACATGAAGGGATAGGGGATCAAATGAATGATGCCAGACATAATGGGTAAAGTTCTTGAGTAGTATGTGCATGAGCAAGCAGGGATGGGGATGACAATATAACGAACTCCATGAATGAATTAATTATAGTGCAGGGATGATTCAATAAGTGGAAAGGAAGAAGCCAAAATAAAAGTCGATGGATGGATGGAGAGGTCGAGCGCATGGGTAATAGAACCCGAGTCTCAGCGCGGCATCAACGTGACGTCTTCCAGCTGGACGGGGGCGGTAGTGGTGGTGCGCCCGCACCTCTCAAATGAGCAGGAGGTTGTGACGACGAAGGTGCAGTTTTGGTGCGCGGTCTCGATTGCTGGGGTTGAGGTGCAAGTCCAGACGCACCCCTCCCACTAGGCGCAGCAGTCGGCCCGCCAATTTCCGATCCAGCCATGGGGAAGGAATATCCAAGGGTACTACCCGGTCCCCCAGCGTACGCACTGCCGCCGCCCCATACGCTGCCAGTAGGCATACCCAGGACCGAGCCGGCATACATGCTCGGGGGAGCTCGGGGGAACGGAGACGAATACCCCCCGGCATGGCTCGCACGCTCCCATTCGTCACCGGCAGCCTGCATGGCTTGCTGCGCTACGGCGAGCTGGTACGTCTGCTTGGCCATCCACATCGCTTGCTGGTGCGCCATCATCATACCTGGGTCCATCGCTCCGTTCATTACGGGCATATGTGGGAGCTGCGACATCGGCATACCAAAGTTGGGGATACCCAACCCGCCCATGTTCATGCCGTTCATCATGGGGTTACTAAAGTTGAATTGGCCAAACCCAGGCGCAGGAGGCATGACGTTGAATCCAGGTATAGGACCGAGCGGTGGCTGCATTTGTGAGGCTTGCAAGAATTGCTGCATCTGCATCGTCTCCCAACCATTCATAGCATCTTGGTTGACAGGTATGGTCATTGCACCCGCATTGAAAGGCCGCTGCGGCTCCTCAGGCTCGACGACTGGTACAGGCCCATTCACAACCTTGCCGAGCTGTTCAAAACGAATGTCAGTCATATCGTCAGATTCCTACGCGGAAATACGCGGAAATACGCACCTCAATGGCAGCCCTAGCCTCATTCCTCCGCCTCTCCTTTCTCTTATCCTCAGCAGGGTCCTCATGGCCCTCACTACCCTCACGACGATGCATCCCCTTCACCTTCTTCTCGACCTTCTCACGCTCGGGCTCAACAAACGATACACTGCGCTTCCTTCGTTCTTTTGCATTCTTATGCTCCTGATCTCCACTCCCGCTGGTCGAGCTGCCACTCACCTCACTGCCCGTTTGAGGCGTAAGGGGCATCACCCCACTCCAGCTCGAGTTGCCGATCGAGCTCGGGGGACTGTCGGCGTGTGCAAACGGCCGAAAGACCATAAACCTCGGCGCGGGCGCGGGTGCGGGTTCAGGTTCGGGCGCAGACTTGAGCGGGACGGAGTGGATCTTTGACAGTTGGCCGGCTTGGATCGTCGATGACCGTCCCCGAGTGACAGTCTCCGCCGTGTTGGTAGACGACGGCTGACGCACATGGACCGCAGGCGAGCCATTCGGAAGTGAGGGTGAAGACGAAGACGAAGACGGCGCAGACGGCGCAGGCGCATTTCCAATGTCCTTAAAGCTCCTCTTCGATCTTAGCGGACTCGTTTTCTTCGCCGCGCTAGTAGTTGGAGGGTGCAAAGGCTTGCCAGTGTCCTTCTGGACAGGCGCACCAAGATCCACAAGCGTCTGCCGACCCCGCCCAGCCTGGTCAAGTGTACTGACAGCACTCGCACTTGAAGTCCGAGGGTACGCGTTCTGCAGGGTGCTCGAGAGGTTAGAGTTGGCGGGTACGCTGCGTGCAGATAGAGCAGGCGAGGCCGAACGGACACCCGACATCGCAGAACCAGGTCG
>Ga0307513_10009588_pt1 | contig 12231 bp, 8 predicted proteins | sample 15_EM_MG_FD_202174 | JGI IMG/M metagenome (GOLD analysis project Ga0307513, IMG submission 202174) | Populus trichocarpa ectomycorrhiza microbial communities from riparian zone in the Pacific Northwest, United States - 15_EM | ecosystem: Host-associated > Plants > Roots > Unclassified | place... | reverse complement strand
ACCAAAGCCGCCACTCCATTATTGTAGTGGATAATGATGTGAATCTATGGCCACGGTGATTCGTCCATGTAGTTTTTTAGTATATTTGTTATTACAACTAATCTTTATATTCTTAAGAAACAAATAATATGGGTTCTCTAGTTACAAATATAATAGACCAGTCCCTATAGTTTCACATACCTAGTAACCTGGTCCCTCCATTAATTTTTCTTTAGAGAAATGCTGAGGTGTCACCGATAGTTCGTTAGTTTTTGACAGTGAAATGTGATTAGAGGATCAGTTAATTATTCTGAAAACTTGAGAGATTAATTTGTTAGCTTTATAAAAATACAGAGACTAGGTTATGATAATTAACTTAAATTTTTACAATAATATGCCTGAAACGCTTGTAAATAAATACGCAGTTTGTAAGGAATCTGGAAAAGATGAAAGTCATGTGTATCTGGTTCTGTTCTCTGGTGTCCAACACGCCTCGCTTGAGCCGACCTCACCTCTCTCTCTCCTCTCCTCCCCCGTCTGTCTCCGCCTCACCGTAAAACACCACCAACACCAATAAGGGCTTCATATATCCTCCAGGTGCTTACTTCTCTTTTATTTTTATTCTGTGCTATTTTATTTATTTAATTATCGGTATTATTCTAAGAGAGAATTCGATTTTAATAAATAAATAATCGGATTCGGTTAAATCCTAGCTCTTGAACGCAATTCGAAGAAAGATACAATCGACCAATTCGAATGTTTTCTTTTCGATGTGTTAGCTAAATCCGCATGAACTGATCAGCTTTTTGTCACCTTTATTATGATTATTATAATAATTAAGCTCTCAATTTTGGAACCCTAATTTTTTCTTTTTAGTTTTGCTTTTTAGTGGAAAACTGAAAATAATTCCTTTTATTTTCGCAAATGAAAAAAAAAAAGGAAGAAAAGAAAATTTTATACAGTGCTCATGCTACTGAAAATAATAATAATAATAATAATAATAATAATATGCCTTGATAACCTCCATGATGTGTCCTTTCTAATTTGAGGATTTAATAGGTTTCTTAAATTATTAAATAGCCAACTAGTGTTTTTTTTTTTTTTTTTTTTTAGAACTGCCCAGCTAATATGAGTATGGGGTGAATCTTCGTTTCGAAATGTTACGCCTAACTAACTACAATATCGTGATACTTGAGTTGAAATTTAAGAGCATGCAGAACTGGAAAACGCATGCTTTCGTTCCCTTCACCCCAAAGGCATTCTAGTGCATTGAGTTAGGAAGAACATTTTATAACTTAACTCAAGGTCAAGCATTTAGTTCGGTCAGGGTTATTGCGTTGTCTATTAAAAAATAAAAGAAAGAAATGCCATGTAAATTGTATTATTTCATCTGGGCTTGCTAAGTTGATTCTTATCAGTCCAACACTTTGCAGTTGATGAAAACATGAAATGTATCATGGTTAATACTGTCTTCTTCTTCTTCTTTTTTTCCTGGATTAATACATTTTAGACAATCTTTTTGGGATGGATTAGTGTTTCTGGCGTCTTCATGCTCTACTTGTGCTGGGGTATTTAGACTGCTGATATTCAATGGAGACTGGAAAGCCCTTGTTTTCTGATTTTGTTTTGTTTTCTTCTTCCTTCTTTATTCTATTGAGGATGTCTTATTCCTATCTTTCTAGTTACACTTTTTGCTCCCTCAAATATTTAGTTTTTCAGAAGTAAATAAATACATTAATAACAAGTGCGGGAGGATGAGAGGGGGAGGGGGAGGGTTTTTTTACAGCATGTATTTACATGCAAGTAAAAAATGGTAAGCACCTGAAAAAGGCGCTGTGCTGAATCTAATTTGGTAAGAGGTGACGAACTGATATCTAGAACATAAATTAATCTATCTACTGAAGTAAAGCAATTAAATATGTTTACAATGTTTTTAAATATTAAATATCTATTTTGATCTGAAACTGTGGACTTAAAACAAAAGGAATAGAAGTACAAGTTTGTCACTGTTATGATGCATCGATTACGGATTACAAGCGTCGCTTGAAAACATCAAGTTAAATTGAAGCGTTGTGAGTTTGTCCATGGCTTGGCTTACCAACACTCACCATCTGTTGATGTGGCAAGTTCTGAGATGGCTGACTGGTTTTTGTATACTTGGTTTTAGAAGCTCTATGAAGATTCAAGCCCAACACTTTACCTAGAATGCCTGAATACCCAAGATCCTAGCACCTTGCCCTGAATGGTGGTGTATCTTTGCTATGCCTTAGATTTTATGCATGCTACGATGATAAATTTGGTAAAATTCCTTAATAAAGAGCCTGCTATTAAATGGATCTTTTTCCCTAAGCTATTCAAGTCTGAATAATCTGATATTCCAATTTTATGACTTTGATGCGGTCTTACACCTGCTGTTCTTCTTTCTTTTTAGGGTCTATTCTAACATGTGACATGATCTTTTGTTGTGGTGATAGAAGTGGTTTGTTTTTGGTTGGCTAAAACCCCATGGATGCCAATAATTGGAGGCCTACTGCCCCCGGTGGAGAACCTGTCATGGACACGGGTGATTGGAGAACTCAATTGCAGCCGGACGCACGCCAAAGAATAGTCAACAAAATGTAAGTGTTTGTTTCCTATTATGTGGCAGTGCTGCGAAATAGCAAATTCCATATTTATAAGAAAAAAAGAGAAGAGGAAAAGGTAAATGAAAATCAGCATGACTGCCATGAGGCGACCTCAAGTATAATACACATCTTTTATATTTATTTATTTTTCATTATTCCATGGGTGCTTCACAAGAAGCAAACTTGGGCGAATCAAAATTGTTCATGGAGTAATTTTTGTTGGAACTTCTTGGGTAATCTCTTCTTTTGATATCGATCTCTGGGATGCCTGCATGAAGCTTGTTCCGCTTAAAATTTCAAGGTTAATCCATTACTATGAGCATGCATGTTTCGATTGGAAACTCAAGTTGCATCTGGACTTAAAATGAACAGTGTTGGATTTGGGCCTTCTATTTGTTTTAACTTCTATAGGGTTTAAATGATAGTAATCTTGGAGCACAAAAGCAACAAACAAAATTCAATTAGCCCAATAGTCTATGGTTTCCTAGTCTCTCATTATAAAGTTGAAGGTTTTGATGACTTAGCTCCACTCAAAACCATTTAGACAGCTACCGCTGGCACTTGCAATGGCCAATCGGTACCATAGTTTATATATTGCAGTGTGAGATAAGGTTAGCTTATTGCATTTTCATAATTGAAAGGATTTCTGTTCTTTTCTATTTCAATTATAGCACAGTATAGAAGTTTTCTTAGTCAGAAGTAAATGCAACTGTAATGTTTGCGCAGAAACATCCCTGGTTACCTGCTAATTTGATTGTATATCTTAGAACTTTGCCGTAAATGAAAGGTGCTTCTAGTTCAAGAAAATGAAGCACGAAGGTTGTATATGGGAATTTAAGACAAAAGGGTGGTCAACTAAACTCCTATACTATGCACCTTTGGAATAATATGGGGAAAGGAAGTAAAATAGATGTCTATGCAACTTCATTCCATATTTGACTTGCCTGACACTTGGTTATCTCAATATTTGTGTTTATTTTTTGGCAATTGAATCAATTTATGCATTTTTTTATATTGGTGTGGTTTATGAGTTGAGGGTTCTTTCTTGCTGCTTCTAACTTCTCTATACTTGTCTGGTCATTAAAAATTAAATGTAAAGTATTACATGTGCAGCATGGAGACATTAAAAAGACATCTTCCATTTTCTGGTCAAGAGGGATTACAAGAACTCAAGAAAATAGCCGTACGGTTTGAGGAAAAGATTTATACTGCTGCAACAAGTCAGGTACTTTCCTGATGCTAGGTTATTTAATTTCAACACTCGCTAGACTTGAATATACACATGGATAAGTTTGTAGATTTATGCATGTCCAAATGTGTGTGTAGTGTGCCCATGCTCCCTCACTATTCATTGTGTATGCAAGGTTGATTGGGAGTTCACATCTTTTTGTTAAGTCTCTTGACATGTGTTTTATTTAGTGTGACCAGGTCCTTTTCAAGTACAAGGGAAGTGGGAAAATAGCAGCTCTATGGCACAAATAAAATAATATAGTGAAGCAATAAATACATAATTAAATAAAAAGAGGGGAAACAGAAGTAGATCCTATATGAAGGTAGTGTTTGGGAACGCGGTTGAAATCGTATTTTCCAAAAACTTGAAATTATTATTTTTTGTTTAAAATTAATTTTTTAATGTTTTCAAATCATTTTGATATGCTAATATCAAAAATAATTTTTTAAAAATAAAAAAAAAATATTATTTTGATGCATTTCCAAGTGAAAAACACTTTGAACCGCAACCGCTACTGCACTCCCAAACACCTCCGAAGATGCAAAATACATAAAGCTTAGAATATCAGAAAGATAGAGTAGATATCCTCCCCCCTTCTCTTCTATGTAACGTGGATTGCTTTGAGATCTAATGTTTTGTTATTGATATCTGATTTCAGTCTGATTATCTGCGTAAAATATCTCTGAAGATGCTTGCAATGGAGAACAAGTCTCAAAGTACCATACCCAATTCTTTGCCACCCAACTCCACTGGCAGTGGTAACAAACCCCTGGATCCAGGAGGTAATAATGCAGCCAAGCATTGAATTTCTAAACATCTCTCCTTTTGTTTTAATTTTTGTGTTATCAAACTCTTTTACTTTTTATTGCTGCATATTTCTATGTATATGTCTTGCATTTTTAAAAAGTTGAGCAGTTGATGAATTTTAGGCAGGAAGTGCAGATTATTTTGCTCTCAGCCTTCTGATGCCTTGAATCAAATCCATCTTAATTCTTTCCCTCATGCCTCTACGAATAAGCTGCCTGTCTTTTTTTTTTTTTTTTGGTTGACATGGTTTTCCTTTTTGCTTTTTATCTTGAACAGGATCTCACAGTATGCAGTCTCAAGTTCACAATCAAGGGCCATCACTCACTATCCCATTGCCTGCTAATCAATCTCAAGAACGCCAGCAATTGTTGTCACAGAACATGCAGACTGGTATGGCATCTAGTGGAGTTCAAAGTTCTTCTGGTTTAACGTCAGCATTGCCTCCCATCTCCAGTTTAACCCAGACTGTCCCCAACTCTGTTGGCCAGAATCCTAACATGCAGAGTATCTCTGGTGTTTCACAGAACCCAGTGGGGAATCCAATGGGACAAGGGGTGCCCTCCAATATGCTTGCCAATTCTCAGAGACAAGGTAGGCAACTAGTTGTTCCACAGCAACAACAGCAGCCCCAAAATCCTCAGCAGTATTTTTACCAGCAGCAGTTACAACAACAGCTTTTGAAGCAGAAGCTTCAACAGGGAAATCCCCAGCACTCACTTGTGCAATCTCACGTCCAGCAGCAGCAACAGCAGCAGCAAAACCTATTACAGTCAAATCAGTTGCAATCTTCTCAGCAGTCTGGTGTGCAAACACCATCTGTTATGCAGCCTTCAATAATGCAAACGGCTCCTCTCTCTTGTCTTCAACAGAATCAGCCATCTTCTGTTCAACAGTCAACACAACCCATGCTTCAGCAACATCCACAACCAGTCCTCAGGCAGCAGCAACAACCTCAACAGACTGCTGGTATTCATCAGCAGCAGAGGTTGCTAGGCCAGCAGAATAACCTTCCAAATCTGCAGCAGCAGCAATTAATGGTTCAACAAAATAACCTATCAAGCATGCATCAGCAACAGCTGGGCTCTCAAAGTAATGTCTCCAGTTTACAGCAGCAGCAGCTGCTTGGAGCTCAGTCTGGTAACTCAAGCATGCAAACTAATCAGCACCCTGTACACATGCTACAACAGTCCAAGGTTACGCTGCAGCAACAAGCACAACAAAGTGCAGGTACTTTGTTACCTAATCAAGGGCAGCAGTCACAACCACAGCTGCCACAGCAGCAATTGATGTCACAGATCCAATCACAGCCAGTGCAGCTGCAACAGCAATCAAATCCATTACAACATGATCTGCAACAAAGATTTCAAGCATCAGGTTCCTTGCTTCAACAGCAGAATGTGACTGATCAGCAAAAGCAGTTATATCAATCTCAAAGAGCCCTTCCAGAAACGTCCCCAAGTAAGTTATTTCATACGTGCAGCTTCCTAGCCTTGCTCCAACTGTACTTTTGCAGTTTTGTGTTTTCATGTAGATTATAACTTTTGTTTTCCAATTGATGCATTTCCATCTGTCACAGAGCTTTGAGTTTATGGATAGATGAATCTCTCAAAAATATGATAATGGTTCAAGTCAGTAATGCCCTTGTTGGTAGTTCTATGTGCTACTGCTGCCATTTATGGCATTAGCATTGTCACTGCTATTGAAACCATTGCTGCAGTCACAAGCCAGATTTGCTACCACATCATGCCCTCCAGTGCATTGCACCAACTGTCTACCTTTCGTTTTGAATTTAATGGATGATAATTTAAAAATACATCTCCAATTGGACAATGCATTTGACACTAGGGGAACTAATTAGCTAACTGATTTTTATGGGAAGAAAGATGGTGGATTAACTCTATGAGGCATTTGAGGTGTGGTATACTGATAAATCATTACCTTGCTGAAAAAATCCCATGATCATCTCCTCAATGCTAATTCTGTGATGCACATGAAGTGTTTCATCCTTAACTTCAAGGAACAAGGAATGTGATGCATGGCTACTCTATATTCTATGATTGAGATGGTTGATTTTAAAGATTTTCTTGGTTAGGAGGTAAAGAGCACTTTCTGTTTGTTCAGGCTTGTAATCCTTTCTTGGCTACTTGAAATAAAAATGCGATTTCAATTTTGCTTTTCATGTTCTCAAGGCTTCTTGTAGACTTCCTGATTATTTGGGTGGTATCCTTCTTGTGTACTTCCTGCATATTGAGGTGCTACTGTTTTCATCTTTCTTCTGTCTGTTAAATTTTGCTACCATCCAATTCTTGTTTGTTGAACTGATATGACTATAGATTTCTTCTACTAGTTGAGTTACTATCTCTTGCTTTTCTTCTGTAAGAAAGTAATTGAGCCTTTATATATGTATATGTATATGTATAATGATCACTTGTGGGTGGCAGGAGCATATTGTTTTCCATAAAGTCTCTTTGATCTGACTGAACGATTATATAACTTTTATATGGAGTTTCCAAGTCCAACCCGAACTTATATTCCTACATAAGGAAATAAAGCTCATTATTCTTTTGCACTACTAAATACTAGATAGAAAATAAAACCAGACCTTTAAGATTCCATATTTACTGTGAAAATTACAGAAATACAGTTTGTCTACAAATATCACACAAAAATACACAAATTCTGATCTTTTGTTGTCTGAATCAAATTTTTTGTAGCATCCCTAGATTCTACAACACAGACTGGACATGTGAATGTCAATGATTGGCAAGAGGAGATCTACCAAAAGGTATTTTATGGAATTTACTGTTTAGTAGATGAAAATTTCAAGTATGTCATAGCCTTGCAAAACTTCAATGGAAAAAGGTCTCCTGGGATATTATGGTACAAGGGAATTTTATTCAGCTATGGTTGGGATTAGTTAGGATGCATTGTAATTTCCATAGTAAGAATGATAAATTATTGATAGATGACTAAAGGTGAAATATTCACATTGCTAGGTCAAGGGAATTGCTTTCTTGGTTCTGACACTAACAACAATTTTCTCGCGAACCTTTGTCTTTTGAACTGTTTTTTCTGTACTCCCATGTTTTTGTTGTTTGGTGAGTAAATCGATAGCTATTCACAAGGAATGCTATGGTGAAAGGACACGTGGACAGGCCACATGTGCAAGAGACCCACTATTTGCAAATCATATTATACCATATGTAAAAATTATAAAATAAAATGGGTCTCTTATGCCACATGTTAATTTGAAAAACATAAAATAAGTAAACATTAATGAAGCTTTGAGGAGAGAGAAAATAAGGGAAAAAATTAACTGAAGGCTTCATATCAAGATTTCTTACAATATAATTGTTTTTTATTGTTTTCGTTTAAACCAATTAAAAGTTTGTATTTTAAGCTTTAATGTAAGAGGCATATTGAATATTTTTTGGTTAAGTAAAACTAGAAAAATTACAAGGAATTGCATCCATGTTAGATCAATCCTCATCAAAGCTCCTTAAATTATTTAAAAATTTATGTTGATACAATTGTTGAATAATGTGTCATTTACACTGTTATTATTTTTCAATTAAACTATTTATTAACAAAATGATAAAATCATGTAATTCAACTTTGTAATTTTTCTTTAACTTGAATATGCACTGGGAATGTAGAATATATTATGTGTACATATACATGATTTGTTTTTTGTTTTTTCTTATTTTATTTCAGCAAATATCAATTGTGAAATAAGCATGTTTTGATTGAATAAGTGTAATATAAAATGTGTTTTGAGCTAATAAGTAAATAATTTAGATTGTTAATATTTTTGTATAGAACCTTTAAAATTTGGATCAATAACCATCATTCACAAGTATCTGATTTGTTATTGTTTCTGTTTAAATATAATAATAATATGAATAAAAACAATTATATCAATTAGCATAATGTTTCGATAAGATCATCATATAAAATATTAATATGGTAAAAGATATTTATATTTAAAATAATCACACTATCAAAATCGGACCATGCTAGGCATTGCGGAAGCATTGCTAAATAATATAGCTTAAAGAAGTTCACAAAGTTATGAGAAAATATATAGGTATACAACTCTACTTAAAATTGACTAAGAAATAAATCGCAGATGATGTACTTACATATTTCAAGAAGTTACTGCCCAATGGGTGGGCCTCTGACTAGTTATTATATTATTTCCTATGAGTCCAATTGGTAGTATTTCTTACTGTAATCGACAGACTTGAAATCAAGAGTGACATTATTTTTGAATGACAGTATCATATGTGAAGTGAACAGTTATCTGCAGGATCACAATCAAATTCATTCTAAACATGTGATTGATGCAAGAAAAAAATAAGTGGACCCAATCCATTGAGTCATGGCCATATCCATAGTTGTTGAATTTTATAGAAAATGCGATTGAAATTCTGAACTGTTTAGTGGCTGTTGTCTTAAGTCATAACCGCAGATTTGATGAGGACAATTCTTCTGTGCATTGGAGGGAGTTCTAAAATGGGACAACAGTGGTTGTTGATAGTGGTACATCTTAGGATCTCAAGGCTTATCAAGTGTTAATTTGTAAGGGTCATGAAATGTTACCAAAGTTGTGACATCCATTGTCTTGAGTGAGAACAGTAGAGGACAATGATGAGTAGTTTGCAGGGAGGCTAAGCAACTGAATTTAACCAGCCCCTGAATCTTGTCTGAAGGTCTATAAATTACACAAAGTCCTTTACACCTTTCCATTCAATCAATATCATTATCCTCTTTTGAGTTTTCATCTTTGACATCACTTCACTATGAAATCTGCTCTAATTTATGTCATCCTCTACTTTTTTTTAATTGATTCTCTTAAGTTTGTCCGTGATGCTTTCTTTCTGATTGTGGCACATGAAGAAATCAAGCATTTGACTGATTATGTCTTGCTGGTTGTTATGTACTTTCTAGATCAAAGTCATGAAGGAGATGTATTTCCCTGAAATAAATGAAATATACCAGAGAATTGCTGCCAAGTTACCGCAGGTAGATTGACTATGCAATTGCCCATGCATGATTCTTAGACCACCATCTTGAGCTTTTGTTTGTAGCTTAATTATGGCTTTTTTTTTATTTGTTGTTCTCATTAACATTGCCTGTCTATATCATCTGCACAAATTACCCCCCAACCACCCCAAAACCATGCATTCACACAGAAGAAGTGGAATAAAAAACATTGTTTTCAGCAATGTTTTGGTAGAAAGGGTCAATGTGATTTTCAATTCTTGTGTTTTTGTTAACTTTGTTTTCCAGCATGACTCTCATCCGCAACAACCAAAGTCAGAACAGCTTGACAAGCTAAAGGCACTTAAGACCATGTTGGAGCGCCTGATAATGTTCTTACAAGTTCCGAAAAACAACATCAAGCTTAATTTCAAAGAGAAGTTGGGTTACTATGAGAATCAGATTTTAAATTTTCTAAACACAAGCAGACCCAGAAAGCCTGTTCCTAATCTTCAGCAAGGACAGCTTCCCCAGCTTCATATGCAACCTATGCAGCGACCCCAATCTCAAGTTCCTCAATTGCAGTCCCATGAAAATCAACTCAACCCCCAGTTGCAATCAATGAATTTGCAAGGTTCTGTACCAACAATGCAGCAGAACAATGTGCCAAGCTTGCCGCATAATTCTCTTTCTTCTTTATCTGGGGTTTCTACATCACAACCAAACAAGATGAATCCAATGCAATCAGCTTCCAATTTAGATTCTGGACAAGGAAATTCACTGAGCTCATTGCAGCAGGCACCTGTAGGATCTGTACAACAGAATCCTGTGAGCAGTTCCCAACCTACCAATTTTAACACATTGTCAACACAAAGTGGGGTGAGTATGCTGCAGTCGAATATTCCTCTTCAGTTGAATTCCAATATGATTCAACAGCAGCATCTAAAACAGCAGATGCTACAAACACAACAGCTTAAACAACAGTTCCAACAGCGTCAGCCGCAGCAGCAACAGCGTCAGACGCAGCAGCAACAGCGTCAGACGCAGCAGCAACAGCATTTAATGCAGAAGCAACAGATGCTGCTGCAGCAGCAGCAGCAGCAGTTACACCAGCAAGCCAAGCAGCAGTTGCCTGCACAGATGCAGACACAACAAATTCCACAGCCGCATCAGATGAATGATGTAAATGAGATGAAGTTGAGACAGGGGATTGGAATCAAGCCAGCAGTCTTCCAACAACATCTCTCGACAGGTCAACGCACTGCTTTCCCTCATCAACAAATGAAACCAGGATCCTCATTTCCTATTTCTTCACCACAAATGCTCCAGCATGCTTCCCCCCAATTACAACAACATTCTTCTCCTCAGATTGACCAGCAAAATCTACTGCCTTCTCTAACTAAAACTGGAACACCTTTGCAATCTGCAAACTCGCCTTTTGTTGTCCCATCTCCTTCAACTCCTTTAGCTCCATCCCCTGTGCCAGGAGATTCTGAGAAACCCATTTCTGGTATCTCCTCAAATATTGTACACCAACCAACTGTTGCACAAGCAACGGCTCCATCCCTTGCAATTGGCACTCCTGGGATATCTGCCTCGCCTTTGCTTGCAGAGTTTACCAGTCCTGATGGTGCTCATGGTGGTGCTTTGACAACTGTTTCTGGCAAGTCGAATGTTATGGAGCAACCACTTGAACGCATGATTAAAGCGGTTAGTCATGCTCTTTTTTTGGTTTTACTCTATTATTTTGGACGCACCTAGAAAAGAAAGGAAAAACCGTTAATATTTGAACATTTTCTATGTTATTTTGTAATTACAAGAAAATGATTCTGTTATTTTATTTCTCAGGTGAAATCTCTTTCTCCTAAAGCACTTAGTGCATCTGTCAGTGACATTGGCTCTGTTGTCAGTATGATTGACAGAATTGCTGGCTCGGCACCCGGTAATGGGTCTAGAGCTGCAGTTGGTGAGGATCTGGTAGCGATGACAAAATGTCGCCTTCAGGCAAGAAATTTCTTCACCCAAGATGGGATGACTGGATCGAAGAAAATGAGGCGCCATACAAGTGCCATGCCCTTGAATGTTGCATCATCAGCTGGCAGTGTAAGCGACAGTTTTAAGCAGTTTACTGGTCCAGAGACATCTGATTTGGAGTCGACTGTAACGTCAAGTGTCAAGAGGCCTAAAATTGAGGTATTACTATCGTTCTGCGTTTTAGTCTGAAACTAATAACAATGTTTGTTATATGTGGGTTTACCCCTATTCTATTTAACCTGTTGTCGTTTGCTTTCTTAATGTTTCTAATTAATGTTTGAATGTTTCTGCTCGTATATCTGGCCACAAATATTATCTTATTATGTTAAAATATTTTGTTTTGCACTTCCATAGAATGCCATAATTTTAATAATTCTCTCTGCAATTTTGAATCCCACAATTATACTTGTCACTCTAAAAATATAACACAGAAGCGAAATAAAAAAAATCTGCAGCTGGCAACAATTAAATAGTTATTTTGGCTCAAGTTCTCCGCAGTAAATGTCAAAAGAGGAAGGCGGTTTGTCATTTAATAGGGTATTCAAGGAAGTTGTACAAAAAGGATATAGAATG
>Ga0307513_10009587_pt1 | contig 12232 bp, 6 predicted proteins | sample 15_EM_MG_FD_202174 | JGI IMG/M metagenome (GOLD analysis project Ga0307513, IMG submission 202174) | Populus trichocarpa ectomycorrhiza microbial communities from riparian zone in the Pacific Northwest, United States - 15_EM | ecosystem: Host-associated > Plants > Roots > Unclassified | place... | reverse complement strand
AGGCGCCTATCAGGCCTGATAGGCTTTCGTAGGCCGATCGAATTCGGCCTATATGGGCCTAGGCTGTCTTCCGGAGCGGCCTGCCTTAGCCCGGCCTACGGCCTATAGGCCGGCCTACCATCGGCCTTGCCCGTTGGGAACACTGGCGGTGTATAACAGTGCAAATATTGTCGAGGCAGTTGCAAACAACTCAGACTGTACCTATTATATTTACCATAAAGGACCGGTTACCACAAACGAGTGGCTTCGTGAATAGTACGGTATTGCCCTTGGTCGATGCCTACTAGCTCCTTGCTATTGACACCACTCCATGGCATGGTACAAGCGGAGAAGCCGCCCGCAAGATATACCGTAGCTTAGCATGTATTTTTCCCCACAGACTACTGTCCTCCCCGGTAGGGGCTAGGTTAAGACTGCCGAACCCCCACCACCCTATTCGTACGGGTTGCGGGACCAGCGGCAAAGGCGCCCCAGTGCCGCTTGCCGAAAGACTACCCAACAAGACATGACCCTTTCCTAATTGCTATAGGGAATTCTCAAGGAAATGCAATACTCGCAGATCCGACTCCAATACCAGGAGTTTTCCAATCTACTGTAGGTTGAAAATAGAGATTTCAAAAAACCTCTAGCATAGTATTATGCTACTATAGTAGCTTGCGGATCTAAGAAGCTAGATGAAACGTGTTTCCTTTTGTCTGGGGTTGTGCCGGCTGAGCCGGAATTAGTGTGGGGTGATACGATTGGGCGCGATGTGGTTTGATTTCTACTCAGTGAACTTGCAGCTAAGGTCATGCCATCTATGGTACGGGTATAATATGACACTAGGTGTGTTACCAATCACAGGTGATCACTCGGTACCAATGTTGATGTATGTGTTCCCCGGAACCAGAAAAAGAAGCTTGATTTTTCTAAGAAAGAAAAGAGCGTGCTATTTATGCTGCCCAACGAGAACACATATCCACTTCAAGAAAACAAAAGAAGACGAAAGAAAAATCTAATGCGCATAGAGTTACATCTATGATTGACTGATTGAGCAGCGAAATAAATGAAAGATCCAAAACAGATGAATCGAGCTTAAACTCTGACGGCATTGAAGTGAAACTAGTATGAACTAGGAAGTACTGTCGTACTCAAGAAGATAGAGAGTACATATCCGAAAGTATAAGTTCAACAATGCGCAGCTTAGAAATTGAAGAAGCAAAAGGAAGAGTAAGGAAGCGAACAAGAGTAAAAGAAGAACTACTCCTGTACGGCGGATAAAACTAAGTCCAACAACCAAAGCATTTTACCTCCCCACCCTTCTTATCCTAGTTTTCTTTTTCACTCATAATGAAGAGAAGAGAAATTGCTGTACCCGGTTATATACTAAATCAAAGGGCGTACACTAATAGCCGACAAGGATCGGAAAGCAGAGCGGAGGAGGAACCGGGATGCCGGGAAAAGGGGACGGAAACCCCACTGCTGTGGTAGCATCACCGGAAGGATTTTGGCGCCCGAGGAAAATTATTAATGCATTCCCATCGTCCTAGTTGCAAGAAAGGAGTGCGCGCAGAGCTTGTTGTATCTTCTACGGTTCTCCCAATGGGGCAGTCCGTCCGTCTGAGCCAGGACGAGGGCGGACTTTTTGTTGTCCCGCCCCGTCCTCTAGCTGAATTGCCCGACGGCTCAGAGTAGAGGACGTCCGGCCGCCTAGTCCCCCACCACGATATTACCCCTGTAATGCCTCAGTTCGGCTTTCTTGGCTCATTGCGCTGGATATGAGACTACTCGGCGAACTGCTCAGAATACCCGTAGTTGGGCTGCTGTTATGACTAAGGGGCTCATCCATGCTCTGAATTGGGTGGGGGTCTGGAGTTTTAAGTATACCGGGAACCGGGCTAGCATCAGAATCCCAAATGGCTTCATGTGATGAGGAATTCTCACGTGGAATTGACTCACCTATTAGCTATTGCAGACAGTGTTCCCAACGGGCAAGCCGTTGGTAGACCGGCCTATATGCCGTGGGCCAGGCCAACGCAGACCTCTCTGAAAATTGCCTAAGCCGATATAGGCCGAATTCAGCCGGCCTGCCAAAGCCTATCAAGCCCGATAGGCGCCTATAGGCCGAGTGGCTATCATTGAGAACAGATCGCTTTAAGGGTATCTTGATTCCCGCACTTGTTTCTAGTTCCTCACCTTTTATTCTTCCGTCTTTGCCTTCCGATATTGCTTCTTAAGAAATCACAGAGCGAGTGATAAGCAAATATTTCAAGAATGTCTTGGCGATTCACCTCTAGAGTCACCACCACGGTCAAATCTTACCATTCTTCCCTCCGATCCTGCTTCTTCAGCAATAATAATTAAAATCCCTAAGCTAATAGAGGGAGAATTTTCTTGTATTTTGGATGTTATTTTGTAATTGGAAAAAACGTCTATAGCTAACCACCATTGTATCGATACCCCATAATATTCCCTCGCCTTACCGATATAGTACAAGTCCCTGCATGAATGGACCGAACGCCAGGGGGCTCCTTGGCAAAGGACTTTCAGCTCCCGTGACCCCTGCGGTGTTTGGTCTATTTTTTTTTTTTTTGTTAAATCCCTGGATTTATTATGGGAAAATCCCGGCAAGCACCCTAAAGTATGGCCTAGAAAACCCTGCGGTGTTTGGTCTATTCATTCCAGGGACTTGTACTGCATAGCTGACTCATCACAATAGCAGCTGTCTTTCTACAATTAATTAAATTAATTGTCCTACTATCTCTAATATATTTTTGCTAATAAAGCGGGGCTGCTCTTGCGTTTTTAAAATTGTTTGGTAACTGGGAAACACCCACTTTGGATTTTTGCCGTAGAGACTGCATAGCCGCTCGCTAAGAGGGGGTTAGCCTTGGCCATGTAGGCCGGCCTAGGATATATAGGCCAGGCCGGCCCATCAGGGAGTCGGTACTAAGCCTATACGACCTATAGGGAAACCCGGCCCGGCAAGGCATTACCGCGGCCTGGCCTTCCTGGCACGTTGGGAACACTGCCAGAAGCCAGGCGGGGGGTTCTTCAAACTTTCGATCTGCGAGGTAAATCTTCTCTACTGTGAGCCAGGTTAGTGGCCATGTCAGTGCGGTGGCTACCCCTATGTCGGATATGGTTTATTATTGGGACACAGGGAGTGTAGGTCCGAAACTCTTTAGGCACGTCTCATTGACCCGCGACCTAAAAAGAATATTCGCGCGAGATACGTGGCTCAAGGCAGAATTTCGGGTAGTGGGGATGTAGTGGAGGAGCTTCTGAGATATTGAATAGGAAAAATTAGCATACCTCGGCTTGAAACCCGCGCGAGGTATTGCCATCGATGATGATTTTTGTTTCCATCCAAAAATGGGTTTTCAGTGTCGACTGCCTGGGGTGCGGTGGTTCGTGGATCTGGCTGGGCTTATTCTACTGCAAGTGCCGAGGAGCTTTCGTGGGTAGCTAGTAGGATCGTACGTAGTGTCATAACCTAGGACATGGAAATCCGTACGTAGGACTTCTCACGCTACAGTACCGACCCAATAGGCATCAGAACGGTAGTAGTTTCACACCTTTCTGGGGCTTAAGATACTTGGTATGCGCACCCTGAGGTGACTCAGCGCTCAGCTCGTGTAACAAGGGGACTCCAGCCTTTCTTCAGCCAGACCCCGCATTTCTTCCCCTCCCAGGAATATCAACGACCATACCCAGCAACCCCTCCTTTTCAACAAAACGAACAATAAAGCGTGGAAGATGTCTCGACATACTACCAACCCTAGTAACTTCTCTAATAATGCAAACTCTTTTAATGTCTGGAACAACTATACTTCTGCCGATGATCGGTCGCAACTTCTAGGCTGGCTATCACCCCTGGAACCAAGCTTAAGGCATCGAGACGTCCGTGAGCGCCGCATCAAAAATGTGGGGGAATGGGTCATGCAAACCGAGGAGTTCAGAAGATGGTGCGGCCGAAGTGGGGAAGATGAGGGCGGAGATGATACCACTGTTCTGTTTTGCTACGGAGATCCAGGGGTCGGCAAAACATTTATCAGGTAACAAAGACAATCCTCCCAAAAGAAAAAAGGTGAGCTTGTGCTAATAAGCCGCGATACCAGTTCGCTAGTAGTAGACAGGCTATGCGAACAAGCTAGAGGACAAAACATCGCCATCACATGTTTTTACTTTGATTTTGCGGCTCGAAAGGAGCAGTCCGCGACCAGTATGCTGGGTTCTCTACTAAAACAAATAGTCAAAGGAATGGAGAGGGTTCCCGACGAGATATCGCGCGCCTTTCAAGAGCAGAAAAAGGCCATCGGTGGATGCGGACCGCAACTCGCTGATATCGTGAAGATGCTACAGGCTATCACATCCTTACAGCCCACGTTTGTGTGCATCGATGCCCTTGACGAATGTGTGGGTGTGCAACGGTTCAGGGTCCTTGATTCTCTGAAACAAGTTCTTGAGAAGTCCCCTAGTACTCGAATATTCGTGACCGGAAGGCCCCATATTCGGCCCGAGATCGAAAAGGGCCTTGCCGGACGAGCGATAAGTCTATCAGTGGGTCCCAGCAAAGACGATATCACCACATACCTTCGTGCCAGATTGAGCGAGGATGAAACACCTGATGCCATGGACGAGAGTCTAGAGGCAGACATTCTAGTGAAGATTCCCGAGAATATATCGGAAATGTGCGTAGGGGCAATGATACCGAGGATCCCATCCCACATCATCCGCTAATAGGTGTATTTAGGTTTCTCCTCGTGTCCTTAAATATCGACGCAATCTTGGAGGAATCCACAATATATCGGAGACGAAAAAGGCTGAGCAGAATGACCAATGGATTGGGGTTGGGAGATGCCTACGGTGCGACAATCGAACGGATAAGGGTGCAGGGTGGAGACAAATCAAGACTGGGTATGGAAGCTCTGATGTGGATCAGTCATGCCGAACGGCCGTTAAAGGCGAATGAGCTCTGCCATGCCCTAGCAGTCGAGCTAGGCTCCACCGATTTCAATAGCGGCAACGTCCCTTCGATATCTACATTGGTGAACTGCTGCCAAGGATTGATTACTGTGGATAAGGAGGCATCAACTGTGCGACTGATCCATTTTACTCTCCAGGAGTACCTTTCCGCCCATCCCGGGATTTTCAGTATACCTCTCTCGTCAGTGCCAGAGATCTGCTTGGCTTATCTGAATTCGGAAAAGTTCAATGCTATTCAAGCTGATTCCAGCATCCATGGCACTCCCTTTCTAGAATATTGCTCTTTATACTGGGGAATCCACGCGAAGAGGCAACTCTCGGACAGAGCCAAGTCACTTGCCCTGGAGTTATTACAGGGACATGACGACCACATATCCACCCAATTGCTTTTGAGACAAGTAAGGGGACCACATCTAGGGAATTCTGGTACCAATTTCTGGTTTAGTGGACTACACAGTGCATCCTTCTTCGGGATTTCCGAGGTTGTTGTTGCTTTGATAAAGATGGAATGTTGTGATACCAACGGGGGAGATATATGGGGGCGAAGTCCGCTTTCTTGGGCTGCTCGTAATGGACACGGAGAAGTAGTGAAAATACTACTCAGGCGAGAAGAAGTCAACCCCGACAAGCCAGACAATAACGGCGGAACGCCGCTCTCGTATGCGGCCGAGTATGGACACGAGGAAGTGGTGAAAATACTACTCGGGCGGGAGGAGGTCAGCCCAGACAAGCCAGACGATGACGACAAAACACCGCTCTCGCATGCCGCTCAGAATGGACATGAGGGAATAATGAAAATACTACTCGGCCGGGAAGAGGTCGACCCCGACAAGCCCAGCCGATATGGCCGAACACCTCTCTCGCATGCCGCCTGGGGTGGACATAAAGGAGTGGTGAAGATACTACTCGGGCGAGAAGAGGTTAATCCCGACAAGCCCGACAGTGGCGGCCAAACACCGCTCTCGTATGCTGCCGCGTATGGATATGAGGGAGTGGTGAAAATACTACTTGGGCGACAAGTGGTCAACCCAGATAAGCCATGTTCCCGGGGCCGAACGCCGCTCTCGTATGCTGCCGAGTATGGACACGAGGGAGTGGTGAAAATACTACTTGGGCGGGAGGAGGTCAACCCAGACAAGCCGGACAGTGGCGGCCAAACACCGCTCTGGCATGCCGCTCAGAGCGGACGTGAGGGGGTGGTGAAAACACTACTCGGCCGGGAAGAGGTCGACCCCGACAGGCCCAGCCAATATGGCCGAACACCGCTCTTGCGTGCTGCCTGGAATAGCCATGAGGGAGTGGTGAAAATGCTACTTGGACGACGAGAAGTCAACCCAGACAAGCCAGATCTGTGGGGCCAAACACCGCTCTCGTTTGCTGCCGCGTATGGATATGAGGGAGTGGTGAGAATACTACTTGGGCGACCAGAGGTCAACCCCAAAAAGCCAGATAATGGCGGCATAACACCGCTCATGCGCGCAACTGAGTGCGGCCATTCGAGAGTGAGAGAACTGCTAAAGTCCCGCGAAGCGGTAACCCCCAGAGCGACCTGAGGCCTAGCACACACCACCTTATGAAACCCACTCAGTTTCCTGTCTCTCGGAACATTTTGTTCATGGAAATTGTCTGTCGAGATCATCCTTTGCGGGCGAACAAAATCGCATGAGATAAGAATGCACATATATATTCCCACACCGCCTGGCACCCCCGGACCAACTCGGTCAAATGTGGATCTATAAATTCCCGTTTACAATGTACAATAGAGTTTACTTGGTAGAGTGAAATAGTTCTATTATTATAAGGCTCGGCTTGTGACTTTCAGGTTTCATCTTATCCTCTTTGATTTTCCTGTAGCTGTAAGCTCTTACATGTGCCTCCCCTTTTTCAGATCGTTTTTTCTTTTTTTCTCTCCCTCTCTCCACACCTCTTCTATGAGTGATAGATGAACTGTATATAGGCTATTTTTTTTTCCGATAGAAGAAAAGTAGTGTACGATAGCACAAGCGTTATTGAGGCCATTCCGAACAACTATATAAGACCCTGCCTACTACATGGGGATGGTTACCACAATTGATATGGCTCCATGAATGGTACCGCGTTAAGCTTGGAACATACCTACTAGCCACCCCATCACAAACGCCAGTATGGAGGGTGGGGGGCCCAGCCGATAACCTTACGTCATTCATTCGTTTCATTCGTCTTGTCGTCGACTTGATAGAGTGATACATACGAGCAGTGAAACCAACAAGATACACTATAACGAGTACTGTACTCGGAGGCCCAGCGCTCTCAACGGTCTGGGGCCTGGACGGGACAGGAGGGCAAAACGCGATCCGTTCTCGTCCGGGAAAATTCAGGACGACCGGCAATGCTAAGGACGGCGGGTCCTACAATGCAGGACAAATTAGCATAGAGGGCTGCCGGGGGCTGTCAGGCAGTTGCTTGCGCCATCCAACCACCCCGTATGCCAAGCAGAAGTAGGGATACACGTAAAAGATATTAAAAGAAGCCTGTTATCCTGCTCTAACCACTAGAGGGAATGGACACTTATATGAATAGTGTCTCCCCAACATCCCATCATTGCCGGAAGTGGAAAATACATAGGAAATATGGTGGACCCTAGAAATAATAATCGAGCACGAAATTTATCCCCATGATTCCTGATATCTCCTCGTGTACAAGAACCTGCTATTAAAAAGTCTTTCGCGCCACAATCAACCGCGGCAATGTTACAACCCCAGAATCTATAATAGCCATTAAGTTACGTTTCCATCTCCGGTTCCACCAACCCAAACCGAGTTACAATAGAGGAAAGAAAAGCGACAAGGAAGGACACCAAAGACAAAGGAAAGAACATGGTAGTAAACATAATACCAATGCATAAAAAGAAAAAATATAAGAAATAATAGGAAATAAATGAGTGATCCCCGGTGACTTTCAACACCAGGGACTTTGGCCGACGACAGGAAGGCTAGTGTGGGATATTTCTCGCAGGGACAGTGGGGCCCTAGTCCCTGACGGTGGGTTGCAGGGCAAGTTTAGAAAAAGAGTGGATGGGACGACAAAATGTCGTCCGTCCTAGTCCTGGCCCGGGACGGACGGTTGAGAACTCTGATCCGTACTCAACTACCACGGAGGAGAATTCTGCTTTGGTTGCCCAGTTGGGGCCGACAAGAGGGACGATGGTCATATCAGCCTCCTTCGTTGATCTTCTCTACAGGCAGATAAAGTTATTATATTCTTGTAAACCTGATTAGCTAGATTTTCGGATTTTGACAGGACACAATTGGAAACAAACCGGGTGAAGCACTTATCTGAACCGTGCGAGCACAATCCTTTGGAATAATTCCATCTATTACCGCTTCCGTGATCATCTCGTACAGCCACACTGACGGGCACTCGTGTAATTGCGAAGGCGTTATAACCATTAATACCTTATCGGGAGCCTCACAGCTCGCCAGCCATGCGTGCCGGAACCGGAACTATCAAGAATGTTAGTCTGCACACTGCCAGCATTAGCGCGTATGTATCACATACGGTGTTCCCAACCGTCCCGGGCGGTCAAAGTGCGGGATGGCGGGCCCTAGAGGGTGAGACATGTGTGTTTAGGATACCGGTAAGGGGACGACCGGGGACTGTAGAGGACGGCAGGAAATAGTGAGGGACGGCAGGGGACGGTGGGGGACTGTTGGAGATGTAGGCTGCGGGGCAATGATTTATGGTGAGGATTTTACGCATCAGAGTGAAACCGGTTAAGTCGAGATGAAGATTATGATTGATAGTGATAACTTGAGGGGAAGGAGAGGCTTGAGGAATGTTGTGTACAGGAAGGTGTTTAGCAAGAAAAAGTGATAAGGAAAGAGAAACGAGTGGGGTGAAAACATCTTCCTAGCTTGCGCGTCCTTTGACTAGTGCATACGTATGACTCAGCGGCATCAGAGTGAGGCCATTAAACTGTCATTTCCAACAGGGGCGGCAGGGGGCGGCGGGAATGATGTTTCATGATGCTATAATGATTGGCTCGGAGGCGGATGATTTCAACTTGGGCTAGGACTATAGCCCCATACAGTCCGCCCGGTCCTCACCTTCCCGGTAGTAGTCCGCCCTGTCCGGCCCCCCGAAGTCGGAGGGACTGGGCGGCTGGGAACACTGCAGAGACTACCCTCCCCGGTAGAAGCTACCCCAAGACCGCGGAATTCCTACTACCCTAATCGTACGGGTTGCGAGACTAGCGGGAAAGGGAGCCTGTGCCACTTGCCAAAAGGCTACTCACCAATTCAGAGCTCTTTCTTAATCAAGTGAGGAAGCACCCAGGAAATCCAATTGGAGTTTTTCCTACTCCCATGCCCGCCACACCTCCTTCTAAGTTGACAATAGAATCATCACAAAACCCCCAGCGCCGTACCACTCCATCTACTGGTAAATTAGAAGAGAGAGGGAAAGTGGGATAAATGGTGTCTTCCTTTTGGGTGTCGTGGTGTCTGTTTGGTTGGAATTAATGGAGTGCGACGATAAACTATGGTACGAGTTGAGCTGGATCCCTGCTTAGCAAACTTATGGTGAAGATACTGTTACCCAAGATAGCAGCTTGGGTTTCCGTTGGTTTCCCTTCTCTGGGGGTGTATAGATATCTTGTGGGTGGTTGCCAAAACGGTCATTTACTATGCCGTGATTCTATTCTATGATATATACACCATATTCGGCCATAGCCATAATGATCAGAAACCGAAATCCCCTGTTAAAAGGACGTGGTTGATTCGGGAAGTTACAGGAGTTTCAGAGATTGTTCATGGGTATAGTGGATTGTCCTAATGCGTTACCTGCTTTCGGAAGATGCCATGCCCACGTCTCTTTCTTTTGTTACCACGGCTGTGAGAGGTGCGGACACGCAGTGGAATACAGACATATTGCGAGATATGGAGGTAAGTGTAGTGATCTAGAGAAGGATCTGGGCGGGTTACCTGTGTCCGTTTATACACCCTATCTTTGCAGTTAGTTTACTTTTAAACGAGCTCGAACAAAGTTATGCAAGCCACATCTCCTACGTCTTTTATACAATGCCTAAGTTCCAAGAAAGTCCTCTCATTCTACTCTCCCCTGTTGCGTGCTTTATCTCTCCACTTTAGCATCCCTAAGGTGCTTCTACACCAACTCCCAGAAGCGAGAGAGTCCTCAAATATTTCAAGCCACCAGGTAAACTTTCTCCATCCCGAGCCGAATTAGCCTCCAGGTTAGCTCTAGTGCTTTGACTACCCCCGGGGGATTTATTATAGTATACCGGAGGCTGAGGATGCAAAAACTAATTTTGAAAGTGTAATTAAACTCGGGAGATACGAGAGGACTATTGGTGTGGGATAAGTGTCTCAATGTAGGATATTAGGTAGGCTGCGCAGGGAATTCCTGAGCCCCTTGTGGAGACTAACGATTTCTTATCGCGATATATGATCATCGTTTGTCTTATGCACGATGCCCATACCGGAAGTGCCGGCCTTTTAATAAGAGAGCCTCTGACTTCCATGCCTAACTGTAGTGGCAATGTATAAAGTGGGAGAAATCCCGCTACGTTAAATAGAAAGCCTCGGGATATATCAAATTGAAATACATGATATTTTCATTGTTGGGCGTGTTCGTGGGTTCCACCAGATCATCCTTCAACAATGTTGGCCACCTAAGCGGCAGTAGTTTATAGATCTAGCTGGGCTAATACTGCTGCCCGAGCCTAAGAGTTCACATAGGTAAATAGTGGAATAGTGTTAGAAAATTGCTACAAGCTCAGTGTTGAAAACTCGCACATTTGGCGCCTCATCATGTAGCACCGATACAGGAGTTGCAGAGATGACGTAGTTCCTGGACAAAAGTCATTCCCGGCATGCCCAGACCCCACTATGAAAACACACCAAAACGACCCAAATTCAGAGTGTCCGGAATCCCCGCCTGCACTCCTGTTAGATTACCTATACCGGAAATGTCGATGCATTTTTACAAAAGACTTCTATTACATGCCTCGAAAATCTGGCTGTTTCGCTTGGATTTGAGCGGTATGCAATAGCAGCCTTTTTAAAAAACGCTTCGACATTGTAGTATGGAATGTGGTTATGTGGTTATGCGGACCTATAGATGCACGGATATCTAGGTAGGCTGATATGCGGACACGCGGCTAGGAGATATACGGATATTTCACGTGGTTTCGTGGTAGAAGACGACAACTGTCTAAGGTTTCGTTTACCTACAAACGGCCGTCTAGCAGCTCGAGACGGTGCCGAATGTCAAGGGACCTTGACGGTTTGATGATGTGTGTAAGGAAGTAGATGGCATTTGCTTAAAGTAGCGTGCCCTCTAGAGTCTGGTGGATTTGAAAACAGAGCTGCGAAGCAATGTCACTTTTTGACCGTCCAATTACAAGTATTTAGGAAAGTAGAAAATTAAGGGCCCGTTTACCAATAGACGGCCGTCAACCAACCGGAGACGGTGCCGACTGTCAAGGGAGGCTAGACGGTAGGAGAGGGGTAGGGAAAATTGATGAGTGCGAGTTTGCCTAATATACTACACGACTTAGGGTGAAAGATTTGGTCGACTAACGAAGTGTGAAACCAGGTATCATAGCTTTCAACTCTCAACAGCGCTCGGCAACCGAGATCGGACTGACCAACAATGTCCTCTCGCAAATTAAAAATCGGAATTTTGTCATTGAACTTCCCATGAATTATGAGAAAAGGAATCACTAATTGCCTAGAAAAAATAGATCCTATTGGTATGATAACTACTCTTGCGACTACGGGCATGGCGGGTTGGTGGAATTTTAGTGGTAGGGTTCGTTACAGGGCGGGGCAGGGCGGGTTTTGCCCTCGAAGGCCCCACCGCTACACGGGCGCGGGGGGTGAATTTTGTCCATTGTTCCCGCCCCGCCCCCGTTTCTTGCCGCCCAAAATTGACGGGGGCCTGTTCGGGCAATAGAGAGTTTGCGCAAGAGGACCTAGGTGACAGTTAACGGAAAAGAGACCTAGGTCTCTGAATGAGTTTGCGCACCAGGTCCAGGTGGCCTGGTAGCTGGAAGATGGGAATTGAGTAGGGTAATATCGCATTGCCGGGTTGCCCTCAAATTTGTTCCCTGCTCAAATTAGGATTCCCAGATACACAAGTTGGGTACTAACCATACTGACTGCCATAGAACAGGTGATAATCTACTACTGAATGCCCAGTATTATCATCAGTAAAATATTTTAATAGAATGTGGAAAGAGTGCTGTGCTGCTGCTGATTTATTG
>Ga0307513_10009585_pt1 | contig 12234 bp, 8 predicted proteins | sample 15_EM_MG_FD_202174 | JGI IMG/M metagenome (GOLD analysis project Ga0307513, IMG submission 202174) | Populus trichocarpa ectomycorrhiza microbial communities from riparian zone in the Pacific Northwest, United States - 15_EM | ecosystem: Host-associated > Plants > Roots > Unclassified | place... | reverse complement strand
ATCTTAGATGATTTGTGGGACTGTTTTGATTATAATAAGGTGGGAATTCCTATCAAAGTGAAGGGATGCAAACTAATTCTTACAACTCGATCATTTGGAGTTTGTCAGCGGATGTTCTGCCAGAAGACAATCAAAGTGGAGCCTCTTTCAATGGAAGAAGCTTGGGCTCTGTTCATGAAGGTACTTGGATGTATTCCTCCAGAAGTGGAAGAAATTGCAAAATCTGTTGCAAGTGAATGTGCTGGCTTGCCTCTTGGAATTATAACAATGGCCGGAACCATGAGGGGAGTGGATGACAGATGTGAGTGGAGGAATGCTTTAGAGGACCTGAAACAATCAAGAATTAGGAAAGATGATATGGAGCCTGAGGTATTCCACGTACTGAGATTTAGTTATATGCACTTAAAGGAGTCAGCACTGCAACAATGTTTCTTGTACTGTGCATTCTTCCCGGAAGACGTTGAGATCCTTAGAGAGGATTTGATAGCTTATTTGATTGACGAGGGAGTGATAAAAGGGCTGAAGAGTAGGGAGGCAGAATTTAACAAAGGCCACTCGATGCTGAATAAACTTGAAAGAGCCTGCCTATTGGAAGGAGCTAAGATAGGGTATGATGATGATAGGTATGTCAAGATGCATGACTTGGTTAGGGATATGGCCATCCAAATACTAGAAGATAACTCTCAAGGCATGGTTAAAGCAGGTGCACAGTTAATAGAATTGTCGGGTGCAGAGGAGTGGACAGAGAATCTTACGAGAGTTTCACTGATGAATAACCAGATTGAAGAAATTCCTTCCAGACATTCACCAAAGTGTCCCAATCTTTCAACTCTATTGTTGTGCGGAAATCCACTGGTGCTTATTGCAGATTCATTTTTTGAGCAATTACATGGGCTCAAGGTTCTTGATCTATCTTCTACAGGTATCACAAAACTATCTGATTCTGTCTCTGAATTGGTGAATCTCACTGCATTATTGATCAACAAATGTATGAAGTTAAGGCATGTACCGTCATTGGAAAAGCTCAGGGCACTGAAGAGGTTAGAACTCCATTATACTACACTTGAAAAGATTCCTCAAGGCATGGAATGTCTATGCAACTTGAGGTATCTTAGAATGAATGGATGTGGTGAAAAGGAGTTTCCTAGTGGGTTGTTGCCTAAGCTCTCTCACCTGCAAGTCTTTGTATTGGAGGAGTGGATTCCTCCTACCAAAGGTACATTGAGACAATATGCTCCGGTAACAGTTAAAGGAAAGGAAGTGGGATGCTTGAGGAATTTGGAAAGTTTGGAATGCCATTTTGAAGGTTACTCAGACTACGTGGAGTATCTCAAATCTCGCAAATCTCGGGCTGACACCAAATCACTAAGCACATACAAAATTTGTGTAGGACTACTGGATAAGTATTATTATTATGCAGTAGATGATTGCAGAAGGAAAACAATTGTTTGGGGTAGCTTGAGTATCGACAGAGATGGAGATTTTCAGGTCATGTTCTCGAAGGACATTCAACAACTGGACATTTATAATTATGATGCAACAAGTTTATGCGATTTTTGGTCTCTAATAAAGAATGCAACTGAACTGGAGGTTATCAACATTAAGTATTGCAATAGCATGGAGAGCTTGGTTTCATCTTCTTGGTTCCGCTCTGCTCCACTACCATCTCCATCGTACAAAGATATATTTTCTGGTCTTAAAGAGTTTCATTGTTGTGGTTGTAAAAGCATGAAGAAGTTGTTCCCCCTTGTCTTGCTGCCAATCCTCGTAAACCTGGAAGCGATTAGAGTAACAGATTGTGTGAAGATGGAGGAGATAATAAGTGGAACAAGATCGGATGAAGAAGGGGTTATGGATGAAGAAAGCAGCAACAGCGAACTCAAACTCCCCAAGTTAAGAGAACTGGTAGTGTTTGGATTACTAGAACTGAAAAGCATTTGTAGTGAAAAACTGATTTGCGATTCTCTAGAAGTAATTGAAGCTTATGATTGTCAGAAGCTGAAGAGGATGGGAATTTGTACTCCGTTGCTTGAAAACGGCCAGCCATCTCCTCCCCCTTCTCTTAAAAACATTTACGTATATCCAGTAGAATGGTGGGAGTCAGTAGTGGAGTGGGAGCATCCTAACACCAAAGATGTCCTTCTTCCCTTTGTTAATATATATAAAACCAAAAGAATGGTGGGAGTCAGTAGTGGAGTGGGAGCATCCTAACGCAAAGGATGTGCTTCTTCCCTTTGTAAGGGTTTTTGGAGGATGAGTGACGACACTGCCCTTGATATAATATTAAATTAAGAGTAAGCATTGTTGTTTTAATTGGATTAAGCTTAATGACTGATGAGTTTATTATATTGCTAAACATCAAATGCAAGACAATGGAGCTTCCTAACGCATGCTCACGCATGCGATGTCCTCCGTCCCTTTATGGAGTTTTCATTCGTGTTTTCACCCATACACCTGTCTAGAATCTCAAAAATTATATTCTAGGAAATATTTTGAAATTTTATCATATTATTAGAGTTAAATTATAATATTATTAAATTGAATGAACAAATTAAAAATATCATAAATTTATAATTATCCTGAAATTTTGCATATAATTCATCTTTAATTATGTTTAGAATCTCGAATTATATTTTAGAAACTAATATGTAAGCCGTCTAAAATTTTTAATTTAATAATATAATAAAAATATGGAATTAAGTTTTGGTGTTTACTGGTTTTATACTCTGCCCTTTGTAGAGTTGGCTTGGGAGGAGACGACACTGCCCCTTAATATAAATAATGAATTACGGGTAAGCTCATGCTTTAATTTCTCCTTTTCTCTCATTCTCTCAGTATCAATCTCTTCCCTCCCTCTTGAAAACATCAAATGCAAGTCAGTGGTGGAGTGGGAGCTTCCCAACGCTCGCGATAATTATCAGATTTTGTTATAATATTCTTGTTATCATCCCAACCTTAAAAACTTCATTCTCTTATTTATTGATTCCTCTCTTTATTTATTTGTAGGAATTTATTTTTTAACTTTTTACTTTCTTCATATGGAATTGGATGCCTCTGTCCTTTTAAAGTTGGGTTTTTAATGAGAATTTGATTGGCTTCAAAGTCTATGGCTTAATTTCTTGATGATGATCTCTAAATATTGGAGAATCTTAATTATAAAATTCAAGATCAAATCCCCACACAAATCATGCTTGAGCTTCGGATTTGCACCTAATTACGTGTGTGTGTGTGCGCATTTCAAGATTACGTGTGTGTGTGGCAACAGGAATGTTGTAGCCATAGTGACTGGAACAGTAGCCGGAGCAGTTTTCGTTGCCCTTCTAGTACTAGGTGCCAATGGCACCGCAGAGAAATGGTTGGCTTGGTGCCAAAGTCTCTGCGGATAAAGGTATTGGTATTTCTTTTGGGGTCATTATAGAAAGGGGGAAGAAAAAACTACCAAGCTCTCTGGCATCTCTACTTGGACTACCAGATTAATTACTCAATTCCCATTATACTTTTCTTCGAAGATTTAAAAATATTGTCTATGAATAGCTAACTCTTCAACAATTCCTGTCGACTAGAATTGCTCTGTTTAATATTCTCTTGAAGATGCTGAAAACAGAACATAACTTTTTCTATGAACTTCTGAGTATTCTCTTTGACATCCAAAATTGTGGTCTGACAGAGCTTAGAGGCCTAGATCTTCAAACAGGACTTTTCACACTAAGATGAAAGCTGCTACCAAGAACTTCGATGCGGAAAACAAAGTCGGCGAGGGTGGTTTCAGTTCTGTTTACAAGGTAACTGCATGTTTAATGGTTGCTGTCATTTGTCCTAACTACATTCTATAAGTTAGCCGTAGAAAATAGCTATGGAAATAGGTCAAATGTTCCCCATAAACCTTTTGGATTCTTTCTAGTTTTAGATGTAGTAAGGTAAATAAAGAAAGCAGTGCAAACTATTAATTGCTAGCCATAAGTTTGAGGTGGGAACTTTTAATTATTGAACGCTATCAGATGGAACTGTGTGATTGCAGTGATGCTGCTTTCCTCAAAATGTAAGCAAGGAAACCGTGAATTTGTGAATGAGATAGGAATGATATCTGCACTGCCACATGCAAATCTTGTAAAGTTGTATGGATGTTGTGTTGAAGGAAACCAATTAACGCTTGGGTACGAGTACATGCAGAACAATTGCCTGTCCCGTGCTCTATTTGGTGAGTTAATTTCTTCCTTCCATCAGAAGCATTTTGGAAAAAAGGTATTTTGTTTGGCTTTCAAATATTGAATGTCTTTTATCTCCTATAATTACAGGGAAGGGTATATCAAAACAAGCATTGTGTTTCTTGATAAGGAACTCAATGCCAAAATTTCTGATTTTGGTTTGGCAAAGCTAAATGAAGATGACAATACCCACATCAGCCCTCGGATTGCTGGAACTAAGTAAGTTCTTCAATGAGAACATTTATATGTTTTCTAAACCAGGGCTGAAGATGACTAGATTTTCAAGAATGAATCTTTGTGTGTGATTTCGTGTCAACCCTCTTGCAGTCATATCTCCATTTTCCAATAAAATGCATATCTTAGAAAATGTACCTTTTCCATGATGCTTGAAGTGGTAGGTCCAAAGCTTTGAACCTGCAACCTCTTCTTAGTTGCAAATTTTTACCATTTTGTTTGTTTGTTTGTTTATCACCTTGTAGAATGATGGAAAAGGATCCATATAGCTGAGCCCAAATAGTTTGGGATCGAGGCTTGGTTGTTGCTGTGTATGATCATTTCACCAGACAAAAGCTAGCCCTGGCATTTACAACCGTCGATCATTTATATTATCGTAATCAAATAATGGCTGTTTGAGAATGAAAACAAGTGAAAACCATGGATTGTTTAGCGAGTTTAACCACCTTTTTTTTCATTTGTCAGTGGTTATATGGCTCCTGAGTATGCAATGCGTGGCTACTAAACTAACAAAGAAAATGTTTGTAGCTTTGGAGTTGTTGCTTTGGAAATTGTTAGTGGTAAGATCAACAAAAACTACTGAGTTTGTTTATCTTCTTGACTGAGTAAACTTATGGCTATATATATCTTTCTCTCTCTATATATAGTTGCATATCACTATCCCCGGTCCCGAGAGACAAATGATATTAATCACTTGACTAACAGCTTTTGTTCACCTTTTCCGGCCTTCAACTTTAGATAACTTCTAGGAAATGAAATATCACTTGCTGGTTTTGATTCGTGCTCCTTTTTTCTTTAATATAAAAGAGAGCATAGCACATCTGCAAGACTTCTCATTCCTTCAACTATATATATCCATAAGTTTGAGGTGGGAACTTTTAATTATTGAACACAGCGTTCAGATGGAACTGTGTGATTGCAGTGACGCTGCTTTCCTCAAAGTCTAAGCAAGGAAACCGTGAATTTGTGAATTAGATAGGAATGATATCAGCACTGCCACATCCAAATCTTGTAAAGTTGTATCAGCACATCCACATCCAAACCGTGAATTTTTGGTTCCTGCCCACCTTATATCTGCATTTGTCTTTCTATATTTGTGCTGAACTTCCTATACTCATTTTACAGAATTGAATACATTATAGCATCCTTATTTGGATTTATCTGGGATTCTGCCAGGCCTATGTTTTGCAAGAGAGAGGAAGTCTTTCGGAGTTGGTCGATCCAGAATTGGGGTCAGAGTATTCTTCAGAGGAGGCTATGGTGATGCTAAATGTCGCTCTCTCATGCAAATTCTTGTGAATCTTGTTGCAGCCGATAAGCCTATATGATGTAGAACACAGAGCTAAAGCTGCAAAGAGAAAGGGAGTGAATGACTCTGGCAGGACTAAATGGAACATAAAATGATGCTTATGCAAAGAGAAATCTTTGGTGCATCCATTATTGATCATGTCAAAAGCATCAAATCCCTATTCGAAAAACATGGCCAAATCAATGCCATTTTCGTCAGCCAACTTTTCGGAATCTCTCACTTACCTAAATCAATACTTCCAAATGTGTTACATGCTAATCTCTTAAGAACTTTGAAACCCCTTCTTATTGGATAATCGAAATCCTATCTCTTGCCTTTTCATCTTTACACATGCTCATGGAGCCAGAGTACATTGGCCATGAAAATTGATTTAGATAGAAAATTGATATAGATAAAAAAAAAAAAATTAAATCAGATTCCATACGATGCACGATATATAAAACTTTTCTAGTTAGATATCATTTCTCAATCTGGAATAAAGTATCTCAGTTTTTCTAAAATTAGCTTTCACTCTGTAAGGATTTTTTAATCAGTGGAAGGAATCAATTTTTTTCGAAGCTTAATTATTGAGGACAGACACACAAGTCCTGTTTCATCTTCAATTACGCAACTAAGCTTACACTTATCACCCAATAATGCTATCAACTCATTCCTCAACATCCAAGTAAAGACAATTTCCAGTTTTAAAATTAGTGGCAAAGGCTAGGTCAAAACTCTGTCAAAATTTGCTTAATTCTCTATTAGTGTACTGAAAACATGATATCAGAAAAAGGCATGAGCTCCGGCGAAGTTAAGGTCAAAATAAAGCTGTGGGCTGACCACTTGTTAGGAAGCTTTCTTGAGGATAGACACAAACCTGGCAGCGGACGAAGTTTCAGCAGACCTAACTAAAGCGCTGAAGCTATCTATCTAGCTGTAGATGAAAGGGTGTCAGCACACTTTTCCTCCACAAGCTGTGAAATAAAAAGCAGCAAAATCCTTAAAAAAAAATAAGGCGAAGGAACTAATATGTAGAAACAGATTCTAAAGAAACAAATTACTGTAGCTAAAAATGCAGCAAGCAATGAAGAACAGCACAACCCGATAATGAACAGCACATGAGCAAACATAGAACAAAAGTAAGTAAGAAGCCACGATTGAAATGCAACCATCCTCAACGACATAAAAAACAAACCACAATCGAAAACAACAAAAAGATGGATCTAGGAAAAGCCGATATTGAAACCATCTGAAAAAAATTTAGCCATACGTAAATGAATGCAGTGAAGGAAGACCATACCTGCAAAAAACCAGCCGAAGAGTCACATAACCCTGACAAAGGCTTTTCGATCGAGCCTAGTTGAAGGCAATCAAAGACACAGCATTCCTGAACACATCATACAACCAGTAACTGAGGAGCATCAGATAAAACAAGAAAAACGAAGGTGAGCAAGCCAAAAAATAGGAGGAAGCTCAGACATGCTCTTAAACCTAATCAAAAAGCCCTTCCCGAAAAAAAATGAAAAAGAAACCTGCAGGGTCTCTGAAAAGAAACAAACCTACAAATATTGAGAATAATCGCAAGAGCTGGAGCAACATCACGCAACCTAAGCCATGGAATATCAGGTGTCTGCGCCAGCAAAAGGTCGTCAAAAGAGCCGAAATCCTGAGAAAGAAAGTAGAAAATAACACCACTGAGCTAAAGTCAACTCTAAAAAAATAAATTAGGGACAGTACATGGCGAAACAACTGTCAAACGACAATGGGGTGAGAAAAAACAATGGAAACCTGAAAGATAATAAAAAACCAACGACAATAAATTGAATTCCAATTGAGCTACAGCATTGAGCAGAAGAGAGAAAGCAGGAATTCAAAACCATGTAAAGAAAACAGAAAACAATTAGCATAGGGACTCCTTTATAGGTCTCCCAATCAGACTTAAACAAGCACATCCCAGAAAAAAATGAAAAGCCCAGCTGACCATGATGGGAAAGATGATATCAAGGGCAGTAGGCATCACTGTTACATCTAACATGGCAGGACATCCAAAATGGAATTGACAAAGCATGGCAAGGTTGTACTATATAGCAATATATAAAAAAAACAATGGAAATCAAATCAAGCTGAAAATTCGTACCTAAACTCTCCCAAATCAAAGAAGATGGAATTGGCCATCGAAACCAAACCCAGTTGAAAAGGCAAGCACGTTCGTTCAACACCCATCCCAAAAAAAAATACCTTGAACATCCAGCAAAAATCTCGCATAACTTTCCAAGCTGGGAGCATCTTTCATGGGCAGCCATTCCAGCGCACCAATAAAGCGAGGAAGACCCGTGAAACAGACTCATAATCCATCCAATCAGCACCCACCCCCCAGAAACAGCAAGTTGAAATCGCAGTCGTGCCAACACTATGTAAATTGAAGAGACAAAGAGATGCCCTCCCACCTCATGATAACTGCTCAGCTCTTGGTTGGTTCAATTGAGAGGGAGGGGCAGCGCGGGAAACCAGGCGAAGAGAGGCAGAGTGAAAGGCCGATGCAAAATGAGCTGATGAGCCGATGGCAGCCCCAAGCAAAAGACAAATAGCCCAAGAGTAAAAACAATCATGCTCCCAGCCCATGCCCACCAACATCACTCAAATAGATGGGAAAAAAGCAAGGCAAATAAAGTTAAGGACTCGTTTATTTGTTGGAAAATAAATTTTTTTTTTAAAGTGAATTTTTAAAAAATAAATTTCAGAAAAATGAATTATTTTTCAATATTTGGTAGTGTAATGAAAAATAAGTTGGAAAACATTTTCTAGTGTTTGGTTATGTCATGGAAATGAGCTGGAAAATAACTTATTAATGTTTTATTTTTTTAAGTTTATTAAAATAATGAGGAACAAATCTTAGAAATTAAAAAGTTGAATGGGAATGAAATTGAAAAAATATATAATTTCATAAATTATCTCAAATAAAATAAATAATAATCAAAATAATAAAAATCAAATCTAAAAAATAAAAAAAAAATTGAAAGATGAAGAAATTAAAATAATAATAATTACCATTTCATAAATTATTTCAAATAAAATAAGTAACAATCAAAAGAATGAAGATCAAATTTGATAGATAAAAAATTTCAATTAAAAAATAATAAGGGAAAAGCAAATAACAATTATAAAAATAAGGATCAAAATTAATATAAAAATTAAATTCTAAGGGATGAAATTGAAAAACAAATATTCAAAACAATATATATATATATAGCAATTAAAAGTTTGAGGATCAAATTTGATATAATCAGCAAATAATATGATATTTTTAAATTTTTCACAACTTCCGGAAAGAGTTTTCCGTCCAAAATAAAAGGAAAACACTTTCCTGAAAACTAAGCCAAATTTTTCTCTGACCGGAAAGTGTTTTCCGTTGACCAACTTTCTTAATTACAAACAAACACAAAAAAGTTTGGAAAGTGGTTTTCCAGAAATTAGTTTCCAGGAAAAAAATACTGTGAATTTGTTTTAAGTATTTTTTTTTCTCATTCTGGAAAAAAGTATTTTTAATCTAGAATTTGTTTTTCTAGAATCACCTTTCATTATTTAAGTATTCTTAATCAGCGGAAGGAATCAATTTTTTTCTTAATACTATTACCTCTTAATTAATTATTGAGCACAGACTAACATCTGTTTCATCTTCAATAAATGTCATTAAGATCTTTCTTTTTTTTCCCATCAATCTTTGAGACTTCATATTATTGTTATGATCTTCCCATTATATGCTGTGTTATGATGAACTGTGTCGATTATGAAATTTGCTGATAAATAGACTATGACTAATGTTTTTATAGATTAATAGGATAAAGTTAAGCTTAATAAAAGGATTGGTTATATCATATGAACATATATAATATTTTAAAATGGTCATAGCTTTTTTATTCTATGAAAGAAATACATGAGATTCTCAAGGTATAATTATATAAGAAACACATTTGAGGATTCATTTGCTACAAAGATTTCTTGAAAATAGACTTGGGATGTCCTCAAATTGATTTTATTGGATTTGAGCCCTTAACTAGACTAGATTCAATAAGATTGAGTAATGTAATAATATGATTTAAACTTTAGACAACGATAGCAAACCGACCATACAAAAAATATTTGGTAACAATTAACTAAAACAAATGAGTCACTGACATCTTACATTGAAGGAGAAGAAAGAAAAATATCGGAAATTTACTGTCATTCCATCATGGACATTGCCCACCACAAGAAGAAGTTGTTGAGATGGTTCAAACCCTACCACAAAAGGATGCATGGCGACATTGAAAGAAGCCATATGAGTCGCTAGAGCAACACCCAGGAAAAAAAAAACATAACGAAGCTATCATTTATTTATATTCAATCAATTTTATTTAACTCAAAAATAAAATTTATTTTTAAAAATAAATTTAATAAAGAAAAATAAATAAAAAGACCCTAGATAACTTAATGAAATAAAAAAAAGGATAAAACAAAGTACAAGAAAAGTTTGAGAAAGAAATGGGAGCCCAATCTTCAATTAAACAAATGTTGAAGGATGAAACTGAAAAAATATTAGTTTATATTAATGATAAATAAAATAAAGCAATCCCGAGTGAGCCCTATAAGCTGACTTAATTTTAAAAACTTGCAATCCATGAAATACTAGACACGGGCTTAATTGGTAAGCTTAAATTCAAACCAATTAAATATGGAAGAATGAAATTGAGTTAAAAAAAATACCTCTCTAAAAAATTTTGCAAAGAAAAAAAATAATCAAAAGAATAATAAAAGGAAAAAATCTAGTAGGAAAAAAAATAATGGAAGGTGAAATCTCAAAATAAAAAATTCAATTCTAAAAGTTATCCTAAATTCTATAAATAGCAATTAAATGAATAAGACCAAATATAACCAAATAAGAAATTGAATGAGGATAAAATTAAAATTAAAATTTAATTTCATAAATTATTTCAAATATAATATATAATGACCAAAAGAACAAGAATTAAATAAAAAAAAAGAAAATTTAGTATTTGATTTGAAAAATCACAAGGCAGACACAAATTCTAAGAAAAAGAGAGGAAATAAAAAAAAGAAAAAGAATGGTTATAGGTGTCAAACCAAAAATCTTCTCTATACACATGCCTCCTTTTTAAGGAGGAAATGTCGAGAAAAACCGGACGTCACCCCAGTAAGAGTATCAACAATAAATGTTGTCTAAAGACGGGGAAGTGCTTGCACGCGTTAGCCTATTTTATGAATATTTTTTATTTATTAAAATACTAAATTGCCCCCACCTCAACCCATTAATTATCAAAATTGGGGCAGGGTAAAAGGATGTGTGTATCCGATGAAACAGTGCAGCAGCTTAAACAACTAGTGCAGCAGCAGGATAGCAGAAACAGTTATGGAGGTTAATTTCAAGATGAAACTGCTAATAGTTCGACGTGATTGCAAGCTTAGTTAACGGTTAAGAGTTAGTTGGAAGGACATTTAGCGGTTAGTTTGTTAGCTAGTCAAGAAGGAAGTCAGCATAGGATGCAAATATAAATACTGTAACGTGTAGTGCTTGGAGGGCAGGCAATGAGAAACCATTCTTCAGTAATTGTCAAAGCCAGTTTATTTGCTTAACGTCACAACCCTATATATCGCAACTTTTATAGTTATAATTTAAAAAATAGATTTTAAAAAAATATTTTTATAGTTTTAAAAAATAAATTTGATTAAAAATATTATAAGATGAGTTTTTATATGAAAAATAAATATAAAAAAATAAGTTATTTTAGTCTCTACAAACAGATTGGGTTAAACCTTCCGTTTGGCACATTCGCGCGCCTTTCCGCTCTTATGTTCGTGGCAACTGGTCTTCTGTCAAATATTGATCGTCTTGCTCCCATCAGTAAGTTAGAGCTAGAATTATTGTGATTTTAATAGCGTTACAAAACCCCCACAAGTTACAGATTTTGCTGGAAATCTTTCATTAATCTTGTACCTCACTGCCATTATTAACATTCAGTAATACTGCCTACTACTGTTCAAACTTTTCTGGCAACTCACCTATAGTTTCAAGCATCCAATTGATTTCCTGCAGTAGTACTGCTTACTACTGTTCAATTCTTTTACCTCCCACAAGAAATGATTGATTTCTTCAGACGCATCTGCAGCGGAATGTGCAATGGTGGCTTCCAGACTGAGAGATGATATCTACAAGATCTCCATAACCTCCAACTACAGTCACCAGAAAAAGCAATGGGGTCAAGAGCATGGGAATTAGTGCTTGGAGGGCAGGCAATGAAAAAACCATTCTTCAGTAATTGTCAAAGCCAGTTTATTTGCTTAACGTCACAACCCTATATATCGCAACTTTTATAGTTATTGTTTTAACCCATTTTTGGGTCCCCACAAAATATATATAAAAATATGTATATAGCCAAAGGAGGTTAAGAAAAAATAACAGGAGGCAGAAGCGCTCAGAAAATGGTTGGAAAATCGATCAATAAGGTTAAA
>Ga0307513_10009583_pt1 | contig 12236 bp, 14 predicted proteins | sample 15_EM_MG_FD_202174 | JGI IMG/M metagenome (GOLD analysis project Ga0307513, IMG submission 202174) | Populus trichocarpa ectomycorrhiza microbial communities from riparian zone in the Pacific Northwest, United States - 15_EM | ecosystem: Host-associated > Plants > Roots > Unclassified | place... | reverse complement strand
CGCGTGGCGGGTGGCAAGACGCTCGACCACGGAGAGATCCTCGAAACGCGCGGTGAGCGCGACGCGCGCGCCTTCCGTGCGTTCGCGCGACTCGGCTTCCGCGGCGCGCTCCTGCTCGAGGGTCTGCTTCTCGACGCCGCGATACAGCTGCGCCTGCCGCAGCACTTCCGGAATCAGCGGCGCACCGCCCACGATTTTTTCGGCCGCCCACGTGTCGAGGGCCTGGAGCCGCTGCTGCGTGTCTTCCGCCTGCTCGTGTTTCGTCTCGAGCTCGGACTGGGCCGCCACGTGATCGGCGCGCGCCTGTTCCATATGCATCTCGCGCAGGCGATACAGCAGCTCGAGGCGCTGCGTCTTCCGGTCGTTCATGAGGTCACCGTCACCGAGGGCCGCGGCAGCCGGGCCTTGGAATCCTGCACCTCGGCGGCGAGCAGGCTTTCGAGGCGTTTGCAGGCGCTCGCGCGCGTCTCGGTCTCCTCCGGACGCTGCGCCAGGAATTGTTCGAGGTCGGGGATGAGCCGGATCGCCCGATCGACCGACGGCGTGGTGCCCGCGCGGTATGCGCCGACCTCGATGAGGTCGCGCGAGGTCTCGTACGTCGCCAGTAGTTTGATGGCGTCGGCCACGGTGCTTCGATCGTGCGCGGTGATGAGCGAGCTGGCGAGGCGGCTGATGCTGCGTGTCACGTCGATGGCCGGATACCGGCCGCGGTGCGCGATGTCGCGTGCCAGCACGATGTGCCCGTCGAGGATGGAACGCACCGCGTCCGATATCGGTTCGTTCACGTCGTCGCCCTCCACGAGAACGGTGTAAAGCGCGGTCATCGATCCGCCCGCATTGCGGACGCCACCGCGCTCGAGCAGCCGTGGCAGCAACGTGAACACCGACGGTGTGTAGCCGCGTGCGGTGGGTAACTCCCCGGCGGCGAGGCCGATTTCGCGCTGCGCCATCGCGACGCGCGTGATCGAATCCATCGTCAGGCAGACGTTGAGCCCGCAGTCGCGGAAATGTTCGGCCACCGCCGTGGCGAGGAATGCCGCGCGCCGCCGCACCAGTGGCGGCTGATCGGAAGTCGCCGCCACGACCACCGAACGCTTGCGCGCCTCTTCGGACAACCCCTCTTCGACGAATGCGCGCACTTCGCGGCCGCGCTCACCGATCAATGCGATAACGGAGACATCTGCCTGCACCTCGCGCGCCAGCATGCCGAGCACCGTGCTCTTGCCGACGCCGCTGCCGGCGAAGATGCCCACTCGTTGCCCGCGTCCGAGCGTCAGCAATGTGTCGATCGCGCGGATGCCGGTTTCGAGCACCTCGCGCACCATGCCCCGCTGCAACGGGTTGAGCGGCGGCGGATACAGCGAGTAACGCAGCGCGGGCTGATCGAGCGGCGCGCCATCGAGCGGCAGACCGAAGCCGTCGATGACACGTCCCAGCAATTCATCGCCGACCGCCACATCGGCGCTGCGCCCGGTGGCGATGACTTCGCTGCCGATTTCGATGCCTTGCAGGTCGCCAAATGGCATGAGCAACACGCGCTGCTCGGAAAAACCCACGACCTCGGCGAGCGTCACGCCGCGCCGGCCGCGCGCGTGGATTTCGCAGATCTCGCCCACGCGTGCATCGGGCCCCGTGGACTCCACCGTGAGCCCGACGAAACGCACGATGCGACCGATGCGGCGCACCCAGTCGCCGCCGCGAATCTGTTCCGCCAGTGCCGCGGCCCGACTCATGCCCCCGCCCCTGCCTTGGCAGCGCGCAGGGTCGCGCACAATTCCGCGAGCTGCACTTCGAGCCTGCCATCGAGGCTGCCAAGCGCGGACTCGACGATGCAGCCGCCCGTTTCCACGCGGCCATCGGAGATCAGCGTGAAGCGGCGGCCCGGCAGGCTCGCCTCGATCGCCGCCTCGGCGGTGCGCAGCACCGGCAGATCGCCGGGATTCACGTGGATACGCAGCTCGCGCTCTTCACGCACGCGCTTGAGAACTTCGGTGACGGCGCCGACGATGGCTTCGCGAGTGGCGAGCGCCGCTCCCGCGAGTTTGAAGAAGACTTCCGCGACGACATCGGCACAGGCGGCATTGAGCTGCGCCCGTTCGGATTCGAACGCGGATTCCGCGGCGCCGCAGAGCGCCTCCAACGACTCAATCGCGCTGCTCACCTTCTCGCGCGCTTCCTGCATCGCCTCGCGATGACCGCGCTCGTAGCCTTCCGCGTGCGCGGCATCGCGTACCGCGGCCAGATCGTCGGACAGCACCGCCGCCAACGCCGTGCGCGTCGCGCCATCCTGCGTCACGAGCCAGCTCGCCACGCGATCGGATGACAATTGCGCTTCGACGGTGCGTGGTTCGTAAGTGCCTGCGGTCTCTCGCACCTCATTGGCCGGCGGGATCGACGCCGCTTCGAGCGCGGCCGCTACCGGTGCCGCCTGTGCACCGAGGTGACGGCGTTCGCAGGAGAAAATGGCGTCACGCAGGATCATGCGAAGCGGCTCCTCATCTGCTCGAGCAGCGCCGAGAAGCCGCCGCGGGCCGACGACGCCGGCCGGGCCGCCCCACTCGCGAGCTTCTCGCGGCAGGTGCTCAACACGATCTCGGCAGCGCGCACATTCAACGGCCGGCCGGCGCGATCCGCCAGCTCGATCTCGTGACGACGCCGCGAACTCATCGCCTGCAGCAACCGCTCGCGCCAGCGCGGCTCGGTACCACGCGTGGCCGCGCTCACCAGCCACACCGGCTCGGTGTCGAGTAGTTCGGCGATGCGCTGCGGATCGAGCGCCTCCCAACCCGCGGCTGGCGGCGCGGCCACCCGGTCCGGTGCAAGGTTGACGGCTGTTTCGTCGCCGGCGAGTTCGTCGATGAGCTCACGGCGCAGCGCGGGCGGCAGTTCGCCCAACAACCAGGCTCGGTCGCGTGTATCGAGTCGCGCGAGGCGCGTCAGCAGGTCATCGCGACTCACAGGTTTCCTCCGGCCGGATTCATGCGCGGTCCGCGTTCGAGCGAAGATTTGACGTCGGCGAGCAAGCGCGCGCGCTCTTCGTTCGACAGCCGCACCGAGCCTTCCCGCGGCCGCAACAGCGCGGCGAGCAACAGCGCGGCCAACAAAAGGCCGCCGCCCGCCCAGACGTACCAACCCTTCCACCACGGTTGAGCGACGACTGCGACGACCGGCGGCGCTGCACTGAGAGGAATCTCCGATTCAACGGGGGGCGCGGCCACGGGGGCATCCGGAACCGAAGCACCAAGCCCTTCGATGCTCTGTACGACCACGACGTCGCCGCGCGAGTCGTCGATGCCGGCCGCAACGCGCACGAGATCTTCGATGCGCTCCTGCGCGCCGCGATCCGTGTCGCCCGGCACGATCACACCCACGCTGAGGCGGGTCACTCCGCCCGGCGCCGCGACCACCTGTTCGACGCTGCGGCCATAGTCGTACTCGGTATCGCTGGTGCCGCGCGGCGCGGCCGGCGCGTTGTCGAATCCGGAGGCGGGATCGGCGATCGCGCCGCTGGTAGTTTGACGGCGGCGGCGCACGTTGCCTTGCGAGGGTGCCGGGATCAGGTCCTGGACGGTGCGGCGCACTTCATCGAAATTGAGGGTTGCGTCCACGCTGACGATCGCGCGGCCGGGGCCGTAGGTCCGGTCGAGCAGCGCCACGATCTTGCGCAGCACGTATTCCTCGACCTCGCGTTTCATCGACAGGCGGCCTTCGCCCGTCGCGCCGCCCACGGTCAACGCGTCCGCCACGCTGAGCGTGAGACCGTGCTGGTCGGTGACCACCACGCGGCCGATGTCGAGACCCGGCACCGCCGCCGCCACCAGCCGCTGGATGCCGAAGATCTGTTCGCGCTGCAGGATGATGCCGGGCTCGAGCTTGAGGCTCACTGACGCGCGCGATTCCTGGCGGTCCCGCCGGAACAGCGTCGACTCGGGCAGCACAAGGTGTACGCGCGCGTTCTGCACCCCGTCGAGCGCGCCCACTGTGCGGGCCAGTTCCCCCTGCAATGCGCGCTGGAACGAAACCCGCTGCGACTGCTCGGTGGCGCCCAGACCCTGACGATCGAAGATCTCGAACCCGACGCCTCCGGCAATCGGCGTGCCGCTCGACATCAGCGCGAGCCGGATGTCGTGCACCTTCGGTGCCGGTACGCGGATCGTCGAGCCGCCGTCCGCGAGCTGGTAGTCCACCTTCTGCTTCTTGAGCTCGGCGACGATGCCCGCGGCATCCGCCTCGGTGAGCCGGCTGAACAACACGGTGTACTCCGTGCGCATCGCCCACCACGAAAGCGCGATGGTGGCGATCACGATGAGCACGAACCCCAAGGCGAGGGTCACCCGGGTGCGCGTCGGCATGTTGTCTATCCACTGAGCCATAGAATTTCGCCTTTAAACCTGCATCCGCATGATTTCCTGATACGCCTCGAGCACCCGGTTGCGCATCGACATCGCGAGCTCGAATTGCAGCCGGGTCTGTTCGCCGCCTATCAACACCTGGTGGAGGTTGTCGGCCTGTCCCAGCGCGAGTTCCGTCGCGGCACGCCCGCCGCGTTCGACGCCCGAATCGATTTCACCGAGCGAACTGACCAACTTGTCGAACAACCCCTCATTGGCGGATGCGTTGAGCGCGCTGATATCCGCGGGCGGCGCCATTGTTTGCGCCTGCATGGCGGGCGCCAGGGATGTAGCGGCCGCGCTCAACTGGCTGCCGATGGCGGCAATGGCGTCGATGCTCATCGGCCCCTCCCGAGATCGAGCGTGCGCTGCAGTAGCGAGCGCGTGATGTCGAACGCGCGCAGGTTGGCTTCGTAGCCGCGCGAGATCGAAACGAGATCGAGCATGGAGGTGATGGGGTCGACGCCCGGCAGCGAGACCATGCCGCGCTCATCCGCGTCGGGATGGCCGGGGTCATAAACCAGCTTGGGCGCCACGTCCTGACGCACCACTTCGGCGACCACCGGGCGCGGCAGATTTTCCGCGGTCGTGATCGTCCCCGCGGGGCCTTGCGGCTCCGCGATGGCACTGCGCACGACGACGGCCAGCGGCTTGTACGCTTCTTCACCCTTCGCCGTGTTGCGCGAATTGGCGATGTTGCTCGCGGCGACCTCCAGACGTGCCTGCTGCACGTCCATGCCCGCCGCACTGATATCGAGTACTCCGAACATTCCCATGGATCAACCCTCCCTTCCTTCACGCGCCGCGTACCGCAGCAACCCCAGGGTGCGTTCTATCGCCCCTAACAAAGCCTGATAACGCACCGCGTTCTCGGCCATCTGTGCCATCTCCTGATCGAGCTTCACGTGGGCCTCAGCCGACTCGACGACCTCGGGTTCCGCCTGTGCCCACTGCAGCGCTTCGTTGGCGTCGATGGCCGGGCCTTCGGCGTTCAGCCGCTGCAGCTCGGCCGAATACACAACCTCGAGGCGGCGATAACCCTCGGTGTCGGCATTGGCGACGTTGGTGGCGTGCACCGTCTGGCGCAGCGCCGCCGCGTCGAGCGCGCGGCTGAGCACGGCAATGACGGGATCTGCATTCAGCATCGTTGTCTCCTCACTGAATCACGAGTTCAGCATGCAAGGCGCCGGCGCGCTTGATGCCCTGAAGGATGGCGATCACGTCGCGCGACGAAACCTTGATGCCGCGCAGCGCCTCGACCAGCTGGGCGATGGTGGCGCCCTGCGCCATGCTCACGGATTGCGCTTCGTCTTCATGGACGCGCACCGTCGCTTCCGGCGCGGCCACCGTGCGTACGCCATCCGCGCTGCCGAAGAAGATGCCGCCGGGTTGCGAGACCGCGAGCCGCTCGGTGATCGACACCTTGAGGTCGCCATGCGTCACGGTGACGGCAGATAGATAGACATCGCCGCCGGAGACCACCGTGCCGGTGCGCTCGTTCACGACGACGCGCGCCGGGACGTCCGGATCGACGGCGATGGATTCGATGCGCGCCATCATGAGCACGGTGGCGGCGGAATCGCGCGTGCCGAGCGATACGCGTACCCTTCCCGAATCGAGCGCGGCGGCGGTGCCGAAGGCGACTTCGGAATTGATCGCCGCGGCGACGCGCGTGGCGGTGGTGTAATCGGGCGAGTCGAGCAGTAGTTCGAGCGCGCCCGTGTTGCTGACGATCTCCGGCGCGAGCGTGCGTTCGGCGATCGCACCTTCGGGAATGGTGCCCGCGGTCGGAAAGTTCTTCTGCGCGGAGGTGCCGCGTTGTTCGAACTTGTAACCACCGACGGCAAGCGGCCCCTGCGCCATCGCGTACGCGACTTTGGTGTTGCCCATGAGCGGTGTCATCAACAACGTGCCGCCGGCGAGACTGCGTGCGTCCCCCATCGCCGCCACGTTGACGTCGAAGCGATCGCCGGCGCGCACCGCGCCCGGCATGTCGGCGGTTACGATCACGGCGGCGACGTTGCGGCTCGTCACGGCGTACGGCGGCACCGTCAGGCCGAATTCGCGCAGCATGTTCGATACCGACTGGAGTGTGGCCACGCTGCGCTGGGAATCCCCGGTGCCGGACAGGCCAACCACCAGTCCGTACCCGATGATTGGCTGCTCCCGGACCCCGTCGAAACGGGCCAAGTCCTTGATTTTCACTGCAGAATTGGCCGGCAGTGCGCCCAAAACCAGCGCCAGCGCCATATATAAGAGTGGCTTTTGCATGACTTACTGTCCGAACAGGGAAAGCAGCCAGGTGAGGATCCCGGGCGACTGTTTGCGGGCCAGGATTCCCTTGCCCACCAGTTGAATGTTTGCGCCCGACACGCGCCACGACGGCACGGTGTTGTCGCCCGTCACGTCATCGGGCCGGACGACTCCAGAGACGCGGATGTTTTGCTTCTCGTTGTTGATGACGATGAGCTGCTCGCCGGAAACGAGGAAGTTTCCATTCGCATCCACCGCGTCGATGCGCACGGTGAGGCGGGCTAACAACGTGCCGCTGCGTTCGATCTGCCCGCCGCCGGCGAATTTGCTGTCGAAGCCGGCCTGGGCCAGCTGGATCTCGCCGTCGCGCTGGAGCAGGTTGGCGCTGGCGGATTCGCCTTTCGAGGTGCGGGTCTGCGCATTGGCCGAGACCGACGCCACCTCGCTGATCAACACGGTGAGGAGGTCGCCCTGCGCGTGCGCGCGGCGGTCGGCGAACAACGATCGTGGCGCGGCGTCTTCGGCCACGGCAGGTGCAATGGTGGACACGAACGACAGTGTCGTCGCGACGGCCAACCACGATGCAGGTGAGTGCGTCTTCATTTCTGCTCCTGGGAATTCGGATCGCGCGCAAAACCGGGGCCGGTGACGATGGCGACGAACGTTGCGCCGCTCGCCGGGTCACGCAGGCGGACCCGTTCGCCGGCGCTGGCGTCGGTGGTGGCGGTCAACACGCGGCTCACGGTGACCGGCCCGCGCTGCGTGCTCAGGACGACGGGGCGATCGCGTTCGATTTCCGGTGCTGCCTGGACGTTGTCCGTGCACAGGGCCTCGCCGGCCGCAAGTCGGCGCGTGGCGCGCAACCGCGTGTCGGATTCGATGTGAGTCAGCGGCTGGCACCCGAGCGCGATGACGTTGCGCTCCGCTTCGATGACGTCGGTGGAAGTCACGGACGCGCCCGCCTCGACGGCGTATCTGCTCGAGAGCACCGGCGCGTAGCCCTCCACCGAGAACCAACGCAGGCGTCCATCCGCGAAACGCACCGCCGTGCGCGGACCGACATGCCCGATCCGCACGACGCCGGCGTCGCTCACCGGCATGCGCGCACGGGTTTCGAGGGCCTGCGTCTCCCAGCGCACGATCTCCGGTCGCTGGGAATGCAGCAGCGCTTCGAGTGCGGACGAACTGTTGTCCGCGGCGCGCGCGCCTGCGGCCAGCAGGGACGTACCCGCCACCAGCCACACGCCGAAACTTGAGTGAGCGCGGTTCATCAGCTGCGATACAACGCGTTGGTGATGCCGAGCATCTGATCGGCCGCCTGCACGATCTTGCTGTTCATCTCGAAGCCGCGTTGCGCGAGCATCAGCGACACGAGCTCGTCGACCAGCTGCACGTTCGACGACTCGAGATAGCCCTGCCGCAGCGTGCCCATGCCGGAATCTCCGGGTGTGCCGAGCTGCATCTCGCCGCTCGCGACGGTCGTGCGGTACAGGTTTTCGCCGATGCTCTCGAGCCCGGCGGGGTTCGCGAAGGCGGCAATCTCGATGTTGCCGATCTCCACTTCGGTTCGGCCGCCGACGTCCCCGACCACGAGGCCATTCGCTGCGATCCGCAGGTTGGCTGCATCCGCGGGAATGGCGACCCGGCCACTCAGCGGCAGTCCCGCGGCGTTCGCCAGCAAACCGTCGGAATTCAACGTGAGCGCTCCGGCGCGTGTGTACGCCGGAGCACCGTCCGGCAGCAACACTTCGAAGAAGCCGCGGCCTTCGATCGCGACGTCGAGCGTCTGCAAGGTCTGCTTGAGCTCGCCGCCGTTGGTCGAAAGCTGCAGCGAGGCGATGGCCCCCGCGCCGCGTGACTGGAGATTCGCGCGCAACGAGTCACCGAGCGGGTCGGTGGCGCTGCTCTGCAGCGCAGCCATCACGCTCGAGAAAGTGACCGCTTCGCGCCGGAAGCCCACGGTGTTCACGTTCGCGACGTTGTTCGCGATGGTGTCGACCTGCGTCTGATGGGCGCGCATGCCGGTGGCGGCTACGTAGAGTGCGTCTGTCATCGTGTTCCCCTTAGACCTTGCCGAGTTCGCTGATCGCCTTGCCCATCATGTCGTCGTAACCGCGCACGAAGCGCTGCACGCCTTCGAAGTGGCGCATGGTCTCCATGAGCCGCACCATTTCGCCGACCGATTCGACGTTCGAGGTTTCGAGGAACCCCTGGCGCACACGTGCGGCCGCGTCGGCATCCGGTAGTTGGGCCGCGCCGTACAGATCTCCGCCGAGCGGCGTCAGCGGGGAATCCGGAGACACCTGCGCGACGCGCAACTGCGCCACGACGTTGTCGGCCACGCGCACCGTGCCGTCGGGGGCGATCTGCGGCGTGGCGCCGTCGAGATGGATCACACCCCCGTCACCCAGCACGGGCAGGCCCGACTGCGTAACCAGCCGGCCTTCGTTGTCGAGCCGGAAATCTCCGCGGCGCGTGAGCGCTTCGCCCTGCGGCGTTTCGACCACGAAGAAGCCCGGGCCTTCGAGCGCCAGGTGCAGCGATTCGCTGGTGCTCTTCAGCGTGCCGGGACGCTGGTCGACCACGGTCTCGATGGCGAGCGGCTTCTCCACCGCAACACGCGCGTCGCCGGCGATCTGCTCGAACGACGGGCGCAACACGGCGATCTCGCGCCGGTAGGCGGTGGTCTCCATGTTGGCCACGTTCTGGCCGATGACGCGCAAGGTCTCGGCGTCGTTGCGCATGGCATCTGAAAGCGCCGCAATGGCATCACTCATGGGTTCACTCCTGACAACTTGTCTTGCATGTGACGGTCGAGCTGCACGAGATGCGCGAGCAGCGTGGCCATGACGGGAAACAATTCGCGCCCGATCGGCGCATCGATGGGAATCCGGTACAGCTGGTCGACCAGCGCCGCGTCGCGCACGACGGGCGGCGCTTCGCTCAATCGCTTCGCGGCCTCCACGATCGCCTCCGCGCTCGCGCCGGCGGTCTTGAGCACGATGGTCGGCGCGAGGTTGCCGAGCTCGTAACTCACGCCGACGACTCGTTTGGGATCGTTGCTCATCACAACTCCCGGTCGACGGAACCCGCCGACAACACGTGTTTGACGACCGCCTGCGCGGCGCTCTCGCGGGATGCTCCGAGGTCATAGCGCACCTCGTCCACCGCCCAGCCGAGCTGCTCGATGGCGGCGCGCACTTCTTTGCCGTACGACGACAACACCTCGACGGCGTCGGCGCTGGCAGCGCTGAGTTTCACGATGAGCCGGTTGTCCACCGCGCGCGCTTCGACGTGCACGCGGCCGAAATGCGTGGTGTCGAGCGACATCACGAGGCGTTTCAGCGAACCGCGGGTCGAGTGTTGTTCGCGCTCGCGGAACATCACGAGGTCCAGTTCGATGAGCTGGCCACCCACCAGCAGCGGCAACGTGCCGTAACGCCAGGCGACGCTGCCTTCGTCCTGCAAGTTCAGCAGCCGCAATGCGCGCTGTGCGTCACCGCCCTCTCCGCCTTCCGCGTCGGCATCGGCGCTCACGGTGCTGACGCCCGCGCCCATGGGGTCCGGAGTGGTCGCATCCAGCGCGTCCGCCAGCGTGGCCGCCACATCGTCATTTTCGGGAAGGTCATCGAGATCGATGGGCGGCTGGCCCGCGGCCGGTTTGCCCGAGACCGCGCTCAGGACGCGATACAACGAGTCGAGATTCTCGGGCGTCACGCGTTGCTCGAGCTTTTGCAGGAACAGGCCGCCGCGTGTCATCAGCTCCGGATCCGCCACGGTGGACGCCAGCTTCGCGATCGTCGTTTTGGCGCGCGCGTCGAGCGGTACCCGGTATTGCTCCGCAAGCGCGTTGAGCCAGGGTGGAATGTTGGCGTCGGCGGCGTCGCCCGGCATTTCCGCAAGCGTTTCGAACTCGCTCGCGTTCTCGGGCAATTCGAAGCGCGGACCCGCATTGAGATAACGCAGCTCGAGTTTGTCGCCCTTCCCTTCGACCTGCGCTTCGATCTGCGTGCCCGCGTCGAGCTGCACGCGGCTTTCGACCACGTGTTTGCGGCCGCCGAACGCGACCTCGTAGCGATGCTGCTCGAGCTGGCGCAGCACCTGTAGTTTGAGGTTCTGCCCGATCGACAGATGTTCGAAAGCCGAGGCGCCCTGGCGCCCGCGCTGCGGCGAGCCGTCGGCCCGCGCGATGCTGCCGGACGCGACCAAGGTGCTGACGGGCGCCGTCATACCTTCACCACCCCGAAGCCGCGCAGGCTCACGTGGCCCGGCACCTCATTGAGCGACAGGACCGACAACTGCGGCACCAGTCTTTCCGTGAAGCGGCGCACGTGCCGGCGCAGCGACGGCGGACACAACAGCACCGGGCGTACGTTGGTGCGCGCCATGCGATCGGTTTCTTCGGACAGCTTGCGCAATACCTGCTCGGCGACGCGCGGGTCGAGCACGAGCGCGGACTTTTCATCGATCGTGCGGATCGCGCCGCTGATCGTCTGCTCGACGCTCGAATCGAACGTGAGCACCTGCATCTCGGCGCGGCCGTCGGTGATCTGCTGGCAGATCACGCTGCCCAGCCGCTCGCGCACGTGTTCCGTGAGCAGATCGGCGTCCTTGAGTTTGCCGCCGTAGTCGGCCAGCACTTCGAGGATGGCTTCGACGTTGCGGATCGGCACACGCTCGCGCACGAGGTTCTGCAATACGCGCTGCAGGTCGCCAAAGGACAACGTCTTGGGGAATAGATCGTCGACCAGCGCCGGCTGCGATTCGCGTACGCGCGCGATGAGCTTTTCGGTTTCGGCGCGAGTGATGAAGTTCTGCGCATTCTGCCGCAGCACCTCGGCCAGGTGCGTGAGGAACACCATGGCCGCGTCGACCACGGTGTATCCGGCGGAACGTGCGGCTGCGCGGGTTGCTTCGCCAATCCACACGGCCGGCAGGCCATAGGCAGGGTCCATCGCGGTGACGCCATCGAGCGGCGGACGCGAGCCTCCGGGGTTGATGGCCAGCAATCGATCGGGATGCACCTCGCCGTCCGCTACGCGCGAGCCGAAGATGCGCAGCTCGTAACGCGTGGGTGGCAGGCGCTTTTCGTCGCGTACCCGCACCGGCGGCAACACCACACCCATGTCGAGCGCGAATTGCTTGCGGATCGTCGCGAGCTTTTCGGCGAGCAGATTGCCTTCTTCACCGACGAGAGCGATCAGCTCGGAGCCGACGGTGATTTCCACCGGATCGACCTTGAGCGACTTGTAGAGATCTTCACCCTCGCCGGCCGCAGCCTTCGCCTCGTCCTTCGCCTTTTCCGGCGCGTCGGCAACGCCGCCTTTGCGCGCGAACCAGAACAGGCTCGCCATGCCGGCGGCGATGACCAGCACCGGCAGGGCCGGCAATCCGGGCATGAACGCCAGCGCGCACAACACCACCGCGACGATCAGGATGACGCGCGGATAAGACATGACCTGCCGCGACACTTCCTCGCCCAGGCGTGCATCCGAGGCCGCGCGCGTGACGATGATGCCGGTCGAGGTGGCGATGATGAGCGCCGGCACCTGGGTCACGATGCCGTCGCCGACCGTGAGCAGTGTGTAGGTG
>Ga0307513_10009582_pt1 | contig 12236 bp, 8 predicted proteins | sample 15_EM_MG_FD_202174 | JGI IMG/M metagenome (GOLD analysis project Ga0307513, IMG submission 202174) | Populus trichocarpa ectomycorrhiza microbial communities from riparian zone in the Pacific Northwest, United States - 15_EM | ecosystem: Host-associated > Plants > Roots > Unclassified | place... | reverse complement strand
TCGTGGCATCCTGGTGGCTGCCCGCGATGAGCCGCGTCAATGGCGGCGGCGCTTCCGGCGCGGCACCGGTCGCGATGCCCACGATCCGCCTCGGCGACCTGACCGCGCTGGGCCGGCTGCCGGTCTTCTGGCTGTTCCTGGCCGCCACCAGCGCCATCCAGGGCGCGCATGCGGTCTACTACCTGTTCGGCACCATCCACTGGACGGCGATCGGCATTCCCCCCACCGTCATCGGCACGCTGTGGAGCATCGGCGTCGTCGCGGAGATCGTGTTGTTTGCCTATGCGGGCCGCGTCGCCCGGCATTTGGGGCCGGTGCAACTCACGCTGGTCGGCGGGGCGGCAGCGCTTGTCCGCTGGACCGCCACCGCCTTCGACCCGCCGCTCATCCTATTGTTTCCATTGCAGATTCTGCACGGCCTGACCTTCGGCGCGACCTATATGGGCGCGATGCAGTTCATCTCCCGCGCCTTCCCGCCGCATATGGCCGCGACCGTGCAGGGCGTCTACGCCTCGTTCTCTGCGGGCATCGGCATGGGCGCGGCCTATCTGGCGGCGGGCCCGCTCTACCGCGCCTTTGGGGCCTCGGCCTATCTCGGCATGGCGCTGCTTGCCTTGGCAGGCGTGGCGCTGGCCGCTCTCCTACTCCGCCGGTGGGACGGCGGCGCGCTCCTGTCATCCCCACAGAGCGGGTGATGGCGGCCGGATGAACGCCCCGGCATAGGAGAGCCCCGGTGTCCGGTCGCGGGCGAGCAACAGCGGGCCGTCGAGATCCACCCAGTCGGCGCGCTGCGCCAGGATCATCGCCGGGGCCATGGCCAGCGACGTCGACACCATGCAGCCGACCATGATCCGCAGACCGGCGCCCCTCGCCGCCTCCGCCATGGCGAGCGCCTCGGTCAGGCCGCCGGTTTTGTCGAGCTTGATGTTGACCGCATCGTAAAGCCCTACAAGCGCCTGGACGTTGGCCTTTATGTGCGCCGATTCATCCGCACATATGGGTACAGGCCGCGCGATGCGCGCGAGCACCGCATCCTCACCCGCCGGCAGCGGCTGCTCGACCAGCTCGACCCCGGCGGCGGCGCACATCGCCAGCCCCTCGGCGACTGTATCGGGGGTCCAGCCCTCGTTGACATCGACGATCAGCCGCGCGTCGGGGCGCGCCTGGCGGATCGCGGTGAGCCGCTCGGCATCGCCGTCCATGCCGAGCTTGAGCTTGAGCAGCGGGTAGGTGCGCGAGGCCGCCGCTTTGCGCGCCATGGCCTCGGGCGCGTCGAGGCTGAGCGTGTAGCAGGTGAGCACCGGCTCAAGCGGCGCGATGCCGGCGAGCGAGGCGGCCGAATGATCGCTACTCTTGGCCTCGAAGTCCCACAGCGCGCAATCAAGCGCATTGCGGGCCGCGCCCGGCGGCAGGGCATCCAGCAGCGCCGCGCGGCTGCCCGCCTTCGCAGCTCTGATCTGCGCCAGCACAGCCTCCGGCGTCTCGCCATACCGGGCATAGGGCACGCACTCGCCGCGCCCGGTCACCTGGCCATCCGTCACCTCCGCGACGACGACCACAGCCTCGGTCTTGGCACCGCGCGCGATGGCGAAGCTGCCCGCAATCGGCCACGTCTCGGTCCGGGCCGAAACCATCAATCCCGCTGGCATATCCATCTCCGTCTTGCGCCTAAGCAGGTCCCACGTTGGCAGGCCAACGAATGACCTGCTTAGATTCCTTGTTTGCGCATCATTTTTTACGAAAACCGGAAGACCACTTTTCGCAATGATGCTTAGTGCATCGATCCAAACGGAGGCGGCAGCCGGAGTTTGGCAAAATCGATGCGTAAACAATGCGTTCGCGCGCTAACACATGAACAAAATGAATGTGTCGGCGCGCTCACGCCCAGCGCCTGCCGGCAACCGGCGGATCATTCTATCGCGTTATCCCGTCATGCCGCTATGCGTTCCGCGCGGCTCGGCCGGCGACTGCGGGGCACCGGATACACAACTTTTTAGTGCGGCGCGCCATATACTCGCGGCAAAACGCCAACGAGGCTGCGCCTATGCCATCCCCATCGATCGGTCTTTTCCTGAAAACCACGATTGGCGCATTGACCGCCTGCATTCTCGGCTTCCTCGTTCACGGCGCGTGGGCATCCTGGGGGCAGGTCCAGCTCGCGAACCAGATCGTGGCCGTGGCGGAGGCGACCAGCCACCTGTTCAACGCGCTGCAAGGGGGGCGCATAGACCGGGCGGGCACCAACCGCATATTGCTCGGCGATGGCACGAGCGGCCTGGACGAGCGCACGAGCAAGGGCCGCGCGGCGATGATGGCTGGGCTGAGCGGCGCTCTCGGCGCGTTGAAAGACATCGATTTCGCCGGCAAGGAATCGATCCTTCCCAAGCTTCAGGCCGCCGAGCCCCGTCTTGTCGCATTGCAGCAGGACACGTTGAAGGAAATAGCCAAGCCCAAACCCGAGCGACGCACCAGCCTTGGCCAGGACTACACCAAGGAGACAAGCGAGCTTATCGACCTCATGGTGACGGCCTCCGACGCTATCGGCGCGGTGGTGAAGGCGAGCAATCCGTTCATCGATAACCTGCTGGATATGAAAACCGTCGTCTGGGATGTTCGCTCCTCGGCCGGCGACGCGGCTACCCCCGTCAGCGATCTCCTGGTCGGCCTTCCCGCAAAGCCGGAGGTGGAGCAGAAATACATCGCGAGCATCGCCAAGGCGGAGTTCGGTTGGGCGACGGTGAAGAAGTTCTTTCCCGGCTCCACCATGCCGCCACGGCTGCGGGAGGCCCTCGAAAAGGGCGATCGCCTTTACATCGACCGCGTGGTCGCCGAGCAGACCCGTCTGCTGAAGCTGCTCCTCGCCGGCGGCAAGCCCGAAATCGGCGCGTCGCAATGGAGGCCGGTTGTCGACGCCGGTTATGCCGCGATCCTCGGCGTGGCCGACACGGCCCTTGAGCTGGCGCGCGAGCATGCCCAGGGCGACCGGTCGCGGGCAGGCGCTGCCCTGTGGACCCAGTCCGCCCTGCTCGGGCTGGCGGTGGTGGTGGGACTTGGCCTCAATCTGCTGGTGTCGGGACGGGTGACGCGGCCGCTGATCATCATCCGTGACCGGATGGCGGCGCTGGCCGGCGGCAATCTCGACATCGACGCGCCCTACACTGATCGCGGCGACGAAATCGGCGGTTTGGCCAAGACCATGGCGACGTTCCGCGACACCATGGCCGAGACCGAGCGCCTGCGCCGCGATCAGGTCGAGCAGGAAAAACGCCAGGCCGAGACGCGCCGCGCCGAGCTGCAAATGCTGGCCGACCGCTTCAACGCGGCCGTCGGCGGCATCGTCGAGAAGGTGGCCGCCACCGCCAGCGAGCTGCAAGCCGCAGCGCTCACGCTCACCGCCTCGGCCGAGCATACCTCGCAGCAATCCATCTCCGTGGCCGCCGCCTCCACCGAGGCATCGTCGAATGTGGCCTCCGTGGCCTCGGCGACCGAGGAGCTGTCCGCCTCGGTGGTCGAGATTTCCCGTCAGGTCGGGCAGTCCGCCGCCATCGCCTCGAAAGCGGTGACCGAGGCCGGCCAGACCAATGAGCGCGTCAAGGGCCTGGCCTTCGCCGCCGACAAGATCGGCTCCATCGTCGAGCTGATCAACCAGGTGGCGGGCAAAACCAACCTGCTGGCGCTGAACGCCACCATCGAGGCCGCGCGCGCCGGAGAAGCGGGCAAGGGCTTTGCCGTGGTCGCGGCCGAAGTCAAGCTGCTTGCCGACCAGACCGCCAAGGCCACCGCCGAGATCAGCGCGCAGATCGGCGCCATGCAGGATGCCTCCAGCAATGCGGCGGACGCCATCCAGGGCATCGGCGCCACCATCGAGTCCATGAACGACATCGCCGCACAGATCGCCAACTCCGTCAGCATGCAAGGCGAGGCCACCGGCGAGATCGCCCGCAGCGTCCGCGAAGCCTCGCGCGGCACGGCGGCCGTGTCGTCGAACATTTCGGGCGTATCCCAGGCCGCATCCGAGTCGAATGCAGCCTCGGCGCGGGTGCTGGCCTCGGCCTCCGAACTCAGCCGCGAGGCCGAATTGCTCCGCGCCGAGGTGGCAAAGTTCCTCAACACCGTGCGCGCGGCTTAAGCCGGGTTTCCCAATGCGGCTTTCCCGGTTTTGGCGAACAGCTCCCGCGAAAAACAAGGGAGCCGAAGCAGGCATTCGTCCGGCGGCTGAGGATTGTCTGCTTAAAGCGCTATCAGCAAAGAAACCAGAGCGGCCACCGAGCTGTGGTGCTCGGACCTGAATTATTCCCGCTCCGGCATGGCGATCGCTGGTCCACGGCAAGGCGGAGATCGTATTGGCTCATACCATTACGGCGGTACAGGTCCAATTGTGTCATTCCCGCATCGAACGTGGCGCGCCCGATGGAGGAGGCTGCTCATCAAGCCGTCCACCAGTCGGGTGGTGATGTCCGCGTTTGTGACAGAACTGCGACAACGCTGGAGTTGCGTGCCGCGTGGTGTATAATCAAATGGGAACAACGAGCATAAACTGCCGTAATGATTATGTAATTGGGGGGAGTGGGACGCTATGTTCAGAGGGCTTTTTACTGCGTTTTTATCTTTGATTATATTATCGAATTCGTCCTTTGCGGATGATGCCCCGCTGACGATTCGCCTTTCCACCCAGACCCCTCCAAATGGAGAGGTCTTTCAAAGCATGCTTCATTTCAAGGAGTATATCGAGACCCAGAGCGCCGGCAAGATGCGGATCGAGATCTACGATTCCGGCAAGCTGTACGATAATGACAAAATCGTTGCCGCCGTCACATCGGGCAAGGTTGAGATCGGCATGGTCAATCTCACGCGCTATGCCGACACCATTGCTGTTGCGGATGTATTTTCCCTGCCGTTTCTGTTCAGCGACCCGCAGATCGAGATCCGCGCTCGTGCCAACGACAGCGAGATCAGGCGTTTGATCGATAGCGAGATTTTAAAATCGGGCGCCCGCGTGCTGTGGTGGATTCCGGAGGGAAGTTTTGTCATGCTTGGCAAAGGCCAGGTCATCGCTACGCCCGAGGCGCTCAGTGGCAGGACAGTTCGAACCGCGGGACAAACCGTCACCGACACTTTGAAGGCCTGCGGCGGCATTCCAAAGGAAGTTCCCGCGACCAAGCAGCCCGACGCTTATAAAGCCGACGAGGTTGAGATTGGCATGACCAGCATCACCGCTGTATTGGCGCGCAAGCTTTTCTTGTACAGGGACACGATTACGCGAACCAATCACGCGTTTCTGAACGATGTGGTTGTCATTAACGACGATTATTGGAAGACGTTGCCGGAAAGTCAGCAAAAATTGCTGCTCAGCGCCGCCGCGCTAGCCAACAAGGAAGCAACGGACCGGATGGTTGATTTTGAAAGCCGCGCCTATAACGAGCTCGTTCAAAAGGAAGGGGCGAAGGTTGTCTCCCTGTCAAATGACGAACTCCAGCTTTGGCGGATCTGTAGCAGCGACGTTCTCACAAACTTCATGGAACGGACTGGCCATGGCGGCCACGAAATCATGACCGCATACGCCAAATTGCTTATGACGCAATAAATCCATCAAGCCAGAAGGCGCGCCAAGTCTCTATTTGGTCGCGCTTTCTCGCGGAAAAAGCAAGATGTGCCTCGTCAGGGACGTCGTTATTGCGTCAGCCCCAGTGCAGATGCGGGAAACCGCAAATATTTGATTGCTTGCCGGTAATAGGTAAATGCGATGTGGACGGTTCCCGATCCGTCCTGGACGATTGAAGGATAGGATAATTCGCGGTTAAGCTGATCCTTCGAATTGTTGGTCATGCAATAGCCGCTGCCGGTCTCCAGATGAATCGGCTCATCCCAGCTTCGCCCCTCGTCGCGCGACAAGGCGATGCTGAGCGGGCTGCGCGGGGCTCCCCAAAACGCCGCGCGGCGACATGGCTCGGACGTGGGGCCGGCATCAGAGGCGGGGCTGCTCCCGCCGTCTATATCGTCATAGAGCGAGAGCCTGCGCTCGGCCGCCTCGTCGGCGCTGCTGTGATTGTGGATCAGGGCCAGCGGCCCGCCGCGCAGGCGGATCATCTGGATCGACGAATTGTTGTTCGGCAGCGCCAGCGCGCAAGGCTCGCTCCAGCTCGCGCCGCCATCGGTGGACCGGCTCATGCGGATGCGATCGGCATAGCGGCTCCGATAGACCGCGATCATCGCGTCGCCGCCAAGCGGCACGATGTTCATATGCACGGCGCCAAGGCTGCCAGGCACCTCAACGGTGTGCCATGTCTGGCCGCGATCGCACGATATCAGCACGCCGCTGCTGTCGTCGTCGCCCGTCCAGGAACCGCCAGCGGCCGCGCGGCAGAAAAACACCGGCAGCAGCCAGGCATCATCGCGCGCGCTGACGACCACGGGCTGGCGCACGAATGTCCCTGGCCGCACCGGCAGAATCGCTGCCTCGCCAAAGCTGGCGCCGCCATCCTCGCTGATGCGCAAACGGATGATCGCGCCATCCTGCTGGCCCAGATGCTGCGCCGTGTGGAACAGCAAAAGCCGTCCATCGGGGGCGGGAAACAGCACGGGGTTCTGCTCCGACCGGGCTGGATCGCTGGAAAGCCGGACCGGCGCTTGCCATTGCTGGCGACCCGCCGGCAGGCGCGACATGTAGACATCGATGTCGCTGAGGCCCTCCTGCGTGCCCCCGAACCAGACACAGGCGAGGTCGCCGCACGGCAGCATCGTGAGATTGGCCGCATGGTTCTGCGTGCATGGCGAGGGCAGGAACGCCTCGGCCACGCGCTCATCCTGTGCGGCAGTGCGGATGATGCCATCCATGCGCGGGGCGATGTCGGCGGGATCGAGAGGCGCGGCGGGGGCAATCATGACGTGGCCGCCTCGGCATAGGCGCGGGCGATGACGGCGCGTTGCTCCGCCGCCAGCGGCACCAGTGGCGGGCGCGTGCGGTGCCAGCCCGGATTGCCGGTCTTTGCCGCCAGCATCGCCTTGATGGTCGGGATCTGCGCGAAGCGGTTGGAGATGTTGCGCAGCGCGACGATGCCATTCTGTGCGGCCGTCATTTCGGCTTTGCGCGCGGGATCATTGAACAGGCGGTAGACCGTTGCCAGTTGGCGCGCGGCCAGGTTGGAGGTGGCGGTGATGCAGCCTGCCCCGCCCGCTTCCAGCAGCGGCAGCAGCAGCGGATCGGCCCCCGCCAGCACGGCAAAGCCTGGGAATGCTTCCACCATGGCGTGCATATTGGCCAGATCGCCGGCGGAATCCTTGATGCCCACGACAATCTCGGGAAAGGCCGCGATCAGCCGGGCGACGAGGCCCAGCGACAGCGGCACGCCGCTCATTTGCGGTATGTGATAAAGCACGATGCGCAAGCGGCCGTCGGCGACGCGCTCGATCACATCCGCATAGGCCGCGAACAGTCCCTCGTCGCTGACGCCCTTGTAGTAGAACGGCGGCAGCATCACCACGCGCGTGACGCCCAGCGAGAGCGCGTGCCGGGTCAGCGCCACGGTGTCGGGGATGGCGCAGCAGCCGGTGCCAGGCAGGAGCTGGCCGGTCGCGATGCCCGCTTCGAGCGCGGCCTCCAGGATGGCGCGGCGTTCATCGGCGGAAAACGCGTTTGCCTCGCCCGTAGTACCGAGCAGGGCGATGCCGTCGCATCCCTCCTCCAGCAACGTGCGGCAATGGGTGGTAAAGGCCGCCAGATCGACGGAAAGGTCCGCATTCAGCGGCGTGGCCGCAGCGCAAAACACGCCGCGCGGGGACGAAAGTGAGGTCATGGCTGCTCCCGTTAGAGCGGCGGATTTCAAACCAGACTCGGAAGCGCCGCTCTATTCCTTTGTTTAAGCATCGGATTCATCCGAAAACCGCTTCGCACTTTTCGGTCCGATGCTCTAGGTTTTCGGTGTGGCGGCCAGACGCCTTGCATAGGCGATCGCCGCATGCATGTTGACGTGATTGGCGCGTCCCGTGCCGGCCAGATCGAAGGCGGTGCCATGATCGACCGACGTGCGGTCTATCGGCAGGCCAAGCGAGACATTCACCGTGGTGTCGAAGGCGACGAGCTTCATGGGGATATGGCCCTGGTCGTGATACTGGGCCACGACGAGATCGAAGGCGCCATTATGCGCACGGTGGAAGACGGTGTCCGGCGGGATCGGCCCGTCCACCGCGATGCCTTCCGCGCGGGCCTGCGCCACGGCGGGCTCGATCTGCAGCGCGTCCTCATTGCCGAACAGGCCGTGCTCGCCGCAATGCGGGTTGATGCCGGCGACCGCGATACGCGGACGCGCCATGCCAAGCCGGCGCAAATGCGCATGGCCGATGCGGATGGTGGCCAGGATGCGCTCGGGCGTGGCGCGATCGATGGCGGTTCTCAGCGAAACATGGGTGGAGACGTGGATCGCCGACAAACGCTCCGAGGCGAGCAGCATGAAGGAGGCTTTCGCGCCCGTGAGCGCGGCCAGCATGCCGGTGTGACCGTCATAGTGATGACCGGCGGCGTTCAGCGCTTCCTTGTTGATCGGGGCGGTGACGATGCAGCCGGCTTCGCCGCTTTGGGTCATCGCCACCGCGCGGGCGATGAAACGGAAGGCGGCGTCCCCCGCGCGCGGGTCGAGTTGCCCGAACGCTGGGAGCGGGCCCTCCAGCTCCACATGCGCGACGCAGATGGTGCCGTCGCCGCTGACACTCTCGCTAAAGCGGAGATCCGTGCCCGCCGCGCGAGCGGCCCGTTCCATCAGCGCGATGTTGCCGGCGACGAGGATATCGCCGCGCGCCTCTACGGCCATGTCGGCCAGCGCCTTGCAGATGATCTCCGGGCCGACGCCCGCCGGATCGCCCGCCGTGATGACGATGCTTTGCGAGGCTGTCTTCATGGCATGAGTTGCCCGCCATTGACCTCGATGATCTGCCCGGTGATGTAGCCGCTCATCCGTTCGCTGGCCAAGAACTCATAGGCACCGACGCAATCCTCCGAAGTGCCCAGACGCCGCATCGGGATGGTGCGGCAGGCAGCTTCGAGCTGCTCGGCCGTCGAATAGCGCTCATGGAACGGGGTGAGGATGACGCCGGGCGCCACGCCGTTGACGCGCACGCCGAAGGGCGCCAGCTCCTTGGCCAGCACGCGGGTCAGGTTGCTGACGAACGCCTTGGCCGAGGCGTAGAGCCCCGCGCCCTCACCGCCGCCGTTGCGTGCCGCGATCGAGGTCGTGTTGATGATCGTGCCGGAACCTTGCGCCTTCATGATGATGGCGGCCTTGCGCGCGGCGAAGAACACCCCGCCGATATTCACGTCGATGACCTTGGCATATTGCGCATCGGTTATATCGGCGATGGCGGTGCGGCCGAACATCGAGCCGGCATTGTTGACCAGGATGTCGAGCCGGCCGAAATGCGCCACCGCCTCATCGATAATGCGAGCGGCCACGTCCGGGTCGGCGACATCGCCGCCAGATAGTGCCGCCTTGCCGCCGCCGGCGTGAATAGCCTCGACCACATCAGCCGCGCCGTCCTGATTGGCGTTGTAATGCACCAGCGTGCTGACGCCGAGTTCGCCGAACCGGCGCGCGACGGCCGCCCCGATGCCCGAACTCGCGCCGAAGACGACGGCTGTTTTGCCTCGCAGATCTTCACTCAAACCGGCTCTCGCTTTTCGAAAGGTTTGTTTACGGCAAAGCGTGCGCGCCAGCCCGCATGTTGTCAAGTTGTAATGAAAATCCGGCACATCGCGCTCGATTCCGCATTATTGTTCCATGCTGCGACGCAACATCGATTTGCATTGACATGTTTACAAATAATCGCCCCAATATTCCGATATACGCCCCCGCCTTGCCGCGCGGGCGATAAAAAAACCGCAGCAAAGCAGCAAGGGAGAAAACCATGGGCGAACTTGGGAAACGGCTGCACATCACCCGACGCGGCGTTCTGACGGCGGGCGCCGGGTTCGCGGCGGGGCTGGCGGCTTCGGGGTATGCCTCGCGCGGCGCGATCGCCGCTTCGGAGCAGGTGCTCAAGGTCGCCCATCCCTCGTTCGACATGGACTGGTCGCCGATGCGCGGCGGCGGCGCGCCCTATCGCTGGAATTCGCTGTGGTGGGCCTCGCCGATGTATTTCGACGCGCAAGGGCTCATCCACCCTTACGTGTTCGCCTCCTGGCAGTCCGCCGAGGGCGGCAAGTCCTGGATCTTCGCCATCGCGCCCAATGCTGTGTTCTCCGATGGCAGCCCCATCACGGCGGACGATGTGAAAGGCTCCTGGGAACTGGCCGCCATGCCCGGCACGCGCAATCGCCGCGTCGCCCAGGTGCTCTCGGGCGTGGAGGGCTATGCGGCAGCGACGGGCGGCACGGCCAAGACGCTCTCCGGCGTTACCGTGAAGGACGCCAGGACAGTCGTCGTCACTCTCGCCCAGCCCGATCCGATCTTCTTCATGCGCCTCGCCAATCACATCGTACCGATCGTGAAGGCGTCGCAGGCGCGCGGCGGCGACGGCGCTGAGATCGCCGATTGGTGGAGCCCGAAAGCGAAGTCCGCCTTCTCCGGCCCGTTCCGCCTGACGGCCATCGACATCGACAAGGGGCAGCTCAGCTTCGAGCCGAACCCGAATTTCTTCGGTCCCAAGCCCAAGCTCGCCCGCGTGGACATCCGCACCGTCGAAGACGCTGTGACCGCGACGGCGCTGCTGCGCAACGGCGAGTTCAACGCCCATACCGAGCTGGTGACCTCCACGCTCGCCAAGGATCTGGGCGCCGAATTCGCCGGCGGCCCGCAAATTCCCACCAGCCAGCATTTCTGGTTCCACATCAAGCGCAAGCCGATGGAGGACGCCAAGGTCCGCCAGGCGCTGGTCATGGCCATCGACCGCGAGGGCCTGTTTAAGGCGTCCTACCCCGATGGGCCGCATAAGAAGGCCGATCAGATCCTCAACGCCGTGCCGGGCGTGGACGAGGCGCTGAAGCCCTATCCGTTCGATCCCGACGCCGCCAAAAAGCTGCTCGCCGCCTCGACCTATGGCGGGCCGGAGCGCCTGCCCAAGCTGCGCATGGTCGGCATCTCGTCGCCCGCCATCGCCGCCGCCGCTCAGTTCATCGCCGAGCAGTGGCGCCAGAATCTGGGCATCGACGCCGTCGAGATGAAGCCGCAACAGGACCAGTATGCCGGCCCCGATCAGGCGGGCGTGCAGATCTTCCGCGACGATGTCGGCACGCGCGTGCCCGATGCCGTCAGCTATCTGATGGGCGCGATCCATTCCTCCTCGTCCAACGCCAAGAACAAGCTGGGCGGCTATAAGAACGCGGAGGTGGACAAGCGCCTGGACGAGGCGCTGGCCAAGGCGGCGGACGCGCCGGAACGCCAGGCGCTGGCGCGCGAGGCGCAGCGGTTCTTCATGGACGACTACGCCTTCATCCCCTGGTACTCGCAGACGATGTCGCGCTGGGCGATGCCATCGGTGACGGGCATGGAGAAAAATCTCGACTGGCAGGTCGTCGCCCCCTGGGACATCGCCATCGTTTGACGGCGTGAGGCCACGATGCTGCGCTACATCGCCATGCGACTGATCCTTTGGGTGCCCTCGGTGCTGGTCGTGCTGCTCGGGGTCTATGCGCTCGCCTTTTACGGGGCGGGCGACCCGATCAAGCTCATTTTCCTGCGTGCGCCGGGCGATGTGGCCTATGATCCAGAGCGCATCGAGGCCATCCGCGCGGCGGCGGGCCTCGACCAGCCCTTCATCGTGCAGTTCGGCCGCTATATCGGCAACCTGCTCCAGGGCAATTTCGGCAATTCGCTGGCGAGCGGGCGTCCGGTCTGGCAGATGATCGCCGCCGCGGCGCCGGTTTCATTCCAGCTCGGGCTCCTCTCCATCCTGCTGACGGCCATCGTGGCGGTTCCGCTCGGCGTGCTTGCGGGCGTGAACCAGAACAGCCGGCTGGACTACGCCATCCTCGGCTCGGCGCTGTTCCTCTGGGCCATTCCGGCCTATGTCGCCGGGCCGCTGCTGATGGTGGCTCTCATCACGGTGCTGCCGGCGGCGTCGGTACCCTATGGCTGGGGCGGGCTTTTCGACGTCCGCATCGTGCTGCCGCTGTTCGTGCTGTCGTTCCAGCCGGTGGCGCTGGTCGTGCGGCAAACGCGGTCGGCCGTCATCGAGGTGCTGGCCGAAGATTTCATCCGCACGGCCAGGGCCAAGGGCGTGCCGGAGCTGATGGTGGCCGTGCGGCATAT
>Ga0307513_10009581_pt1 | contig 12237 bp, 18 predicted proteins | sample 15_EM_MG_FD_202174 | JGI IMG/M metagenome (GOLD analysis project Ga0307513, IMG submission 202174) | Populus trichocarpa ectomycorrhiza microbial communities from riparian zone in the Pacific Northwest, United States - 15_EM | ecosystem: Host-associated > Plants > Roots > Unclassified | place... | reverse complement strand
GCCTTGTCACCCTTCAACGCATCAAGCAGGGCTTGTTGGAGTTGCCCAATGTGACGCTCCAATTGACTATTACGCTCCTGCAGTTCACGTATTGTGCTCGTCGCAGCAGATCTAACAGAGTCGAGTCAAACGAGGCTGACTTGCGCAGCGAGGGGCACCTACAAGAGAAGGCCGGTTGCATCGCGCCCTGTGGCGGCATTTGACGCTCCAGTGCAGCCATCTGCGAGGCCGCGCTTGACGCAACTGGAACATGGACTTGTGCGATTGCACCTATGTGGTGAAGAGGTTAGAAGCAAATTTGAAGTCCGGCAACGAAGCATTGCTCGGTAACGAACTTGAGCTTAGCTCTTCTGCATTCCAAGCACGACTGCGGTTGAGGTCCTCTTCTTGTCCGAGCCGATGGCACCTTCCCACCACTGGGTTCATTGTTCGACCGGTCTGCACTAGGGATGAAGGGTAACGTAGACCCTGCGTCCATCGGGGTAGGTCAAAGCGTGGTTGGAGGTGAAAGCTTGACAAAGCAAGCAACCAGCCAGTGTTTAATGTTATTTCAATGAGGGGATTGACACCAATCCCGAACGTCGCGGCAAAGCTGAGATATATTTGGTAAACTCTATTAACTCGTCGTGCTAGTATATAGTACACCTAATGGATCAATTCGAAACCAAGCTTTCCTGAGCGCCTCCTGTCATGCTGCTCCAGAAATCCCCATGTAGAAAGTCGAAGGGGTCGTTACTAAGCAGGTCATTAGTCGGCTGCACTCCGAGCCAGCTCTCGATAGAAGCGTTTGTTCTGTTCGTGGTACCATACAACGGGTCACCTTGACTGAGCCGAGTAAAATGGTTAGCGCTATTTGCTCCACATGACTTGGGAACTATTGGTTGTACGTACTCAAAGCGATGTGGATTTTGGTGTAGACTCGATGATTTTCCGCTTTTGGTCCATGCATTGAACTCTTGTGCTAGAGTTGGATGGACATTCTCGAATTCCAGTGGGGTTTTCGTAGAGGGGGCAATAACTGTGGATACTCGGATTGCTCCAGTCATGATCGTTGGCTTTTTGCTGCCGAATGTGCTGGTGCAAAAAGTCTCTGCTCCGCCCACAGGGGTTACCTTCTTCTCCACTACAAGTACCCCACCGATGAGCCTATCGAGTTCATGCGTGGAGGAGCAAGTTTCTGGGACGTGGTTTCCTCCGACCTGAGCGGTGTCATAGTGGGCTCTAGCCATGTCGCGAAGGCGCCGGATGATGGGCTGAAGGGGAAATAAACAAATGAATAAACAAAGTTAATGGAAGATAGTTCGATGTCGTACCAATGCCAAGGATATCCTGACTCGACTGGGACTGGCTGCTTGCTGGAACATCTCGTAAGCAGTTTCGACCTCTTGCATTGCGGAGTGTGCGAGGCTCATCCTTGGAGCCCTGATCACAAGAGTTGAAAGTGTGATCTACACGAGTAAGAGCTCCAACTCCACTCGCTTGAGGCGGGGCTTACCGAGGCCGAAAATGCGTCAAGAGCGTGCGTGTAGACTTGAGGTGCAATAGTTGGGAAGCTATGGAATAAGGTGTGGACATGACGGATCACAGCACAAGCACCTGCAAATTAAACTATGTTAAAATATGTTTTCAGGAGGTTTGTGGCTCACTTTGTTGGACCGCAATGACGCTCAAGGCGTATTTCGAGGTAAATATGTCTAAAGTAATGTCCTTGATAGAATGGAAGTAGAAGGGTCGGTGGAGGTACATGATCGCTAGCTCTTGCTGTGAGTGGACGCTGGATGGAGGCGTGTACGCATACCGGATTCCTTCAGACTGAGCAGAGAGTGTGCTACCGCAACTCTATTGAAGTCTGACGGCTCTACAACTACCGGTAATGTTGGTACAGGTAGTAGGAAGTTGCGTATCTTTTTGTCCAGCTCCAGGATAGCAGAGTACTGCGGAGTTTTGACAGCGAGAGCTTTTTCAAGTACTTCACCCAAACACTCTGACACAAATCGTAGCTTCGTGGCATCGTCTGAGGGGGGTTAGATAGAAACACTCGTCGGTGTTGGGGGTCCACGTACAGTCTTCTTCGGAGTCGGGAAGTTGGCAATCAAAATGTCTACTTTGAATGAGCGCAGAATTTGGATAGCATATAGACTTACGATGGGAATACGGCACAAGGTCGGCCAAACCACAAGGACATAACAGAATCGTAGTAGTGGAGTTCGTGAAAGAGTCTTCTTCGAGATTGTAGAACTTTCTCTTCTAAACCCCAATGCTTCCCGTCTCGTTGTAGTCCAATCTAAGGAAGAGTGAGTTACAGAAACTGGGAAGCCGCACTACTGACGCTTTGCGCTAAACGCATGGCCATTCCAATTTGTGTCCAGGCGCGATTTTGTGCGAGGTTCGATTCAGCCGCCGAGGATTGCCACGCCAGGACAATCTAGAAAGAAAGGTTGGGCCATTTCTAGTGTCAGTGAAATACGGCCTACCAGTGTCTGTATGCAACGCAAGGTAGGTACATCCTCAAAGCGTGCCATAGCCAGTGCACCGCAAGCGAGCTGATGGTACTTGACGGCGGTCTTCTTGGGAGTTTGAACGTCTGCATAGAGGACGCCAACTGCGAGCACGGCATAGAAAAGTGCGATGCAGTCAAAGGGGACATCAGTCCAATCAGGGCTGGTGTATAAGGGCTCAAACACATTCGAATAAAAGTCAACTCGAGAGAAGGGTGAAACCAACCACGTCCCATAGAGATGATATAAAGTCAGCCAGTGTTCACCTAATTAAATATCAGGACACTTTTTCTCATCCAATGTGTGTCAATTACCTGACGTTCTGGGAGGTGCACACGTGTTCAATTGCGTTCGCATATGAGCTGGGTCATGCTCGATCGTAGATAACGAGTACATCCTCCCAAGCACGATTAACTCTGGGTCGATTGAATTGTCGACGGGTGGAAGAGGAAGCGGAGGATTTGATTCCGCGATGCTCAGAAAGTGTTCGGACGCAGCAGTTGCTCTGCATGGAGGTTGAAAAGAGTCTCTACAGCCTATTGAATGGACCTACCCATACCACTGTGTTCTCCCACTGTCCTCCTCAATTGTCAAGGTTCCAAATGATTTTGTGAGTTCATCGTCCGAGCCTGGACTCGAAGAGTCTTCGATGGGAAATATCGGTTCCTGCGCAAGTAATGGATGGGGATCGGAAGAGGTGGATTTGTGCGATTGACGGAGCGCGACTTCCAGCTCCTTGATTCGCGCTTTCATCTGTTGTGTCTCTGAGTTGGAGGTCGATTCTATGGTCCTACTCGGGCAACATATCAGGTTATTAGTGTGGATTTCATTCGGGACTTACCTTATAATTCGAGGGACTGTATAAAGCGAACCGTCTGGGCACAGGTGGGCACGTCCCCGCTTCTGGCAATTCTCACAAGGGAGCGACTCCTTAACATTACAACGTAGTTTCAATCTCCGGCACTCTTTGCAAGAAGAGGGAAGCGGGCCGCGCTTGCCTCTCGGCCGCAGCGTTGCTGGTCTTGACGAATGGGGAGATGAAGTATCGCTGGAACCGACAGAATCACGTTGCGGTGATTGATCCATGTCCGAGTTATCCAAGTTGGTATCAGCGGTTCCAAGGAAAGAGGCGCCCATCACAAAGCACTCTATTCCACCTTTGCCACCAACACGAATGTCCGTTAAACTCAATTCGACGCGACGAGCGACGAGCGACACTGATACACATCACACAGGGCTGCGCTAGAGAAGCTCGCAATCCGCGGCATCCGTTCCTTCGACAATAATCGCGTTGAGGTGGTCCAATTCTTCAGTCCAGTCACTGTCATCGTAGGTCACAACGGCAGTGGCAAGACAGTATGTTCCGTAGATCGTCATCGTTGCATCCCCTTGACAAGTCTGTAGACCATCATCGAATGTCTCAAGTATGCGACAACAGGCGACCAACCACCCAATACGCGTGGCGGAGCGTTCGTACATGACCCCAAAATGGCAAACGAGAAGGAGGTCAAAGCACAGGTCAAACTTCGTTTCAAAGCCGCAAACGGGCAAACCTTAATGGTCACCCGTAACCTCTCCGTCTCTGTAAAAAAGGGCGGTGGTATGACTTCCAAAACATTAGAGGGTGTTTTGTCCTTGACGTCAAATGATGGCCCTAATGGAAAGGTAAATCCGAGCCGCTCTCTCGTAGTCCGCGTTGACGGTTGTCATAGAGGAACACGATTTCGACAAAATGCGCGAATATGGCCGAGGAGATTCCCAGCTTGCTAGGTGTTTCGAAATCTGTACTGGAAAACGTGATTTTTTGCCACCAAGAAGATTCATACTGGCCCCTTTCGGAACCTTCGCAATTAAAGAAGAAGTTTGATGACATTTTTGAAGCAACGAGGTACCAATGGCATTCACCTCACTTCAGCATACCTTAATCGATTTCGCAGATACAGCAAGGCGCTCGATGCTATCAAAAGTCTCAGGAAAGAACGTGTGACTGAGTTGAAGGCTGATAAAGAGAGGCTTGAATCTGTGCATCGTGAAAAGCTTCATGCAGATAAGCTAAAGTCCCGAGCTTCCGACCTTCGTGCTACAATCACTGCCAAGGAACTCGAGCTCGAAACCCTACGAATGGAGGTTGAAACTATGGCGAAACAAAACAAGGAATTCTATGAAAAGGCTACAAAGTTCCGAGAAACATATCTCAAGGCACAAGCCGCCCAGGACCGCCAGAAACATCTTGAAGATGACTATAAATCAACCGTTGCTAGTGGTACTGTCAAGATTCTCGAAGGTAAGCGGACAGCTAGTGACGTAAAATCGTTCTCACTGTACCTACAGAAACGGAATCCGCCCTGACCGACCGCATTCAAGGATTCGAGGCGGCGCTCACTGCCCAGAAGAACCAGAGGCATCGGGACTACGAAACGATGCGAGAGGAGCAGGAGAAGCTCGCTGAAACACGACACTCGTTAAAGTCAGAGCAGGGTCTCCATGGGCAACTGATCGCTAAGCAGGACGCCTATCAAGCCAACCTCGCTCTCCGCGACGTATTAATTTGCGAACTTGCGTCTCAGCAGGGCATCAGAGGCTTCGAGATAACCCCCTTCGATCAGCGCCAAGTTGACCAGTTCAGTAGCGTACTAGCCGAGTTGCAGGAAAAGCAACAAGAAAATGTAGAACACCTCCAGGTCAGTCTAATCGGCAACTCGTCATAGTTTGTCTGATCTCTCTCAGGCCGAAAGCTCCAAACGCATTTTGGAGTACCAGAGCCGAATCCAGGCCTTGCATGCCCAATTGGCAAGTCTGAACGCCCAGCGAGACTCGCGAAAAGAAGCAATGGTATGTACAATTCTTTTAGCAATTCTTTTCTCTCATACTCCCTGGAGACAAATCTGCGAAAATCCATTACGGCTGACGAAGGCGCACTTGACGAAGCTGGAACGGTGGCAACCGACCTCCGTCGCGTGTCTGCAGATGTCGAAGAAAAGAAGACCAAGGTTGCAATCATGAAAACCGAATTAGAGAGGTATGGTTTCGACAAGCAGCTTGAGGAGAAAACACGCGCAAATCGCCGTCTTGAGGACGAGCGCGAGCGCATGAGTACCGAACTCACAAGTATTTCTTTGCAAGCGGACACCCGCGCGAAGCTGGATCTCAAGCGCGAGGAGTCTCGGAGAAAGGATCGAGACACTAAAGATTGGTACGCATGCTTGTCCAGAAGTGGACCAGTCTTACACGCCCTCTGTAGTCTGGAAGCTATGGGCCCAAAGTACTGGCAAATGATTGGACACGAACCTGCTGCTGAAACGGCCGAACGAGAGATTGACCGCGCGGCTATGTGCGTGCCTTCGCGGATCAATGTGTCCTAGCTCACATACTTTACCTCAGCGACAAAGAAAGAGACGTCCGTCACCTTGAGTTGGAATCTGCTGCTTCCAGCCGTAAATTACAGCAACTAGAGACCACCCTCGGAAACTTGAACTCACAAATGAAATCCAAACAGGAGGAATTGAGAGGTGAGTTCAAGCAAACTCCAGATACGATTGGCAGGTTGTTAAACCCCTTCGATAGCCTCCGAAACCAAGCTCAAGCCGCACCTCGCGGATCATGCCACCGTCGAAGCCGCCCTGGCAGATGCAGAAGAGCAGCTCAAACTTTGTCGGGAGTATGTTGTCACTCATGTCAAATGAAGCCTGCCGCCGATTCACCTATTGAACAGAGAGGCACAAGTGTTGGAAGGGTCAAGCAAGTTTTTTGAGGCGGTGTTGAAAAACGGACGCTCAAAGAAGATTTGCACTAGCTGTAACCGTTCTCTGGCCGAGAACGAGATGCGGGCTTTCGAGAAACATGTGGGTCTGCGACCTAGGTTCTTAGCCTAACGCATGTCTGATGGTTGAAACAGGTCGGAGAGATGCTGAAGAAGGCTGCATCGGAGAGACTCAAAGAAATGGAGGAAGATGTACAAAATTGGGAAGCGGAAGTATCGCGTCTACAGCAATTGTTACCTCTCCAAATCACGATTGCGCGTTTACGGCAAACAGACATCCCTTCTCTCGAAAAACAAGTCAAAGAAGTTCAGACGGGTCAACCTGGTGCAGCAACAGAGGCCGAAGCAGTCTTGGAGAGACTCGATACCGCACGACAAGCTCAGAAGTCCCTGCAAGCGCTCAAACAACAAGCATCTGGAATTGTTCGGCTCACCCGTGAAAGGAATACCTTAGAAAATGAGATTCAAGGTTTAGAATCAAGCCTCCAAGCCACCGGTTCGACCAAAACCGCTGATGATCTTCAAGCTGAGCTTTCTCAAATCCAGATTCAAAGGTATGCTAAATTCCTCGACTGTACTGTGTCAATTCAAACTATTTCCCTAGTCGGACGCTAGAGCGCGAAAGGAACGCTTTGATGGCAGACCGTGATCGCCAATTAATCAACATCAGGAGCGAGGAAGATAGATACCATAATCTCCAGATCCGAGAAGGCGAACTTCGCAACAATTTGAATGCTCTAGAAAACACCAAGCTGCGAATTAACCTCGCGACAAAGGAGATTGAAGAGCACCAAATTGCCGTCAAGGTAGTGAGAGTGTGATTCCCATCAATACCTTTTTACTAATAAGCTCTGTCAGGATCTTGAAGTCAAAATTTCCGACGCCGCTGGACCGATCAGGAAAGTTGAAGAGGAGCAGCGGTCCTATCAATTTGAGATGGAGAGCACGCTGGCTTCAGAACGACAAAAATCGCAAGATTTGAATTTGAGCGCAGAGCGTCTAGATTTGAGTACCAAACCTATCGCACAGTGAGCGCCATGCTTTTCAATAATTACCTTGTGGCTGATCCCTCTCTTCCTAAGATACTCCCGGGATCGTACCAGCCAGAAACTGAGACAGTGCATCAATAAACTGTCCGAGCTAGAAACAGAAGTCCAGCAGGTCGAAGGGGAAGTCGAGCGTTTTCGCGCTTTAGTTCAGAAACAGGACAACGACGTGAACGCAGCTGGAGCAGACTTGGCGAATCTGCGCGAAAACTTGCGACTTCGGAAACTACAGCGAGAGATTCAAGAAACCAAGGACGTTATCAAGTCACTCAAATTGGAAGAGGCATCAAAAGCCAAAGAGCAATTTGAAGAGAAATGGGGCAAGGCAAAGGCCGCGGAAAACGAGGCTCAGGCCAGAGTGCGTATCTCTGTGCTGTTTTACAGGACCGGTCTCTCACCATTTGTAGTTCTCACGACTGGGGGGGGAGCTGAGTTCACACCACTCCCAACTTGAGACCCAGGAGAAAGACCTCAAGGAATACGTTGATATCAACAAGCGCTATACCGACCAGCTTGTGAAAGTTAAGGTGCATTGATACACTTTTCAGAGGGGGACGGCGATTAACAAACCCTTTCCAGATGGCCGACATGGCCAACAGTGACTTGGAAAAGTATGCAAAAGCGTTGGACAGGTAAGACGGCGTTCCTGTGACCCATTTGGTCATCACTCAATCCATCAAACCAGTGCCATCATGAAGTACCATTCGCTGAAAATGGAAGAGGTTAATGAAACCATGAGGCATCTTTGGAATAAAACCTATCAAGGAACTGGTGGGTTCCACTACCACCCGCAGGACCGGTTCACTCACTCCAATTTAGATATTGATGGGATCAAGATCGTTTCGGAAGGAGACGCCGGGACGGTAAACAGGAAACAGTACAATTACCGAGTACGCCCATCTGGATACTTAACCTCAAATTCCTATTTACCTTATTTCTTAGGTCGTGATGATCAAGGACCAGGTGGAGATGGACATGCGAGGTCGCTGTTCCGCTGGTCAGAAGATGCTGGCATCTATCATCATCCGTCTTGCTCTCTCGGACAGTTTCGGACAGAACTGTGGCATTTTGGCGCTTGATGAACCAACAAACGCGCTCGACACCGAGAACATCGACGCACTCGCAATGAGTCTCGTCGAGTGCGTGTCCTCGGTGCTTTTGGTTACTTCCACTAATAGAAAATAGCATCATCAAGGAGCGAAGATCGCATTCCAACTTTCAGCTCATCATCATCACTCATGACGAAAACTTTCTCAAGAAGCTTGGCGAAGAAGATGTTATCGAGTATTACTGGTGCGCGGTTCACACGCACTCCTTCCTTTTTCAGAGAGATTGAACGACATGCCTAGGCGCGTCTCTCGTGATGCTCGCCAGAAATCGACAGTGGAGAAACAGAGCATCACTGGGTAGAGGGTCGGCACTATTCCAGTTCCGGCGTTCCCGTTGACTCCTAAAACAGTTGTTCGGTAACCCAAATGTATTATCCTGATGCCTTTTGCAAAAACGTGGTCAATAGATAATGTATTGTAGCCTTATTCCGCTTCTTCTTCTTCTTCCTTCCGAGCTTGTTCCTGAATGGCATCTAAGAAGGCCACTACGCTCAGGCCAGCTTCGGGAGGCAAACGGAAGCCCGCCATGAGCCCGCCAAGTAGCCCCGTGCTGAGCGCACGATCGAGCTGTCGTACACATAACTGGAACGGCACGGATTCAATAACCAATTGCATAGTTTCTTCTGGTGTCTGACTAAGATCCTTTGGCAAATCGGCAGGGAGGAAGTCCTGTAACGCGACAAGATGGCGGGAATCCGGAGGACGTAAGAGAGGAGCAAGGTTTGCGGGGGTGAGCATATCGGATAGTGCGAGGGGTGGCTGATGATCGGCAGAGCTACCCAATCTGCGCCCCTGCAGAAGGTTGTGGAGCTGATCGGCCAGTCGGACGGTTTCATCGTTGACACGGCCTTGTGCGCTAGACGCTGGTTGGTGGATATTTGTAGAAACTGTATTGGTGGTCGCGGTCGAGACCTGAGCTGCGCTGCTGCTGCTACGATGTACGAGTCAGTATCGAGCCAGTCAAGGGTCCCCTTCCGCCAGGTGAGGGTTGCAGGAGGGCAAAGAGTCTATTGAAATCTTCCATGTGGAACTAGTACAGAATATGCAAGGTAGAAACGAAGAGCACAAACACTCTCCACTCACTCGGTAGACCAGCTTGGTTGGAATGTAGCATCCTGCAGCAGACCGTTCACATTTCGCTCCAAGTCATCTATAGAGTAGGTAGTTGCATCCTAATTAATCGATATTCGATCAATCGTTCTCCTAGCATCGAGACGTGGCTGACGCGTACCTGTATCCAAAACTACGGGCCATTTCAGTGTCTACGCCTTGGTAACACGGAGCCAACGGGCACCGATTTGTACACTCACAAAGTGCTTCTGATCGGACGAGGAAAATTTGAGAACGAATGTCCGCCCCTCAGGTGATTGTGTGACTTTCTGGAACGTAGCCTCGCCGGGGAAGATGATCAAATCCTACGTGTATCACGCGCCATGAGTACACCACTAGGTATAATGTGAATATTAAAACGCACGTCCTCCACCGCGTTTGTCTCACGGTTCTTCCAAGTCAGGTGTAACAGTCCTTCGTCACCCGGACCCAACGCAAGTGTGCCTTTTGTCGTAGATGCTTCGACACGATTTGTTCCAGTTACACGGTAAGATCGTCCTGCTTTGACGGTTAGGGACATGTTGACGAAGGAACCAAGCTGGTTGGCGTCCTTTTTTCGGGGCCGGCATCGGTCAAACCGCCAAAGGTCAAACCGCCAAAAATGGCGTCGAGTGACGCGAGGATCAACAGACTTGGAATACGACATTTCGATATGGTCTACGGTCCAGACCGCGTATTCACCTTTGAATAGGTGATGTCACCGCTCTCACAGAGCGGCAGTTCACCAGCTCGCTGCTCGTATTTCACAAATAGTGCAAAATGAATTTTCAGGTTATCTCTGCGATCAGTGTCCTGCACCTTCACTAAGATCTGAGGTCCAATGAATCTGTCGAGGTCTTCGGCTGTGTGCGGCCCTGGCTGACTGTTGCGTTCTACCCTCGCAACAAACCGATTGAGCTCGTGGCTTCTGTTTCCCATCGTCCAACCCCTTATTCGCGAGGTTGGGTTTATTGAATTATGCCAACCGCCCGCTTCAGACCGAGCCCTCGCGTTTTTGCGGGGATCGGGCTGGCTCTGGTGAAAGGGTCTGTTTGGGGGTTAAAAACCCTTGCAGTCTGGAGTCCTTCCAACCTCACCCCCTCCGCCTTTCGACTCTCCCCCTTCTCCGCTGTCTGACCCCATCCTATAATACATAATGGACCAGCAACCGATCATACACCCTTCTCTTGCTCACTTGCCTCGCCTGCCACCCCCTGCGCAACGCCGTATTCTTGGTAACATCCCGATTTACTACCTGCAAGTGCCGCGGCACGTTGTCGACGCCATTAGAGGCCCTAACGCCCCGTCCCCACCTCTGTATGCAGCTGAAGCATTTTCTCTGTGACGAACCGCTGATCCTAGGCTTCGCAGGTGGGGAGGAATCCCTCCCCAAGATCCAGACGGCCAATATACCTGGCGTATTTTCTTTAGCAATTACGCTGTCATTTACATTCGGTCTCAGCCAATACCCAATTTTGCGCCTGGTACGCCGCCCCTCCCCGCTCTGCAAACCTCCCCGCTCCCCGCGCGCATCTCACTGATCACGATGCCAATTTTACGCAGGTCTGTGGACTGTTTCACCGGACGGCAGTGAAATCTTTATTCCACAATCGCTCCTTTCCTTTCAAATCGAGCTGGACCTCGCGAATCCCCCCGCTGTGCCTATGCTACCAGTACCTAGCCACGCTAACGTACCCACCCTTCTCTGTGAGCCCTTCCCCAACATCTGTGCAGTTTCATTTGTCTCGTGTGGCTCCTAATCGTTTGGCCTCTCCGCTAGCACCGGCATCAACCAATAATTTCCAAGGGCGCCGTTGTAAACGGTGCCAAGGCCACCACGTCCACGACCCCCGCTGCCCCTCACTACGCCCCGGCTATGAGTGTGGCTGGTGTCGTGGGATGGACGGTGCGCATCACCTTAATTGCAACGGCTTCATGCCTTAAATCCTCTCGTTCCGCCTCCTCCCCATCTAACCAGGCCTCCCTGTGCCTTCCATTTCTTGAATCCTTTCCTTAATATGTATCGCTTGCACGCGGCTATGAACACGCGCCAATCAACGCCCTGATGTTCCGAGTACATAAATTTCTTGGATATACAAACAGCCTCCTTTTCCTATACAAGTTTTCGTTTTCAATGTCCCCGAAGTAAATTACACGCTTCTGTGGCCGTGAGCGTCTTGTATAAGGGCCATATTATGGCGCTTGTCCAACATTTACCCAAGATAGGTAGAGACGGACCGTCTGCCAACCCTTTTGGACGCTTCCCCGAGAACCGCCTTGAGCGTGATGCATCCCTCTCATGAATTTTTGAAGTGCTATCATTCGTGGTTAACTGTGACTATCTTGTGAGAACATCGATGTTCTATGAAATAGTAGAGTTCACTCTGGAAGAGACCCATGGCGCGACCTGCACAATCACGATCGTTGATCGGAATATTACACCAGCTTCACAGTGATGTCGGGATGTACAGCTCCGGAAGCTTTAGGCTCCGTTCTAATGTGCGTTACCAAAAGCGCGCAACCTATGAAGTTTCACTATTTCTCCCCCACTCTTTTTCTCGACTAGAAAGCTTTTATTCTGCACATCGTTCCATTGCTTTCCTCCAATATTTCTAACTGAACCAAGTCAGATTTGGCGTATCCAAAATGCCGCCCAGCCTTCAATTCAAGGCAAGACCTTCATACTCCCACCGATGCATCCAGCCTGATGCTATCCTCCCTCCGTGTCGTCCGCA
>Ga0307513_10009580_pt1 | contig 12237 bp, 4 predicted proteins | sample 15_EM_MG_FD_202174 | JGI IMG/M metagenome (GOLD analysis project Ga0307513, IMG submission 202174) | Populus trichocarpa ectomycorrhiza microbial communities from riparian zone in the Pacific Northwest, United States - 15_EM | ecosystem: Host-associated > Plants > Roots > Unclassified | place... | reverse complement strand
ATCAACTTTCTGGACATATTCCTGAAAAGTTTGGTTTCCTACCTGACCTGGTCAAACTGGACTTATCAGATAATCAATTTTCTGGTAAAATTCCACCACAACTTGGTTCTCTGAAGCTTGTTTTTCTCAATCTCTCTTCCAATAATCTCATGGGGCAAATCCCCACTGAGTTTGAAAATGTTGCTTATGCGACTAGTTTCTTGAACAATCCTGGTCTTTGTACAAGAAGGTCATCCTTACACCTTAAGGTTTGCAATTCCAGACCTCAAAAATCAAGCAAAACTTCAACCCAATTCCTAGCCTTGATATTAAGTAGTTTGTTTGCAGCCTTTCTGTTAGCGTTGTTATTTGCATTCATCATGATCAGAGTTCACTGGAAGAGAAACCATAGATTGGATTCAGAATGGAAATTCATCAACTTCCATAAGTTGAATTTTACTGAATCAAACATAGTTTCAGGATTGAAAGAAAGCAACCTGATAGGAAGTGGTGGATCAGGAAAAGTATATCGTGTTGCTGCAAATGGATTTGGTGATGTAGCTGTGAAAAGAATATCGAATAACAGAAATTCAGACCAGAAACTTGAGAAGGAGTTCCTTGCGGAAATTGAGATACTGGGTACCATAAGGCATTTGAATATAGTGAAGTTGCTTTGTTGTATTTCCAATGATAACTCGAAACTTCTTGTTTACGAGTATATGGAGAAGCGTAGTCTTGATCAATGGCTGCATTCAGAGAGAAAGGCAAAAAGTGCATCAGCTTCAGTGAATCATGTTGCTTTGGACTGGTCCAAGAGGCTGCAGATTGCAGTGGGAGCTGCCCAGGGTCTGTGCTACATGCACCATGACTGCTCTCCTCCCATAGTACACCGAGATGTCAAGTCAAGCAATATACTGTTGGATTCTGAGTTCAACGCAAAAATCGCTGATTTTGGTTTAGCAAGGATGCTTGTTAAGCAGGGAGAACTTGCTACTGTGTCTGCTGTGGCTGGTTCTTTGGGTTACATAGCTCCAGGTAATAAGAGAAAACGTAACCATTTTTGTGCATTTGTTTCCTTTCCCTCCTTTTTCACTACCAAAGAGTTTCATCTAAGTTCGTTATATTTTATAACTTGAACTGCAGAGTATGCTCAAAAAGTTAGAGTGAATGAGAAGATTGATGTTTATAGCTTTGGAGTTGTCCTTCTTGAACTAACGACAGGGAAAGCAGCTAATTATGGTGACGAGGATACATGCCTTGCCAAATGGGCATGGCGTCACATGCAAGAAGGAAAACCTATAGTCGATGTGTTAGATGAGCAGGTAAAGGAGCCTTGTCACGTGGATGAGATGAGAGATGTTTTCAAACTAGGGGTGTTCTGTACGAGCATGTTGCCTTGTGAAAGGCCTAACATGAAGGAGGTTGTGCAGATCTTACTTGGTAGGAACCGTCGATGGGTCTGTGGAAGGAAGAATACGAGACATGCATGAGGACGCTTCCACTCCTTTGCTCAACTCCTCAAAAAGCCAGAGGTTGTCGGAGAGGTTGTCGGAGAGTGATGGCATCCAATATTAAGGACTTAATAGAATAATAATATGCAACTCTGGAGTTCAGATTGTAAAATATCAGTCGTTATGCATAATAATATAATGAACTAGTCTACAATGGTGGAACCTTCTAAATCTCCAGAGGAGGGAATCCGCACCTGTAACGTTGTGGCTTTGTATGTATGATTTTTATTTGATTTGATAATGATTAGCATAGCATTAGGTGTCCCCTCTGTGTTAGTTGGTCAAAGATTTACATTAAAAAATAGGTTAATTTCTCCCACAAAACATAGCTAGGACCTAGGAATGGTCACTTTTTAACTAATGGTTAAAAATAAAAAAACAATGCAATTGGCTCCTCAGGTTCCATGACCCTAGCGGCCCTGTGGTTTTGATTCTTATAAAAACACCTTTACACTTTTAATTTGGATAATTTAGGTCTTATAATTTGATTTGTTAGACAACACAAGTCACCTCCTCTTTGATTGAATTGAGTTTTTACTATATAGGTTGTCCACGTGTTACCGCGAGCTACTTTTAAAAATATACTGTGCTTTTAATTGTAAGACAATTGAAAGAAAAAAAAAAACTTTGTAAGCATGCAATTAAGAGGTGGCAGCTTTAGAAGGTATATAATTTGACTTTTAAGTAACGGATAAATAACATGCAAAAAACTTGCTTAAATTATCTTGAATTTCATATAAGAATCAAATTGTAAAATGTAAAAGGACATCAATTTAATATAGATATTATTTGAGCAACTCAAGATAAAATGTGGCACGATGAACAAAAAAAGTATGAAAGCCCAAGTTTTAAGTGAGAAGTGAAATCCTAGCAACTGTTAGCAAGTAAAGAGTAACAAATGCTTGTTAACTCTCTATTACTACAAGGACTTGAATAACTTAGTTAAGTATCTGAAAAAATATTTTATGTATCCATCTATGTGTTTGGACCTAATGTGTAAAATGAGTATGGTACATACCTTAAACACTTACCTTAGAAGGTAAAGTTTTTCCCTAAAAAAAAGCAACATCCAAGAGCACCTAAAGCCTTTAAACTTTTTTGGGCAAGCATTAACTAAATAGTTTCCTCCACTAGATTCTCTATATATATAGCAAAAAATCTCCTAGATGTAAATCGAAAAACTTATGTACACATCTAATTAAACAACTCAATAACAATTGTGTAAAGTAATGAAAAAAAATCATCAACAATAAAAAAAAATTGAGAAAATCAAACGAAAAATGAAGATCAAGATATCTATCATCGTAACATGAGTAATTTACCTGGTCATGTTTAATAAATTCCTCTGTTAAAATAAATTTATAATAGAAAAACACATAAAATTTATAATAGAAACCGACACACATGTAAAATTTATTGAACAATAATTATACAAAAAAAAAAAAACAATGCAAGGCTGCACATGTAAATCCCAGTTGAAAATTAGGCAGAAAAGCAATCTAAATGCTTATAGAATAGATTTATCAGAAATACCAAATAAGCATTAGAACGAACCAAGTATGAAAAAAATAAATAAATACACAAAAGTGAATAAAATATTACAAATAGTGAGTTACCTGGAAATAAAATTATCAATATGTAACTAAATAAAATTCAAATTCACCCGGGTAAAACATTTATATAGACAAATACCAGGATCTAGGAATTTTATCTCGGGAACAAGAAATTTACTATTTGGGATATAGAGGGAATTTAGTAAAAACTGTGTGCGTGTGTGTGTGTGTGTGGGGGCATGGGCAAGAAGAAAAAAGAGAGAAAAAGAATGAGGGGAAACTACCATTTACATGTGAGATAGAAAAAATGGTAAAAGAAACATAAAATCTTAAGAGGAGATCTTGAGGGAACATTAACCAAGCTTAATGAGCATTAATTGGAAGGAAGAAAAATCTAGTGAAGGTGAATAGAAAAGGAGAAAGGGAAGTTTGACCGAGATTAAAGAAGAAGAGGAGTTGGAAGCTTGAATTGGGTAGTGTTTAGAGTTTAATTACTTGCTTGGTAAGGCATTCTAAAGACTTTTGATCTGATTTTTAATGGCTTAAAGTCCTTAATTGATTGAATTTTTGAAATTTGGAAAGTTAGGGTTCTTGAATGAATTTGGAGGAAATAAAAATTTACTGTAAATTGTCGTGGGAAATACTGTGAAAGTTAGAGTAACGTGATTAAATTATTGTAGTTGAAGTAAAAAAAAATGATAATTAAATAGAGCCAGTGGTCGGCCAATGATGAGAATCTTTCAATCTTGTTTTATGCTACTCTGTTAATGCTTTATACTCCATAATGTGAATTAATGAATAATGTAGGCAGTATAACTATTTTTTTCAAATATCTATTTACAACTTCTTAAATTTCATGAAGATGCCTGATGAGGAATATAGTTGATTGCTGGTCCTTATTAGATTTTGTATGTAATAGAGTTATGAGATGTTAATGATTCATTAGAAATGTTAAATTGGTGGCTAAAACCCATGAAATTCAACAGGACTATTACAAAAGGTGAGATATCTAAGACAGTAACAGTTCAAACAACAGTTTATATGTAAAACAATAACATATCAAGTCTAAGACAGTAACAGATCAAACTGTAACAGTTCAGGTCTAAGACAATAACACTTTAGGTCTAAGATAATAATAGATCAAACAGTAACAGTTCATGTCTAAGACAGTAACAGATCAAACAGTAATAGTTTAGGTCTAAGACAGTAACACTTTAGGTCTAAGACAATAACAGATCAAACAGTAACAATTCAGGTCTAAGACAGTAATAGTTGAGGTTTAAAACAGTAACAGATCAAACACTAACAGTTGAGGTCTAAGACAGTAACAGATCAAACAGTAATAATAGATCAAACAGTAACGGTTCAGGTCTAAGACAGTAACAATATATCTATAAGAAATGAGACGTGTGGACACTTGCACGTTGAGATCCTAACTCTGAAAATATACATGATATGTGTATGTATGTTATGATGAGGAAATGAACATGCATAGAAAGTAACATATGTGTAATAAATGAATATGGATTCTCTATAACATTCGGTTTGAAGGGATCATGACCAAAAACTTCCTTGTGATTTAGAAGGAGCGACCATGATTGGTCTATTGGGGGAGGTCACGAGACAGGCGAAGCAAGTGCGTGATTTTCCCTCCTCTTTGCACTTGTGCAATTTAAAGTTTTTCTGTTGAATGCAATTACAATAAATATCATGTTCAATGTAAATAAAGTCTAGTGTATTTACAAGATTAGCTTCGGCTAATGCATCCGTAATAGGATTGCCGGGAGATGAATAACAAGATTAGCTTCGGCTAATGGTATCCGTGATAGGATTGTCGGGAAATGAATTACAAGATTAGCTTTGGCTAATGATGTTTGTGTTGGGACGTCCGATAATGATTGATAAGACTCGAATTGTAAAGGGTATCCATGTTTGAATGACATGGGGGAAATTGATAAATATAATTGCCAGGTTGGACTATACAAAGTCACTCGGTTCATGCAAGTAAATAAGAGTATTCAAATTAAGGATATACAAATGAGTTTTAATTGGATTTAAATGATTTACAAGCAAATTATAAGTTGATTGTTAGAATTCCTATGGATTTGATAAGAAATTTATACTTCATTCGTATACATTACATGATCATGTATATTTATTTTATTAACATAATGGTATGCTTACTGGGTTGTTTGTGTAACAGATCCATCAAATGTCCAGGGAGATCATTAGTTGAGGACTCCACTTTGTTAAGCTTATGTAAATATTTAACTTAAGCATAATGGAATTAACGTGATTATGTAGTATGCTTTTGTGTAAACCTTGATGTATATATTAAAGTCTTAGATCATGATGTAGTCCATTAGTTATCATGTAGTTAACCTTTTTAAAATGTTTAAGAATACTTATTATGTTTTAAATTCTCTCTTTACATGTTAGTATTCCTTTTTCTTTTAAATTTTATAATATGATTTGTGGGCTATATTCATATTGAATTTATTCGTAGGATATATATATATTGTGTGGATTGTATGAGGTGTTGAATATTGATGATTGAAATAAGGTCTAGAATGATGGGACCTTGTGATGATGTGTTGATTGAGTAAATTGATAGTAGTCGATAACTTGGGATGTCTTAAATACAAACGAAACTCTACTGAAATTTTGGTAGAATTCTTTACAAAAAATAAAATACCCTCAAATTAAGAGCATATGTTGGGATCTTTTAGCGTTGATCAAATCGTACAGTTGGGTCTGTTACAACACATATGAAGAATCTTATAAAAAATCAATATTAAAAAAAATCTAATGTTTATGAAATTAAAAAAAAACCACAGATAAATAATACCTGCCTATACATAAACCAAAAATTTATTTGAAAACATATACACAAATAATGCTTTATTTTTTAAAAAACTAAAAAAATAACAAAAAAAAGATATATATATATATAAAGAAGGGCAAACATGACTGACTCATGTTTAATTGAGTTTGACAAACATGTCAGACCCACTTTACTTTGTACTTGGCTGACCATCACGTCCACACACTCTGGACTTGGTGTCGGGCAAGTCCAAGTGTCATGAGTCTGGCAAACATGTCATACCCACATTTACTTAGGTCTAAAAACATGTCTGACCTCCTTTTACTTGGGTGTGGCAAATGAGCCTGACCCATGTTTACTTGGGTCTGGCAAACATAATTGACCTAAGTTTACTTGGGTCTAAAAATCATACATGACTTACGTTTACCTGGGTTTGCCAAACTTATCAGACCCACGTTACTTTGGATGTTGTTGACTGCCTGGTCCACACACTTTAGACATGGCTGGTGCCAAGACTAGGTTCCTTAGGTTTGAAAAATTGCCTAACTCGTGTTACTTGGATTTGACAGTCACGCATGACGACCCATGTTTATTTTGATCTGGCAAACATACCAAACCCACATTGCTTTGGACTTGGCTTACCACCAGGTCCATGCATTTTGAATGTGGCTGGCACCAATCCCAGGCGTTTTGGGTCTAACAAACATGTTAGACCCATTTTTTATTTCGTCTTTATACCTTTTATAGAAGTTTTGTTTATTTTTTTAATTTTGTCCTTCAATTACAATTTCTTATATGTTTTGTTTTTCATTTTAATTCTTATTCTTTTAGTTTCAGTCATCCTAAATTCGTCCTTTTTTTGTGTGTCTCAGAATCCATCATCTTTGTTTTGATTTTTGATTTTGATCATTTTCTCTTTTGTGTGATTTTATTTGTTTACAATTTAGCTCTTCAATTCTAATTTGTGTATATTATATTTTTCAATTCAGTCCTTTTACTTTTGATTTCTTTTTCTTTCCCCTTAGCTCTTTTTTTCCAAAGTTCTTATAGTTTTTAATTTTACCCTTCAAATCAAATTTATTGTTTTTTTAAAATAACATTTTTTTTTTCAAATTTAATAATAATAATAATAATAATAATAATTTTTAATTTTACCCTTCAAATCAAATTTATGGTTTTTTTTCAATAGTAATAACATTTTTTCAAATTTATTAATAATAATGAAAATAATAATATTTATAAAATTAACAACAATAACAACAACAACAACAATAACAACAATAATAAGAGTAGTAGTATACTAATAGTTAATGATGATGATGATGATGATGATAAGTAAACATGATTGACTCATGTTTGCTTGGTTCTGGCAAACATGACTGGCTCACTTTTCTTTTGACTTGGCTAACCGTCACGTCCACACACTCTTGACTTGGCACAAGCCAAGTCCAGGTGTCTTGGGTCTGATAAACATGTCCGCCTCATGTTTACTTGGGTCTGGCAAACATGACTGGCTCACTTTTCTTTTGACTTGGTTAACCGCCACATCCACACACTCTTGACTTGGCACAAGCCAAGTCCAGGTGCCTTGGGTCTGACAAACATGTCCGCCTCATGTTTACTTGGGTCTGGCAAGCATGCCAGACCCGTGTTGATTTGGACTTAGGTGACCGCCAAGTCCAGGCGTCTTGGGTCTGACAAACATGTTAAACTCATGTTGTGTGGATCTGACCCATTTCTTATTTCATCATTATTCCTTTTATAGAAGTTTTGTGTTTTTTTTTTCAATTTTGTCCTTCAGTTACAATTTCTTATTTGTTCTGTTTTTTTCATTTCAATTCTCATTCTTTTAATTTCTTACTTTGTTTTTCTTCCTTTTTAGTTTCAGTCATCCTAAATCCATCCCTAATTTTGGTTGGTATTTCAGAATCCATCGTCTTTGTTTTGATTTTTTATTTCGATTATTTTCTCTTTTATGCAAGTTTTATTTTCTTACAATTTAGCCCTTCAATTATAATTTGTGTATATTATGTTTTTCAATCCAGTTATTCTACTTTTGATTTATTTTTTTATCCTTTGCTCTTTTTTTTCAAAATTCTTATAGTTTTTAATTTTACCCTTCAAATCAAATTTTCTTTCAGTAGTAATAATATTTTTTTTCAAATTTATTATTATTATTATTATTATTATTATTAGTACCCTTCAAATGAAATTTATGGTTTTTTTTTTCAATAGTAATAACATTTGTTTTTCAAATTTATTAATAATTATATTAATAATGAAAATAAAAATATTTATAATATTAATAAAAATAACAACAACAAGAGTAGTAGTAGTAGTTGTGATTGTAATAACAATAGTAATAATAACAAACATGCTAGACCCAAGTTACCTGAGTTTGACAAACATTCTTGACCCATTTTTTTAGGTTTAGTAATTAGATCTTACCCAAGGGTTTTTGCAATGGGCAACATAATCTAGGAGGAGAGAGGGAGGGACAGAAAAACCCCCAGTCAGAGCTTCTTCATGGACCGCCTCCGCTCAAGCACCTTACCATTGTGCCTGGGGTGGCTAGGCGCCTCCTAAATGGCGTGGACAACGCCAACCCTTTGGCGCTTGCTCAACATGCTTCAGCCATTTCTGAACATAAATAATAATTTATATACATACATAAATAATAATTTGGTGCCCTGAAGGGCAAATCAATATTTGTACTGAAGCTTAAAAAACCTGAACATACTATTTTGTCCCCATTAATTCTTTCAATGTCAAATGTATCCCATAAAAAAGACAATCCTACCCCTAACTACATGCTTAGCAAGTTTTTTTGGCAATGACAATTTTATTATTACACTTCAAGTTTGTTTAGGTGAATAGTGAAAAGATGAACAGTTATACACTGAGCTATTTTAGTATTTGTTGTAATCAATTCTTACTTTTATATGAACACATGCCAATTTCTGTTGGTCTTCATTTTAAGAAAAATAAAAATGGATGAAAAACTCAAAAACAAAGAAGCACTAAGGATTTTTGTTAATTCTTGAATTAGTTGCCGAAGAAAAATGCTTTTTTTTTTTACAAGTTTTTGATTCACACTAGAAAAAAAAATGTTTTATTTTGAGAAGTCAATAAATAAATAAAATATGTTTTATTTGTTTTTTTGTTAAATCCTTATTTTTGCTATCACAAAAATGATTAGGAAATGCTTAGTGATCATTTGAATCTTGTACAGTCTGATTTTTACATAAAATTATTTATTTCTTAAGTCTTTTCTTTGACTTTTGAAAATAAAATAAAAACTAGCTAAAACAAAGACAACATGAACAAATAAAAACATATCTTAAAAAAAATAAAAATTCTAAATTCTAAATATTTTTTTAACAAATCCAACATGATAAATAAATAAAAATAGAGTTTCTACTAGTTTTTTTAGCTTTTTATAATATAGTAAAAAGAACTTCCAACATAAATAAAAAACTCTCCAGAAAAATGAGCCTCTAGGTGATGCCACCTAAAACTCCATAGGTTCTGAGTGGATGAAGATGGGAAAAATTGAAGTAGAGGATGGGGGCATCCTCGTGGCGGAGAAGAAGGAGGGTCTTGCGATGGAAATATAAAGCCCGCCCACGTAAGCCATATGAATTGGCTATTGTTGTCAGGATCTTGGGTCACACAGTTCGAGACACGACCTTATGCACTAGACTGAAATCTAAAACTATCTGGAACAGAGCAAAGCCTTTTAAGGTTATTGATCCGAGGAAGGAGTTCTTTCTTGTCCAGTTTTCTACTATAACTGGTTATTTCTATGCTCTAGTGGATGGACGTATTACTGAATAAATTATGTTGCATTGTTGCAGGTACTTCTCATACTGCAGGACTACCTTGATTTTTTTTTTATAAATAGTTATTTACTAGGTATATTTAGGTATATTTTGAGTATATGAATGATGTAATATTATAGTTCACTAGGATTTGAAGTTATCTTTTGAGCTTGTAAATAGTGTTAAGTCATATACCAGTTTTTTTAGATAATTAAATCTTTTTTGTGTATGCATTAAAAAATTTCAGTATGTATGTAGATAACTTTATAATATGTTTGTTTTAATGACATCATGTGTAAAGAGTAAAGATATATGACATGGGAAATGGTGAAGGTATAAGTCAAAGTAGATGATGGGATGAGATATCAGATTTTGTTGAAGAAGTTCTAGGATGGTTGGGATCAGGGATCATGATTGATATATATGCAAAAAACAAATTCTTAATTTTTCAATGAATATGACATAAATAAATTGAGGATGTTACAGAGGCTATTGCCAAGCATGGACATACTAGACTGTTAAAGTTAAGAAGTCTGCACTGGATGCTGCGTTGAGAGAGCTTAAGATAACCTATGTGGTGCTGAAAAGTGACATGAGAGGCCAAGTCTTTCATCTGAACTCTACTTAAAAGAAGCTCAATATAGCCCATGTTGAACAAGCCCCCCGGGATGATTGAGATGAGGGCTATTTAAGAGGCTTTGAGGGCTGAGCTCCTTGCAGCTAGAGAAGAAGCCTATAACTCTCTTGCCAGGATGAAGGCTCTGAAGAACCCTTCTGCGGAGTTCTAAGAGATGTTTGAAGGGTCTGCAACGCTGATGAAGATGGTTGGAGATAAAATTGTCCTTACCACGTCACACTTGTATTTCTTCAACTTTAGGTGGACTTTAGTACTACTTTCCATCTAGTCCTTGTGTCTGACCTCGTCGATGTCTTCTTTGTTAAGACTGTGACTGCCCACACAAAGTCTACCTTGCTGAGGAGTCTGACCTCAATGTTTAGGCCTTAACCCCCTAGTCATTTTGGCTTTGTACATAGCCCTTGTCTTGTTGGGGGGTTTTTCATTCAGTAATTAATGAATATTGATATTTTATTAAACTTGATGTTTTATTTGATAAATATATTATTTTTCGAACTTGCCTAGTCTAGATGGATCCAAGACCTATACTTAGCAAAATTCACATACTGAGTCCAATGCCCATATGCAGCTTCCAAGCTAGACTTATATAGTCTAAATGGGTCCAACGTGTTTATAAGTGTAAGACTTCTTTGAAGTAACTCTTTTAGTAGTCTATATGGGTTGAACACTTTCAAAAAATTTCAAATTTTAGCGAGATTTGGACTTTAACTATCCTTAGTAGGTGAAATTCACCCCTACCTAGAGCTTAAAAGAAATCTAGGTTGGAGGTATACCCAATTATTATTTGATTATAATTCAGGAATTCTTGCTCCTTTAATTTGACTTAGTTTATCCAATTATTATTTGATTATAATTCAAAAGACATGTTTAAAAGGCAGTACTCATTCAAAAATTGACTGCCATTTTCGATCTTTTTACAATTATTATTATTATTATTATTATCATTAAAATATGCAGAGATATAAGGTGTTTGTGGGGAAGGACAATCCTGTTATATAGAGCTTTTATTGATTACGACCATAAATAATTGATTGGTGTTTTTACACAACTATTTAGCCTAGGAAGAGATAACATAATCTGAATTTGATCAAAGGTTGTTAAGGATGATAGCTTTAACCCAAATATGATGAATATTGATGGAATGAGTGATAACATATATACACACACACCATGCTTTTATTTTATATTGAATAATAAATAGTGCTCAAGATAATGAATATTTGAAACTCAATAGATAGAATACGAATATAATTGATAATGAATAATGAATAAATATTATAGAAACTTCATTATTGGGAGAAGGCAAAAGCCGAGAATATTCCCCTGGTGTTTTCGTTTTTCCCTTCTACTTTCATCCCCTCAAGGATACATATTGTAGCTTGTCCAGATATAAAAGATTGTGAAAAGATGATATTGCATATTTTTGGAAAAACTTTCTATTTCTCTTCAATCCTTTGTGCCAAGTGAAATTTAATTTCGAAATAGCCGTAAGAGATGACTTTACCTAGATAAATCAGCATTTCTTAGCTCATATTCTTCCTCTTACTTTCCTCTTCCAGTTAAAAATCGTGTCATGGCTTTAATTCTCTCATTGGTAGATTAATTACTGTTGCGTTGCCGCGGTCACACAAATTAATTACCCTAGCTTAAAACACACAAGATAGTATATAGCAAGCAAGGGGTCGATTCCACGAGAAAGTTTCAAGTCAGAATTTTATGTTGTATGTTATGTAATTGGGGGGATTTGGCTTGTGATTATCTAAACTATGGCAGCAATTAAACTAACAAACAAAATCAATTAAAACCAAAACTTATCAAGAAAACAAATCTTGGTCGCAAGCACACATCCACCTACGAAAATTAGAACCGATCCTTGAAACGAAAATTGCAGTTTATGTTCTGAAATTTTATC
>Ga0307513_10009579_pt1 | contig 12237 bp, 16 predicted proteins | sample 15_EM_MG_FD_202174 | JGI IMG/M metagenome (GOLD analysis project Ga0307513, IMG submission 202174) | Populus trichocarpa ectomycorrhiza microbial communities from riparian zone in the Pacific Northwest, United States - 15_EM | ecosystem: Host-associated > Plants > Roots > Unclassified | place... | reverse complement strand
GCCCGCTCCGTCGGGTCACGGGTGGCTTTACAACTCGGCTACAATGACACTCTTCCAGGAGGGAAGGAAGCATTTCCACTGTCACAAACGGCCCCTCGGGTGTCGCGGGAACCCGACACCTGTCCACAGCACCCAGCGGAGACACCGTGAGATTCACGAGAGTTTGCGCATCGGGCCACATGTCCCAAAGGGCTATTCCAGACAGGGGCCCTCTCTGGGTTGCCTTGGTCACAATGACACACAAAGCCTCACCCAAAACCGTTACGAAACAGATAGAAGAGCCTGTTCGGCTTGTTGCGCCAAAATCGGTCGCAAACTGCTCTCGTTTCGTCACTTCACTGCATCCCCGGTAACACCACGGTCCCGGAAATCTGGCACGAAACAACGTCGTGGCGCTTGGGGAAACAAACCTCTGATCGACGCTTTGATGCGATTCGGTCAACAACTGACGCACAAGGAATTCTAGAAGAGGGTTCTTCACGCTATGTCACCCCTTTGTCCTGACAGCCTGTGAAACAGCTGGCAGGATGGTTTATTGCCACGTCTCCGGAGCAGGCGCTCAGTTTCGAGACCAAGCGCCACATGGTCTTTCACGACCCTGGTCCAGACTTGAGGATCAAAAGTGGCAAACGCCTCGCTGGGATTGGAAAATGCGAGCGAATGTTTGATTTTACGGGAAATAATTCCCGTCCTTCCCAGGCACACTGTTGTAACCTGGGTCGGAGCAAATTTCATGGCGTAGATAGATTCCCAAAAGAGCCGATACAAAAACCCACATACGTCGAGTGTAAACCAATCTCAACGTCCTACGACAGGCGGTCCATGACCCCTTTCAGTGGCAGAAGATAGAGAGTCCTCATATTGGTGACCCCCGTCTGTTCTGGGCGGATCCAACGGCAACCCTGCAGCTCTCCACGCAAGGAACCCTCCAACGACATCTGTCGCGCTCCTCAACCCAATTAGTTGGAGCGACCGAGCAGCGAGGCTGGATGCGTTGCCATCGTGGCTCAGCAAAATCACCCTCACGTCGAACCTATCCACCGCCGCACTCGGACCCAGCCTGCCGCGGCTGCGGGGATCAAGTTTCCACTCTAGCTCGTTCCGGTCGATCCACATCGACCCAGGGATGGTCCCAAATTCACGTCGCTGACCTTCGGACCGGATGTCGATCAGAAATATGGGTGGACCCATCTCATCCGCGCTCGTCACCTCGCCGAACACCTCGTCTGGGGTCATCCTCTCCAGTTTGGCCCTCGTGTGTGAGAGAAGCTGTGTAACCGATAGAGAACCGGGGGGAGGGACGAGGGGTTCCATGAGGTTACCAACGGATTTCTTGACAACATCTCTGAGCGCAAGTTCGTCATATGATGAACCACACAACCCGTGGACCCCGACCTCCCAGAGAAGCTCTTGTTCAGGTGTGATCGTAGTTGGCTCCGCCATTGGCATCGACATAGACCTCGGTGTGGCACTCATGGTTGGGATAACGCCTGTATTTCCGGGGATGACTGCAGCGGTCGGGTGTAGATATTCCGGCCCTGGCACCCGGACATCGTAATTGGCGTCCTCGACAGTCCTCCCCAGAAACTTGGATCTCGTGAGTAGAATTGCTCGGTGGACGAATACCGGGGATGAACCAACGATAACCAATTTGGTGGGTGGTGAGCTTCTCCTTCGTGACCCAGAGCCCGTCATGAAGCTCTGACTAGGGACACTATGGCTGTAATGACTCTGGCTGTGCCCACTTTTAGTCGTGCCTCGATTTGAGCTCGAGGGCGCACGACTGGACGTTGTGAGGGCGAAGAGAAATCCGCCTTGTCCTTGGCTCCCGGGGGATGTGACAGTGGTGGGGGATGGGGTGTAGCCGGTGTTTAACAAAACACGAATCTCATCCGCGATAACACGCAGGAATTTGTCGTCCTGAGACTTGTTGAGGGTGAAGACGACACCGACTTTTGAACCATCCACGAGCTCTGCTTTCCTGATCGCCCGAGCGGCAATGCTGCGGGAAACTTGGAAGCGGACGTCCTCGATGGTCCTCTGGAGCGGCTGGTTCTCTGTGGCAGAGTGCCAGTTTTGGTAATGTGGCGAATGGGGAGAGGAAGGGGAAGACGGGGAGTCGGGCTCGACATGGCGATAAGCCCCTTGGAGGTGATAGGGAGTATGACTATGGCTCGGTACGGGGGCAGGGGGACGGATAGTCGAAGGTGATTGTCCGGGCTCTGTTTGGTCTTCAAATTGACGGTGATAGTATGGTCCATAAGAACCGGTGGAGCCCGTCCCGGTCTGAAAAGTGGACGGTGAACGAACTTCGTGTTCCTCAGGTTGGGTGTAGACACGGTGCATGCGTGCTACAGAAGGCGGACGAGCTGTGGATGGTGTGCTAGGTTCGGCGTACCCCTCAGGATATACAGCATCGGTTGAATGGGAGGAAGAAGGGGGCGAGCGGGGTTGAGCGGTAGACTGCGACTGCAACCCGCTAGTCTCGGCTTCCGCGTATTCCCCAGGGATGACCGGGGGAGGACTCTGAGTATCGAGCTGAATCTGGTTGAGGGAGAGGGCCAGTTTCTGAAACTGCAACTGGTCATTGTCAATGATGGTTTGGACCGGACTTTTGGGCTGGTCGTGGGTCGGAGGGTGGGGTGTGGGGGGTGTGGGGAGGGCAGTGTTTATGGCGGAGAGGACGTTGTTGAGATTCCTGACAACCTGAGAGGCAGAGGTGAAGTTTGAGACCTCTGAGCCCTGTCCTCCCCCTCCATGAGGACTACGGGATCGGGTGGGGGACGCAGACATTCGCTTAGCCTTCTTCAATCGAACCGACATCTTTTGTCTGCGGATTCTCTGGCTGGGGCCTGGTCGTCGTGTCTGAAGCTGAGGAATCGCTGGACAGGCGTTTACTATCCCAGATTCTGTCGACGCGCCCCTTCATACAACTCCATTTCTATGTGTGGCCCTATCAAACCGTGGTCTCGCTTGCCGACGGCGCATACAGTTCGCCCATGATGCGAGACTCCGCCAACTGGCCAATTCATCTATCCACCTTCCCAGCCGGAATCACGGCCCTCTTATCTTCCTATCAGCGATTGTATACCTCCCGCTGATGGCGAACCTGACCGTCGCCAGGCTCGCAAAGCCCTCGCTCCCCTTCTCCCGGAACCACTCGGCGAGCCGTCGTAGTCATGTCCTCGAGCCCTACCAGAGATAATGAGAAAGGCATTGCGGTCGCCGCTGACGAGGCCGAACTCGCCAGGATGGGCTACAAGCAGGAGCTCAAGTTCGTTCACCACTCTGTGGGGTAATGTCGCGTGCTGACATGATTTCCCCTTTCTTACAGACGAGAACTCAGTCTCGTGCAGGTGCAACAGTTTCGAACGCCTGTGGGAGTCCATTTTTCATGACCTACTCTCCAGAACTTCGGCGTCTCCTTCTCTATCATCAGCATCATGACTGGTATACCTTCACTGTTCCTCTATGGTTTGGTACGCATTCCACATGTCTCGTGTCACCGGAAACTAACCAACCTTTTCTCTCTCTCAGAATACCGGAGGTCCAGTGGTTATGGTTTGGGGCTTTGTGGTAGTTGCCTGTGGGTAAAAGCTTTATCCTTCCCTCGCGAGACTCAACTCGCAACCTAGTTTTCACGATGGCTGTTGGTTTGGCCATGGCGGGTTTGTGGTTCAATACGTGCCTAATTTCTCCACCTAACTTTTTGCAGAGGTCTGCAGTGCCCACCCAACCAGCGGTGGCCCGTATTTCTGGGCGGCTATGCTTTCCACTCCCAAGAGGGCACCCTTCGCTTCATGGATCTGTGGTTGGTTCAACCTCCTCGGCCAGGTCGCTGTGACCACCGGAATTAGGTTTTTTGTTTCACAAAGTATCCGAGATGTCGTACAGTGCTGATGCATCACCATAGTTTTGGATGCGCAACCTTCATCTCCACCGCTGCTACTATTAACACCAGCTTCGTCCCAAGTGAGAAAACGACGATCGGCATATATGCTGCCGTGTTGGTTAGCCAAGGTACGCACTGGCTGTTTTTTTTTTCATCAACCAAGCACGAACTGGACATGTGTGCAGGCTTGATCAACACTTTTGGAGTCCACCTCCTCAAGTACCTGAATAACATTTCCATTTGGTGGCACGCCATCGGGACCTTTGCTGTTGTTATTTCCATTCTCGCCACCGCCCCGGAGCGTCAATCCGGTAGCTTCGTGTTCACCCAGTTTCTGGATGGTACCGGGGACCCAGGCTGGAGTGTCCGCTCGAGCAAAGGATATGTTGTTATGATTGGTATCCTCATGGCTCAATACACCCTCACGGGCTTCGACGCCAGCGCACACGTAAGAGAACCTGGTCGTGATTCCCTTCTTTGGAGATTGAATCTTGGATGCAGATGACGGAGGAAACCCACAATGCCGCCATGTCCGGATCGATCGGCATTATCATGGCTATCGGCGTCTCCGCGATTTTGGGCTGGTTCCTCATCCTCGGACTACTGTTTTCGATCCAGGATCTGGACACTACGCTCCATTCCCCGACCGGTCAGCCGGTGACCCAAATCTTCCTCGATACGGTGGGTCCCAAGGGCGCCATCGTTTTGATGGTGATTGTCATCGGGTGCATGTACTTCTGCGGGTGGGTCACCCCCGCATCCTCACGCGATATTATGGCTGACAATCCGCCTCGTGCTAGCGTGTTTTCCATCACTTCCAACTCCCGTATGATGTATGCTTTCGCTCGTGATGGAGGGATCCCGGGACACAAGTTCTTTCACAAGGTAGACCCCAAAACCAAGTCGCCTGTCAGGACAGTTTGGCTTGCCTGTACCCTATCCTTCATCTTGGGGCTCCCAAGCTTGGGGAGCGGCGTTGCGTTTGCTGCAGCAACTAGGTGCGAAATGAACCCTCTCGACTTTTGTTGGTTGTTGACGGTCCCCTGGTTGTATAGTATCGCAACCATAGGACTGTACATCTCGTATGGGATTCCAATTGCCCTCCGACTCTGGAACCGCACGGACTTCGTGAGAGGACCCTTCCACCTCGGAAAGTTCTCCTATCCAGTCGCGACCATTGCCGTGCTGTGGATATGCCTTATCTCGATCGTATTTATCCTTCCTCAAGCAAATCCCGTCGACTCACAAACACTCAACTACGCGATCGTCGCTGTCGGTATAGTTGTGTTGTACTCGGTCACTTTTTGGCTGGTCTCGGCCAGGAAGTGGTTCAAGGGGCCAATCAAACAAATTGAAGGTAAGGCAGGATTTCAGGCGCATGACTTAGTCGTGGCTCACTAATTTCATCCTGCAGCTGAAGCAAAGGGGATTGATGTTATGGATCCTGCTAATGCCGATAAGGTCGAGGACTAGTTTTCATTACGGTTTTTACATTTGTGGGTTTTGTGCTACTCTCCGATATATATGCCATGTGTGTTGTTGGTATCTCCTGAGGACTGGAATTTGAAATTTGATGTGCAAGCTAAACGTTGCTGTCAATTCACCATGTCCGGGGCCCGGTCGCGCCAAGGTTACAAGAACGCATTGGGCTCGCTGGCTGCTCGAACAGGGACACCTCTCCCCTCGCTGATCATATCGTTTGCGATTCTGCACGAAATAACGGCCGTTGTGCCACTCGTCGGGATATTCTTCGGAGCAAAATACCTCGGGGTTGGGGAGCGGCTTGTGGAATTTGTGCGGGCGGAAACTCATACAGATGAGCCGTCCTCGGACCAGCCTTCTACGACAGAGTGGATGCAGAGAAAAGTGGGGACATGGGTCGATGACGGGGAAGTGTGGGCCGAGAAAGTCGGTCGAAGATATGGGTTCTTTGGGTATCCCAAAACGCCCAAGGGCGTAAAGTTTGAGCCAACTGAGAGCGAGAGGGGGCCTGGAGTCGCTGGTGATGTTGCGAATGCTGTATTCGCGTATACCGCTACAAAGGTGAATGCGTCTCATCCGGCGGAGCACTTGCTTGTGGATTGACGAGGACGCGTGTAGGCTCTTATTCCAGCCAGACTCGGGGTGTCGTTCTACCTGAGCCCTGCATTCTCGAGGAGAGTTGTAGAGCCTATTAGAAAGGGATTCATGTTCGTGTTGCGTCGTCGTCGTGTTTAGAGTTTCTGCCTGTAATCTCCCCTCTGCTATTCGCCGGGGTGCGCATACACTAGCCGATCCGATCAGCTCCTTCCGTCCGCACGACCACCCCGCGCACACCGTGTCCTATGATCACCTCCCTCGGCCGGACCGCGTCCTCCTTCTCCCCATGCAGAGCAGAATGGTGCCGACGTGCTCTCTCAACCTCAGCTTACGCTGAGACATCGTCGGCCTCGCCCATGCCACCGAGACTGAACAAGAAAACGCGTATACTTAATAACAGAGTTGTTACCAAGAGTGGCCCTCCGAGAATATTCGTCAGGCCGTGGGATGGTGTACCGAGCATGCTCGATGGGTTTGCTATGCTTCGGGGAATTGAGAACAAATGTGGAAAAATCAAGGCTTTCAAGTTCCTTAGGGTGAGTTTGCTTCACCTCCGGTCGTTGGACTCAGATGGACTCAATTGTAGTCCCTGTGTCACCTTTTTTATCGTTCAGGACGGAGAGCTACCCTCTACGTACTTTTCATACTTCTGGGTAGAACTGGAAGACCCATCCAGATACTCGGATGCTGCTTCGACCGCCCTCCAAATCCCCATCCCAGAGGTAGAGCGGAAACGGCCAGGTGGAGTCGGTATTGTCGACCTCCAGCCATTCCTCCGGCCATCTCCCGGAGCGCAAGAAGAACTACAGGAATGGAGGGGCGTTACGGAACGTATGGTTGACGAGGTAGATGAACGGAAGCGGAAAAATAAAGTGTACGACCTGCGCCTCGAACCTTCCGGTAAGTTTCTATTTAAACGGTACTTGTACATGAGCTCACGTAAAAAAAACCTGTCCACAGAACCCCACACGAGTCGGATCCAGCTGCTTGACCAACGCAAGTCCTTCAACCTCACCAGAGCGTTCGTGAAGTGGGGAGGATTTGCTTCTCTCCCCTCTGAAACGGAGGCCACCGATCGAACCATTACACCAACATTCAATGATATCATTGCACGAGGTTCCCAGTACGTCAAGACCGGTCGTCCCACCACCACGGAAGGCGAAGCGTCTCACCCTCCAGCTGAAGGACTTCATAAATCCTTCAACTACGAATTTGATGAGCCCACACGCTCTGTGGGAGCCCAAACCTCCGTGTCCTCCCGAGCGGACAAGACTTCCTCCCCACAACCCCAGTCCTTGTTGACCATGCAACGAGAGGGCAAGTATTTATCGAGGAAACAAAAGGCTCTACTCCAGGCCGCCGCGATCTCACGAGGCCCTTCGCTAAACCGCGCGGGAGCCAAGGAGGAGGAACAGGAGCCCAAGGAAGATGCTTCAGAGCCCGGAATGGAGACTGATGAAGAGAAGAAACAATTCCGGAACAAGGTTTGGAGCCTGGTTGGTGGGAAATGGTTTTAGGCTGTCCATCTCGCCTCGGGTTTGGATGGTTAGACTACGGGATGCGTGTCGCTGGCAAGAGGCGTGCATGTATACAATTTCATAAGTAATATATGCACCACTTAATTATCAACTTATGTCTCCACGTCAGACAGTAATGGGATCGTCAATCCATGGGTATGAAATCACAAGTATACACAGGATCCGTTACATTCTGCGGGGGCGAACCGAGCGCCATCGTTCTTTTAAGAGCGGCTCCACGCCACCTTTCCCTTGATCCAAGTGCTCACCACGTATCCATCCTTGTCAAATACAGTGAAATCTGCATCGGCACCAGCTCTCAGCGTACCTTTTCGATTCTCGATTCCAAGACACCTTTGTGATCCCTTTCAGCACACCTTCAAAGGGAGTGGGCGGAAAGAAATACCTTGCAGGATTGAAAGTGGCGCACTTGATCGCTTCGCCCAACGAGCACCCGGTGAACTTGACAAAGTTCCTGACACAAGTGTCTAAAGTGACGACGCTCCCGGCGAGGGTGGAGGTCCCCTCGAGGTACAATTTGATGCCTTCCTTCACGAACCTCTTGCCGTCCCTCCACTCGTGAATACCGTCCTTCAAGTTCGGATCCAAAATTTTCATGGCTGCTCGCGCAGTTTAGAACTCGCTCTCCTAATTATACCGCTCCTTGGGGGTACGTACCGTCCGTGATTAAGATGCACCCCTCGGGGTGGGCGTTATATGCAAGCCTCACCGAGTTGGGATGGGAATGAATGCCGTCCACGATCAACTCGTAGAACGGCCTTTCAAGCGTGGCAACAGAGCTTCTCGCCTTTATCGCCGCTTGAGAAAGCAAGGACCTTGGGCTCAGCGGTGGACTGTCAGAATCGTCGAACGCTTCAGAAGCTGCCTTGGGACTGTTCTTGCCCTCCTTTCCACTTCCGTTAAAGATTCCCGGAAGGATAGATTTAGACTTCAAAGAAAGGGATCGCCTGAAGCTGGACTTGGGAGTGGTGACGACCGGGGAGGAAATGGGTGAGAAGTACGAGGAGAGATGGGGAGATGCGCCCAACAATCCGATTATGGAGGGGTCGCGATGGTGAAGCTGGGGCATTGCGTTGAATAAATGAGTGATCAATCTCGCTCCATGGGTCATTGCGGAACCTGCAACATCTGTAGGGGCATTGCTGGGTGGACGGGTGTCAACGACCAACTCGCAAAACTTGATCCCTCATACATACCTGTGCCCAATCGAGTAAACTATCCCCCTCTTTGTCAACTCGTAAACGGCGTCCAATACGCCATCGATCTCTGGGGCAGCGGTGATGATTCTGACACCAACTCTTCCTGTCTCTACTGAGTCGCTCATAAGCCAATCCTCCGTGAATCCCATGTTCTCCGCGCCATATACATCCTCGAAGGCCTTAAGACCACCAGCAGCAGAGATAACCAGGGAGGGATTGTGAGCACCGCGTTTTGCCATCTGAAGGAATGGTCCTTCGATGTGCCAGCCTAGGAGGTGCGCAGACTTCTCGCTTCGCATAGGACGAAGGTGACGAAGTAGCTTGGGGTACAACGACCTCTCCTGGGTCTGCGGGAGAAATCGTTTAGTATAGTTCCGACCGGTCGCAGTGGCTCTCGCGTACGATCAAGGTTGGAACAAGACTGTGTGTCGGTCAGCATGACGAACAGGACGGGTGAAGACGGCAACTACGAACGCGGTGACTCCGGTCTCTACGATCTTCGCCGCGACATCCTTGAGACCCTTCTGATAGGCCTGGTCGTCGCCTTCATAAACGGAAAAGTCGAACCCGTAGGCACCGTTGATTTGGATGTCTATCAAGCCAGGGCTGTCAACGGTCGATCAGCGTTCCCGGCAGTAGCATCGTGGCTCGGGGAAGGAAATGAACCTGAGGATATTGCCCCCAAGATCTACAATATTTCCTGGTCTCTCTCGCCTCTCGTAAAACGTCCTCTACGGGAAACAACGGGATCAGCTCGGAAACAAATTCACCTTGTAGAGAGTGTAGGGGAGACAAACCTGGGCATCGAGGATTATGCCTCGCTGCTCGTCTATCCAAAGATCCTTCTCCACCAGCTTTCCGTCCTCCTGAGGGAGGAGACAATTCGTAAAGCAAAGGAGACCGTTCGGAGAAGACATTCCTGCGCGAAGGAGGGGGGTCGAACGTTCGAGTTTTTCTTAGTATCCTAAAATACCAGAGCGGACCATGTGGAACCCCCGGAACGTATCACCCGGGGTTAAGTACATCGTATTTATTTCTCTTCTACCCCCTCACACTGGCTGCGGCGTGGCGGTCAGGAAGAAAGGTGGACTGCGTGAGATGATCAGACACCGATCTCACGTAGCCCTGCGACCCTTTTCAAGCCAGAACCACCATCTCTCCCAACTGCTCAGCTGATCATCCTCAAATCTAACCATGGCGAGTCTCCATCTTCGCCTTTTCCAATACTATCCTGCCCCTCCTGACCCTTATCCAAAGGCATCTGGCGTCGCCGTCCACGACGATTGTCTCACCGGGTACCGAGATCTCAAGCTCGGTCACAAACACAAGTACATCATCTACAATCTCAGCAAAGATAACACCCAGATCGTCGTCGACAAGACGAGCACCGCCTCCGACTATGATGACTTCCTCGCTGATCTCCCAGAAACTGAGTGTCGATGGGCTGTTTACGACTTCCCATACGAGAAGGATGGCGGGAAGAGAAACAAGCTCGTCTTCTTCAGCTGGTAAATCCCTGCTTGTTGACCGCGGCCCGCAGCTATAACACTCTCGCCCTTCTTTTTTTCTTCATCTGGCCAGGTCTCCCGATACCGCCAAGATTAAGAATAAGATGCTGTTCGCATCCTCCAAGGATGCACTGCGACGCGCCCTTGTGGGTATCGCGACGGAAATTCAGGCAACTGATCAGAGCGAAACTGCTTATGAGAGCGGTGTGTATCTCATCGATCCTCCCAGACCCCATGTTGATTATGTTTTTGGTCAGTGTTGGACAAGGTCACCCGCACTCACTAAATCCCTCCATCCTTCTTTACGCGTCAATGATCTCCTCGGACACTCGCACCACCCCTTTACCTCCCCTCACGTTGCCGGGGCCCTTTGTTTATTGTACTCTTGCCGATGTCGTAGAGTTGAAGTTAAACCAACCAATCAGGGTGCAGAATGCCGAAAGTATGCAAGAATTACGATGGATTGAAAACTTGGAAAAGAAAAATACATCGAGAGCGAAAGGTTTACGGACTTGACCAACAAACAGACTACACAACAGTTCGTAAAGAAGAATACAGCGAAACCCTAGTTACCGCCACCGAGAACCCCCCAAAGGCTGCTTATGGTGCTGGGTTTTTCCTGCTGGCGTTGCTGCTGGGGAGGACGGGCGTGCGGCCTGTTATACTGGCTGTTATTGGCAGGAATATGGGGCTGTGTCGGTCGACTCTGCGCAGCTGATGGGACGGGTGATATTGTGTTCTCCGCCTGTGGGTGGCTGCGAAAGGGGTCATTGAGGCCACCTCGAGAATTTCGTTGTTCCTGTGCTTGGCTCATATACTTTCGTTCTTCGGGTGAATGGGTTTTCACCGGTGGTGGTGTCGCATCGCGTTTCGGCTCGTTTTTCTCTTCAGGTGGGTTCTCGACCTGTGCCTTCTCTTCGGTAGGTTGTATTGGGGTTTCAGGGGTAGTTTGTTGTTGCGATCGGTCACTGGGGGCTGTGCTTTCAGGGTTCTTCGGAATGCAAGGGGGCTGATATGCAGGAGGTGCGGGAGGGGTGTCTTCCAAGAAACCAGGCGATTGGTCAGGAATGGTAAATTTTAGGCCTGGACAAGAGAACCTGCATTAGTATGCATGTCATTGATGATTCGATGTACAAACAAGATGCTAACTCACCAATGAACGCGAGGAACCGATTCAAATTCTCGATGTCTGTAGCCAGTGGTTGGAGCCCATAGTACTCAAGAAGTTGTAAGACTTGCTTCTCTGAGAAACATTGAGCTGACTGACAATACCCCCTTACAACGGAAACATACCATCGTATGAAAAAAGTTCCTTCAAAGTTGTTGGGAAATTTTCACTGGTTGTCCCATCCTTTAGCTTGATCTTCGAAAGCTTTGAGGTGAAGTCCACGTGCTCATCCAGAGTGCTGTTGTTGTGTCTGGCATGCCTACGACGCTGGTGAGAACGTGTGTTGGAGAGGGTAACCATACAGGAAAGCTCACGAATTTGCGAGCATAACCTCGGCCTCGGCCAGCATGCTGTCATTCTCGCGGGCCATTTTCTCAAGGTTTTTAACCAGGGCTTTCGTTTCCCCTTGGTTTCCCCAGTCCCGCATCTCTAAGGTAACCTGAATCCTCACAGCTCCTTCAATTTGGCGTGTGATCTTTTGACTACCGGTCCAGAGTGAGTGTGGTGGTAAGAACAGATTCAATCCGAGGGCAACCTAGCTTACCTCATAGAAGTCTTGACATCCTGTTTCACATTGTCCTTGACCTCGTTTCTGAATCCATTGATTTTTCTGTCCTGTTCGGCTTTTATGTCCGCGATTTCCTGAGATAACGTGGAGATCTCCTGTCGGAGGTCGTCCTATTCACCTCGGATTCAGCATGTACTAGTAGGATGAAGCAGTAATCATGGTACACACCAACGTTGGACTCCTCGTCTCCGACGCAGCAGACTGGAGGTTGATCGCATCGATCAATTTCTCACTGTTGAACGGTTGGTCATACCAATATCCTAGCAGGAGACGTCCCGGACTTAC
>Ga0307513_10009578_pt1 | contig 12238 bp, 3 predicted proteins | sample 15_EM_MG_FD_202174 | JGI IMG/M metagenome (GOLD analysis project Ga0307513, IMG submission 202174) | Populus trichocarpa ectomycorrhiza microbial communities from riparian zone in the Pacific Northwest, United States - 15_EM | ecosystem: Host-associated > Plants > Roots > Unclassified | place... | reverse complement strand
CCTTGTAAAAATTTGAGCGCGATCCAACGGTCAGAGCAAAAGTTATGGCCCTTTTGAGTCGATACTCAAGGTTGCCGACCAGACATTCTTCTCACTGAACAGCGATTCCATTGTTACCCCAACGAAAAAAACCTCTAGAAACCGCAGTAAAATTTTGAGAGCGATCCAACTGTTGGATCAAACGTTATGGCCCTTTTGAGCCGATACTCAAGGTTGCCGACCAGACGTCCTCGTTACTCAACAGCGATTCCATAGCTTACCCAACGAAAACAGCCTCTGGAAACCCCTGTAAAAATTTTAGTGTGATCCAACGGTCAGATCAAAAGTTATGGCCCTTTCGAGCCGATACTCAAGTTCGACCGACCACACATCCTTGTCTTAGAGTAGCCATTCAATATCTACCCCAATGAAAAAAGCCTCTCGAAACCCCTGTAAAAATTTAAGCGCGATCCAACGGTCGGATAAAATATTATGGCCCTTTTGAACCGATACTGAAGGTTGCCGACCAGACATCCTCGTCACTCAACAGCGATTCCACTGCTTACCAAAGGAAAACAGCCTCTGGAAAACCCTTAAAAAATTTAAGCGCGATCCAACGGTCGGATCAAATGTTATGGCCCTTTTGAGCCGATACCCAAGGATGCCGACTAGACGTCCTCTTCTCTGAATAGTGATTCCATAGCATACCCAACAGAAACAGCCTCTGGAAACCCCTGTAAAAATTTGAACGCGATCCAATGGTCGGATCAAAAGTTATGGCCCTTTTGAGCCGAAACTCAAGGTGGGTGACCAGACATTCTCGTCACTCAACAGTGATTCCATAGCTTACCCAACAAAAACAGCCTCTGGAAACCCTTGTAAAAATTTGAGCGCGATCCTACGGTCGGATCAAAAGTTATGGTCGTTATAAGCCGATACTCAATGCTAGCCGACAAGACGTACCCGTCACCCAGTAGCCATTCCATAGCTACCCTAAGGAAAACAGCCTCTGAAAACCCATGTACAAATTTGAGCGCGATCCAACGGTCGGATCAAAAGTTATGGCATTTGTGAGCCGATACTCAATGCTAGCCGACAAGATGTACCTGTCACCCAGTAGCCATTCCATAGCTACCCCAAGGAAAACAGCCTCTGGAAACCCATGTACAAATTTGAGCGCGATCCAACGGTCAGATCAAAAGTTATGGCCCTTGTGAACTGATACTCAATGCAGGCCGACAAGACGTACCCGTCACCCAGTAGCCATTCCATAGCTACGCCAAGGAAAACAGGCTCTGGAAACCCATGTAAAAATTTTAGCGTGATCCAACGGTCGGATCAAAAGTTATGGCCCTTGTGAGCCGATACTCAATGCTGGTCGACAAGACGTACCCGTCGCCCAGTAGCCAATCCATAGCTACCCCAACGAAAAAGGCCTCTGGAAACCCCTGTAAAAATTTGAGTGCGATCCAACGGTCGGATCAAAAGTGATGCCCCTTGTGAGCCGATACTCAATGCTAGCCGACAAGATGTACCCGTCACCTAGTAGCCATTCCATAGCTACCTCAATGAAAACAGCCTCTCGAAACCCCAGTAAAAATTTGAGAGCGATCGAACTGTTGGATCAAACGTTATGGCCCTTTTGTGCCGATACTCAAGGTTGCCAACTAGACATCCTCGTCACTCAACAGGGATTCCATTGCTTACCCAAGGAAAACAGCCTCTGGAAACCCATGTAAAAATTTAAACGTGATCCAACTATCGGATCAAAAGTTAAGGCCCTTTTGAGCCCATAATCAAGTTCGACCGACCACACATCCTCATCACCGAGTAGACATTCCATATCTAACCCAGGGAAAACAGCCTCTGGAAACCCCTGTAAAAATTTAAGCGCAATCCAATGGTCCTATTAAAACTTATGGCCCTTTTGAGCTGATACTCATGGTTGCTGACCAGACATCCTCGTCACTGAACAACGATTCCATAGCATACCCAACGAAAACAACCTGTGGAAACCCCTGTAAAAATATCAGCGCGATCCAATGGTCGGAGCAAAATTTATGGCCCTTTTGAGCCGATACTCAAATTCGACGAACCAGACATCCTTATCACCGAGTAGCCATTCCATATCTAACCCAGGGAAAACAGCCTCTAGAAACCCCTGTAAACATTTGAGCGCGATCCAACGGTCGTATCAAAAGTTATGGCCTTTTTTAGCAGATACTCAACATTGCCGACCAGACGTCCTCGTCACTGATCAGCAATTCCATAGCATACCCAACGAAAACAGCCTCTGGAAACCCCTGTAAAAATTTGAGCGCGATCCAACGGTCAGAGCAAAAGTTATGGCCCTTTTGAGTCGATACTCAAGGTTGCCGACCAGACATTCTTCTCACTGAACAGCGATTCCACTGTTACCCCAACGAAAAAAACCTCTAGAAATCGCAGTAAAATTTTGAGAGCGATCCAACTGTCGGATCAAACGTTATGGCCCTTTTGAGCCGATACTCAAGGTTGCCGACCAGACGTCCACGTTACTCAACAACGATTCCATAGCTTACCCAACGAAAACAGCCTCTGGAAACCCCTGTAAAAATTTTAGTGTGATCCAACGGTCAGATCAAAAGTTATGGCCCTTTTGAGCCGATACTCAAGTTCGACCGACCACACATCCTTGTCTTAGAGTAGCAATTCAATATCTACCCCAATGAAAAGAGCCTTTGGAAACCCCTGTAAAAATTTAAGAGCGATCCAACGATCGGATAAAATATTATGGCCCTTTTGAGCCGATACTCAAGATTGGCGACCAGACATCCTCGTCACTCAATAGCGATTCCATTGCTTACCAAAGAAAAACAGCCTCTGGAAAACCCTGAAAAAATTTAAGCGCGATCCAACGGTCCGATAAAATGTTATGGCCCTTTTGAGCCGATACCCAAGGATGTCGTCCAAACGTCCTCGTCTCTGAATAGTGATTCCATAGCATACCCAACGAAAACGGCCTCTGGAAACCCCTGTAAAAATTTGAGAGCGATCCAATGGTCGGATCAAAAGTTATGGCCCTTTTGAGCCGATACTCAAGGTTGGTGACCAGACATTCTCGTCACTCAACAACAATTCCATAGCTTACCCAACGAAAATAGCGTCTGGAAACCCTTGTTAAAATTTGAGCGCGATCCAACGGTCGGATCAAAAGTTATGGCCGTTATGAGCCGATACTCAATGCTAGCTGACAAGACGTACCCGTCACCCAGTAGCCATTCCATCGCTACCCCAAGAAAAACAGCGTCTGGAAACCCCTGTAAAAATTTGAGCACGATCCAACAGTCGGATCAAAGGTTATGGCATTTGTGAGCCGATACTCAATTCTGGCCGACAAGATGTACCCGTCACCTAGTAGCCATTCCATAGCTACCCCAAGGAAAACAGGCTCTGGAAACGCATGTACAAATTTGAGCACGATCCAACGGTCGGATCAAAAGTTATGGCCCTTTTGGCCAACAAGACATACCCGTCACCCAGTAGCCATTCTATAGCTACCCCAAGGAAAATAGCTTCTGGAAACCCCTGTAAAAATTTGAGTGCGATCCAACGGTCGGATCAAAAGTTATGGCCCTTATGAGTTGAATGCTGGCCGACAGGACGTACCTACCACCCAGTACCCATTCCATAGCTACCCCAATGAAAACAGCCTCTCGAAACCCCTGAAAAAATTTAAGAGCGATCCAACGGTTTGATCAAACGTTATGGCCCTTTTGAGCCGATACTCAAGATTGCCGACCAGACATCCTCGTCACTCAACAGGGATTCCATTGCTTACCCAAGGAAAACAGCCTTTGGAAACCCCTATAAAAATTTAAGTGCGATCCAACGGTCGGATAAAATGTTATGGCCCTTTTGAGCCGATACTCAAGGTTTTTGACCATACATCCTTCTTACTGAACAGCGATTCCACAGCTTCCCCAACGAAAACAGCCTCTGGAAACCACAGTAAAATTTTGAGAGCGATCAAATGGTCGGATCCAACGTTATGGCCCTTTTAAGCCGATACTCAAGGTTGCCGACCAAACGTCCTCGTTACTCAACAGCGATTCCATAGCTTACCCAATGAAAACAGCCTCTGGAAACCCCTGTAAAAATTTTAGTGTGATCCAACGGTCAGATCAAAAGTTATGGCCCTTTTAAGCCAATACTCAAGTTCAACCAACCAGACATCCTCATCACCGAGAAGCCATTCCATATCTACCCCACGGAAAAGAGCCTCTGGAAACCCCTGTAAAAATTTAAGCACGATCCAATGGTCGGATAAAATGTTATGGCCCTTTTGAGCCGATACTCAAGGTTGCCGACAAGACATCCTTCTCACTGAACAACGATTCCACAGCTACCCCAACGAAAACAGCCTCTGGAAACCGCCGTAAAATTTTAAGAGCGATCAAACGGTCGGATTAAAAGTTAATGCCATTTTGAGCCGATACTCAAGGTTGGCGACTAGACATCCTCGTCACTCAGCGATTCCATAGCTTACCTAACAAAAACAGCCTCTGGAAACCCCTGTAAAAATTTAAGCGCGATCCAACAGTCGGACCTAAAGTTATGGCCCTTTTCAGTTGATACTCTTGTTCGGTCGGCCAGACATCCTCGTCACTGAGTAGGCATTACGTATATACCCCACGGAAAAAAGCCTTTGGAAACCCCTGTAAAACTTTAGGCGTGATCCAACGGTCGGATAAAATGTTATGGCCCTTTTGAGCCCATACTCAAGGTTGCCGACCATACATCCTTGTCACTGGACAACGATTCCACAGCTACCCCAACGAAAAAAGCCTTTGGAAACCGCAGAAATTTTTTGAGAGCGATCAAACGGTCGGATAAAAAGTTATGGCCCTTTTGAGCCCATACTCAAGGTTGGCGACCAAACATCCTTGTCACTCAGCAATTCCATAGCTTACTCAACAAAAACAGGCTTTGGAAACTCCTGTAAACAATTGAGCGCGGTCTAACTATCGGACCAAAAGTTATGGCCCTTTTGAGCCGATACTCAAGTTCGACCGACCACACATCCTCGTCTCCGACTAGCCATTCCATAGCTACACAAATGAAAACAAGCTCTGGAAACCCCTGTAAACATTTTAGCGCGATCCAACGGTCGAATCAAAAGTTATGACCCTTTTGAGCCGATACTCAAGTTTGACCGACCACACATCCTCGTCTCCGAGTAGCCATTACGTAGGTACTCCAATGAAAACAACCTCTCAAAACCCTAGTAAAAATTTGAGCGCCATCCAACGGTCGGATCAAAAGTTATGGCCCTTTTGAGCAGATACTAAAGTCCAACCGACCAGACATCCTTGTCACCGAGTAGCCATTCCATATCTAGCCCACGAAAAACAGTCTCTGGAAACCCATGTAAAAATTTGAGCGCGATCTAACGGTCGAGCAAAAAGTTATGTTCCTCTTGAGCTGATACTCAAGTTCGACCGACCACACATCCTCGTCTTCGAGTAGCCATTCCAGAGCTACCCCAATGAAAACAGCCTTTGGAAACCATTGTAACAATTTGAGTGCGATCAAACGATCGGATCAAAAGTTATGGCCCTTTTGAGTCGATACTCAAGGTAGGCGACCAAACATCCTCGTCACTCAGCGATTCCATAGCTTACCCAACGATAAAAGCCTCTGGAAACCAATGTAAAAATTTAAGCGTGATCCAACGTCGGATAAAATGTTAGGGCCCTTTTGAGTCGATACTCAAGGTTGCCGACCAGACATCCTTCTCACTGAACAGCGATTCCATAGCTACCCCAACTAAAACAACCTCTGAAAACACGCAAAAAATTTTGAGAGCGATCAAATGGTCGGATCAAAAGTGATGGCCCTTTTGAGCCGATACTCAAGGTTGGCGACCAAACATCCTCGTCACTCAGCGATTCCATAGCTTACCCAACGATAATAGCCTCTGGAAACCCTGTAAAAATTTGAGCGCGATCCAACGGTCGGACCAAAAGTTATGGCACTTTTAAATCGATATTCTTGTTCGGTCGACCAGACCTTCTCGTCACCGAATAGGCATTCCGTATATACCCCATGAAAAACAGCGTCTTGAAACCCTTGTAAAAATTTAAGAGTGATCCAACGGTCGGATAAAATGTTAGTGCCCTTTTGAGCCGATACTCAAGGTTGCCAAATATACATCCTTGTCACTGGACTGCGATACCATAGCTACCCCAACGAAAAAAGCCTCTGGAAACCGGAGTAAAATTTTGAGAGCGATCAAACGGTATTATAAAAAGTTATGGCCCTTTTGAGCCGATACTCAAGGTAGGCGACCAAACATCCTCGTCACTCAGTGATTCCATTGCTTACCCAACGAAAACAGCCTCTGGAAACCCTTGTAAAAAATTAAGCGCGATCCAACTGTCGGACCAAAAGTTATGGCCCTTTTGAGCCGATACTCAAGTTCGACCGACCACACATCCTCGTCTCCGAGTTGCCATTACGTAGGTACCCAAATGAAAACAGCGTATCGAAACCCTAGTAAAAATTTGAGCGCAATCCAACGGTCGGATCAAAATTTATGACCCTTTTGAGCCGATACTGAAGTTCGACCGACCACACATCCTCGTCTCCCAGTAGCCATTACGTAGGTACCCCAATGAAAACAGCCTATCGAAACCCTAGTAAAAATTTGAGCGCAATCCAACGGTCGGATCAAAAGTTATGGCCCTTTTGACACGATACTGAAGTTCCACCGACCAGACATCCTCGTCACCGAGTAGCCATTCCATATCTACTCCACAAAAAACAACCTCTGGAAACCACTGTAAAAATTTAAGCGCGATCCAACGGTCGTATAAAAGGTTTTGGCCCTTTTGAGCCGATACTCAAGGTTGCCGACCAGACATCCTTCTCACTGAACAACGATTCCAGTGCTACCCTAACGAAAACAGCCTCTGGAAACCCCTGTAAAATTTTAAGAGCGATCAAACGGTCGGATCAAAAGTTATGGCCCTTTTGAGCCGATACTCAAGGGTGGCAACAAGACATCCTCGTCACTAAGCAATTCCATAGCTTACCCAACGAAAACAGCCTCTGGAACCACCTGTAAAAATTTGAGCGCGATCCAACTGTCGGACCAAAAGTTATGGCCCTTTTGAGTCGATACTCAAGCTCGACTGACCACACATCCTCGTCTCCGAGTAGCCATTCCATAGGTACCCCAATGAAAACAGCCTCTAGAAACCCTAGTAAAAATTTGAGCACGATCCAACGGTCGGATCAAAAGTTAAGGCCCTTTTGACCCGATACTGAAGTTCGACCGACCAGACATCCTCATCACCGAGTAGCAATTCCATATCTACCCCACGGAAAACAGCCACTTGAAACCCATGTAAAAATTTGAGCGCGATCCAACGGTCGGACCAAAGTTATGTTCCTTTTGAGCCGATACTGAAGTTCTACCGACTACACTTCCTCATCTCCGAGTAGCCATTCCATAGCTACCCCAATGAAAACAGCCTCTAGAAACCACTATAAAATTTGAGCGCGATCCAACGGTCGGACCAAAAGTTATGGCCCTTTTAAGCCGATACTTAAGGTTGCCGACCAGACATCCTTCTCATTGAACATCGATTCCACAGCTACCCGAACAAAAACAGCCTCTGGAAACCGCAGTAAAATTTTAAAAGCGATCAAACAGTCGGATCAAAAGTTATGGCCCTTTTGAGCCGATACTCAAGGGTGGGGACCAGACATCCTCGTCACTGAACAACGATTCCACAGCTACCCCAATGAAAACAACCTTCGGAAAACCATAGTAAAATTTTGAGAGCGATCAAACGGTCGGATCAAAAGTTATTGCCCTTTTGAGCCGATACCCAAGGTTGGCGACCAGACATCCTTATCACTCAGCGATTCCATAGCTTACCCAACGAAAACAGCCACTGGAAACCCATGCAAAAATTTGAGCGCGATCCAACGGTCGGACCAAAAGTTATGGCCCTTTTCAGTCGATGCTCTTGTTCAGTCGACCAGACATCCTTGTCACTGAGTAGGCATTCCGTATATATCCCACGAAAAACAGCCTCTCGAAACCCCTGTAAAAATTTAAGCGTGATCCAACGGTCGGATAAACTTTTATGGCCCTTTTGAGCCTATACTCAAGGTTGGCGACCAGACATCCTCGTCACCCAACAGCGATTCCATAGCTTACCCAACTAAAACAACCTCTGGAAACCGCTGTAAAAATTTGAGTGTGATCCAACGGTCGGACCAAAAGTTATGGCCCTTATCAGCTGATACTCTTGTTCGACCAGCCAGACATCCTTGTCACCGAGTAGCCATTCCATAATTACCCCAATGAAAACAGCATCTCGAAACCCCTGTAAAAATTTGAGCGCGATCAACCGGTCGGACATCGATCTCACTGAACAACGATTCCACAGCTACCCCAACGAAAACAGCCTCAAGAAACCCATGTAAAATTTTAAGAGCGATCAAACGATCGGATCAAAAGTTATGGCCCTTTTGAGCCGATACTCAAGGGTGGCGACTAGACATCCTCGTCACTCAGCGATTCCATGGCTTACCCAACGAAAACAACCTCTGAAAACAACTGTAAAAATTTGAGCGCGATCCAACTATCGGACCAAAAGTTATGGCCCTTTTGACCCGATACTTAAGTTTGACCGACCACACATTCTCGTCTCCGAGTAGCCATTCCATAGCTACACAAATGAAAAGAGGCTCTGGAAACCCCTGTAAAAATTTGAGCGCGATCCAACGGTCGCATCAAAAGTTATAATCCTTTTGAGCCGATACTCAAGTTCGACCGACCACACATACTCATTTTCGAGTAGCCATTCCATAGCAACCCCAATGGAAACAGCCTCTGGAAACCCTTGTAAAAATTTGAGCGCAATCCAACGATCGGACCAAAAGTTATGGCCCTTTTCAGCCGATACTCTTGTTCGGTCGACCAAACATCCTTGTCACCGAGGAGGCATTCCGTATATACCCCACGAAAAACAGCCTCTGGAAACCCCTGTAAAATTTTAAGCATGATCCAATGGTCGGATAAAATGTTATGGCCCTTTTAAGCCTATATTCAAGGTTGGCGACTAGACATCCTTGTCACTGAACAACGATTCCACAGCTACCCCAACGAAAACAGCTTCTGGAAACCGCAGTAAAATTTTGAGAGCGATCAAACGGTGGGATCAAAAGTTATGGCCCTTTTGAGCCGATACTCAAGGTTGGTGACCAGACATCCTAGTCACTCAGCGATTCCATAGCTTACCCAACGAAAACAACCTCTGAAAATCCATGCAAAAATTTAAGCGCGATCCAACGGTCGGACCAAAAGTTATGGCTTTTTTCAGTCAATGCTCTTCTTCAGTCGACCAGACATCCTCGTCACCGAGTAGGCATTCCGTATATACCCCACGGAAAACAACCTCTGGAAACCCCTGTAAAAATTTAAGCATGATCCAATGGTCGGATAAACTTTTATAGCCCTTTTGAGCCTAAACTCAAGGTTGGCGACTATACATCCTCGTCACTCAACAGCGATTCCAGAGCTTACCCAAAAAAACAGCCGCTAGAAACCCCTGTAAAAATTTGAGTGTGATCCAACGGTCGGACCAAAAGTTATGGCACTTTTCAGCCGATACTCTTGTTCGACCGGCCAGACATCCTCGTCACCGAGTAGCTATTCCATAACTACCCCAAAGAAAACATCATCTCGAAACCCCTTTAAAAATTTGAGCGCGATCGAACGGTCGGATCAAAAGTTATGGCCCTTTTGAGCCGATACTCAAGGTTGCAGACCAGACGTCCTCGTCACTGAACAACGATTCAATAACTTACCCAAGGAAAACAGCCTCTGGAAACAACTGTAAAAATTTGAGCACGATCCAACGGTCGGATCAAAAGTTATGGCCCTTGTGAGTCGATACTCAATGTTGGCCGACATTACGTACCCGTCACCCTGTAGCCATTCCATAGCTACCCCAAGGAAAACAGCCTCTCGAAACCCCTGTAAATATTTGAGAGCGATCCAATGGTCAAATCAGAAGTTATGGCCTTTTGAGCCGATACTCAAGTTCGACCGACCACACATCCTGGACTCTGAGTAGCCATTCCATCGCTACCCCATGGAAAACAGCATCTGGAAACCCCTGTAAAACTTTGAGCACGATCCAACGGTCGGACCAAAAGTTATGGCCTTTTTCAGCCGATACTCAAGGTTGCCGACCAGACATCCTCCTCACTGAACAGCGATTCCACAGCTAACCCAACGAAAACAGCCTCTGGAAACCCCTGTAAAAATTTGAGAGCAATCCAACAGTCGGACCAAAAGTTATGGTCCTTTTGAGCTGATACTCAACTTCGACCGACCACACATCCTCATCTCCGAGTAGCCATTCCATAGCTACCCTAATGAAAACAACCTCTCAAAACCCCTGTAAAAATTTGAGCATGATCGAACGGTCAGATCAAAAGTTATGGCCCTTTTGAGCCGATACTCAAGTTCGACCGACCACACATCCTCGTCTCCGAGTAGCCATTCCATAGCTACCCCAATGAAAACAACCTCTCGAAACCTTGTAAAAATTTAAGCGCCATACAACGGTGGAATAAAATGTTATGGCCTTTTTGAGCCAATACTCAAGGTTGCCGACCAGACATCCTTCTCACCGAACAACGATTCCACAGCTACCCCAACGAAAACAGCCTATGGAAACCACAGTAAAATTTTGAGAGCGATCCAACCGTCGGATCAAACGTTATGGCCCTTTTGAGCCGATACTCAAGGTTGGTGACCAGACATCCTCGTCACTCTGCGATTCCATAGCTTACCCAACGATAATAGCCTCTGGGAACTCCTGTAAAAATTTGAGCGCGATCCAACGGTCGGACCAAAAGTTATGGCCCTTTTCCGTCGATATTCTTGTTCGGTCGACCAGACATTCTCGTCACCAAATAGGCATTCCGTATATACCCTACGAAAAACAGCCTCTGGAAACCCCTGTAAAAATTTAAGCGTGATCTAACGGTCGGATAAAATGTTAGGGCCCTTTTGAGCCGATACTCAAGTTTGCCGACCAAACATCCTTCTCACTTAACAGCGATTCCAACTGTCAGACCAAAAGTTATGGCCCTTTTGAGCCAATACTCAAGTTCGACCGACCACACATCCTCGTCTCCGAGTAGCCATTCCATAGCTACACAAATGAAAACAGGCTCTGGAAACCCCTGTAAACATTTGAGCGCGATCCAACGGTCGAAGCAAAAGTTATGACCCTTTTGAGCCGATACTCAAGATCGACCGACCACACATCCTCGTCTCCGAGTAGCCATTATGTAGGTACCCAAATGAAAACAGCCTATTGAAACCCTAGTAAAAATTTGAGCGCAATCCAACGGTCGGATCAAAATTTATGGCCCTTTTGACCCGATACTGAAGTTCAACCGACCAGACATCCTCGTCACCGAGTAGCAATTCCATATCTACCCCACGAAAAACATCCTCTGGAAATCCATGTAAAAATTTGAGCGCGATCCAACGGTCGGACCAAAAGTTCTGTTCCATTTGAACCGATACTGAAGTTCGACCGACCACACATCCTCATCTCCGAGTAGCCATTCCATAGCTACCACAATGAATACAGCCTCTGGAAACCACTGTAAAAATTTGAGCGCGATCCAACGGTCAGATCAAAAGTTATGGCCCTTTTGAGCCGATACTTAAGGTTGGCGACAAGACATACTCGTCACTTAGCGATTCCATAACTTACCCAACGAAAACAACATCTGGAAACCCATGCAAAAATTTGAGCGCGATCCAACAGTCGGACCAAAAGTTATGGCCCTTTTCAGTCAATGCTCTTCTTCAGTCGACCAGACACACCCCACGGAAAACAGCCCCTGGAAACACCTGTAAAAATTTAAACGTGATCCAACGGTCGGATAAACTTTTATGGCCCTTTTGAGCCTATTGCTTGACCGCTTTTTATGATCGGCTTGTTTTAACTCGCAAGTGCACGAGTGTGCGATGTAGCAATTAACTCCGTAAGATCGAGGTCATATCCACAGAGAGCTAGATCTGGAAATTAAGCTAGGTAACAAAAGAAACTCAAGAGAAATTAAATTAACAATAACTTGGTTGAAAATGATTGATGGATTTGTTTTCAAAGATGAAAAGGTGTAAATAGATTTTAAATGACAAGAAAAAGTAAGTCTTGGTCCAAATCAATTT
>Ga0307513_10009577_pt1 | contig 12238 bp, 6 predicted proteins | sample 15_EM_MG_FD_202174 | JGI IMG/M metagenome (GOLD analysis project Ga0307513, IMG submission 202174) | Populus trichocarpa ectomycorrhiza microbial communities from riparian zone in the Pacific Northwest, United States - 15_EM | ecosystem: Host-associated > Plants > Roots > Unclassified | place... | reverse complement strand
TAGATTTATAATATTCATTCCAAGTCAAAATGGTAAATATATATCTATATATATATATATTTACAATTGTACCTGGTCTTAAAATCTTCAAAGCACAAGGATTTGGCTTGGTTGAAATAAATTTTAATGGAATACCATGTGGTCTAATGGGATTATTTTCATTGAAAACTTAATAGAACATTTTATGTTGCTCAACTTCTTTTTCTTCTTTTCATGCACAGATTGATTCTTGGGAATTATGGAATTCATTTCGTCTTCTCTGCGAACATCACGGTCAGCTGTCCATTGCACTTGATATCTTGTTAGTCTAATCTCTCTTGCATTATTTTTTAATGGTTGCCAGTTTTTTCACCAACTTTATTTGATTAATGATAATAATTGCATGTTCTCTAGGAGTTCCCTGCCTTCAGTGAACTCACTTGGCCGTTGGTTTGGAGAAACTGTTGCTGCAGCCATAATCAATACGGATGTGAGTATATTTTGATATCTATACAGTAAACTAATTGATTGCATGCTGCTCCTGTAACCGTGTGGGTTTTAAATGGAGCTTTGTTTAATTTACCAGTCCTTCCTAACAAATGGACGGGGTTACCCATGCCTGTCAAAGCGCCATCAGAAACTGATTACTGGGTTCTTTAACCATTCAATACAGGTATATAAAGAATTTTTTCTTGGCTCCATTGCTCATATGAATTTTTTTCTTACCGTCTTTTGATGAGTTCTAATATTTCTCCCTCCATGCTGAGTAGCAGTATATCTTACAATAGTTTACTCGGTATATCTCACAAGTGATTTGAGTGTTTCATCTCATACTCTTGTACATCAATTTTAATTCTCTGAATCAAGTTTCAGATATGGTCATATTAATGGATGACCTGGTTTGATTGATCTTAAGGTGATCGGTATTAAGAAACTTGCACATATTTTACTTGTTGCATAGGAAGAGCAACTTTTACTTGGAAACCTTATGAGACACATATTCCAGTGTATTCTGTTGTTATATTTTGATTTTGCTCGTATAAATTGCTATTATTGGTCACAGATATTACAAATAATTGCCAGCATGCAAATTTACTAACCATGGTCCTCGGAAATATCTTCTCAGATTGTAATTTCTGGCAAACCTGCACACAGTATTCCCAGACCAAGTTCAGATTTAGCAGCCAATAATTTTGATAATAATGGTGAAAGTAAGTTACTGTAAGTTTTACTGTTGGTTTTTAAGTTGTGTACATGTCTATGATTGCCACTGTTATGCTTATTTGATTGTGAATGTACTTCCTGAACATCCCTCTTTATATATAATAATCACTCTTATTTATGTGTGCGGGCATAAACACTTGTGTTTTTCATTAGTAGACAGCCTTAGTCCATGCTTCTGTTTATAGGTCCACAAAGACATTCCCTCAGGCCATATTTGGACTATGTTGGCTTTCTCTTCCAAAGGATGGATCCCCTTCCCGAGCAAGAACGTTTTGAAGTAAATTGCTTTCTCTTGTGCTTTCACACACACACTAACACACCCCATTCCAAATCATTTTCCCTGTTAGATAGGGATGATTACTTTCTTTTCTTCCCATGCTATTTTTTTTTGACTGCTTTAATCTCTTATGCCAGCTTGGTTACAGGGATTTCCTACAGTCTCCGTTGCAGGTGAACTTTTCCATCACAGCATCTAGTCTTATCTCATTGTCTAAATATTCTTTCTCAATGTATTTTTGCTCAAAGTCAAGTCTTTGCACTGCTGTTCTTTTTGGTGGCTTCTTGCATTGTCCTCAAATAACTATTGGGTGCATCTGCTACTGTAATTCAGCCTCTCATGGATAATCTAGAAGCCCAAACATATGAGACATTTGAGAGAGACTCAATGAAATACATCCAGGTATGATTAATATTAAATTTGCACCTGTTTGTCTTCATATATATATATATATATATATACACACACATATGGTAAGACATGCTGTGGGATGCAGTTGAAATAGTCACCATCTTTGGATATTCAATCATGGACAAGTACAGGCTTAATGTACTGAATTGATTGTCACTGCCGAGATTAAAACCTAGAGATTGAATTGGGTTATAAATATTCCAATTGATAAATGGGTCAAAGATAAAAGCTTTAATCTAGTATCCATCTCCAGATTATCAGATGTGATAATTTTATATCACATGCTTGTATTTTGTAGTACCAAAGGGCAATCAGTAAAGCTTTGCTGGACAGGGTCCCTGATGACAAAGCAAGTGCAACCACTGTAAGCTACCATTTGCCTTTTCACATTCTATTTTGGCTGACAGCCCACTTCTATTTTGTTGGTGTTTATCTTCTTGTACCACATTTATTACCAAATGAACATGATGTAGTTGCGATGCTAAGACATGATTTATGCATTTGTAAATTTTGGTCAGGTTTTGATGGTTGTTGGAGCAGGACGTGGACCTCTTGTGAGGGCATCGTTGCAGGTGTTTTCCCATGCCGTCTGCAACTTGTAACCTGTGGTTGTTTTTATTTGTGTCTCATTATTCACTTTAATTGCTTACAGGCAGCTGAAGAAACTGGACGTAAGCTGAAAATTTATGCCGTGGAGAAAAATCCCAACGCAGTTGTCACACTTCATGTGAGTTCCAATGGTAGTTATTATGTCTTAGATTATGCTTGCGTGTGCAAACTGTTGTACATTATAGGGGTGTTAAAAAAAACCGATCAACCAATTAAATTGAAAAAACCGAAAAAAATTTAACTGAAAAAACCGAACCGAGAAAAAAACCGAAGAAACCAACTTAAAAACCAAAAAAATCACTCTGTTTGGTTCAGTTTCGGTTTCAGAAAGCTGAAACCAATTGAACCGGACCAAAACGAATCGGCTCAAACCAAATTTGAGCAGAAAAAAGGGGTATAAATAGTTTACTTAACCTGACCCTAAACCATATTTTCCCATTTTTCTTTGACAGCAGCTGCCCCTTCCCTTCCAATCTCTCTCTCTCGTTCTCCCTGTTCTTTTCCTTTGACAGAGAGTAGCAGACCCAATCCATTTTTCCCCACCACTTTTTCCACTCCTCTCTATCTTCCTTTACTCGTAGCCCACCATTTCTAGTGCTGATGTGATTATGCTTGACTTAGGCTTTGGCTTGCCTATTTTAAACCTTATCTCAACATGCTTTTTTCTTTTCTTTTTTATTGTTTTAGACTTGATCTTAATACTTGAGTAAGGAAGGGTCCTTTTAAGAGTCCAGACTTGATCTCCCCTTTCTTTTGCTTGGTTTTCTTTGACTTATTCTTTTTAAGAGTCCAAAATTATGGTTTCCTGGTTTTTAATGCCAAAAACCAAATGTGACCGAACCAAACCGGTTCAGTTTGAACTGGTTTTTGGTTCGGTCCGGGTCATATTCTCAAGAAATATCATTTCCTGGTTTGGTTGGATTTTTTGACCAAAACCAGACTAAACCGGACCGTGAACACCCCTAGATTATGTTTACCAAAAATATTATGCTTGCGTGTGCAAACTGTTGTACAATATTAACTTGGACATTCATTATACGAGGCTAGAGGATCCCTCAGGAATTGAACTACAACAGATCCAATATAGTGAACTACAACAGATCCAATATAGTTTACTGTTCAGACATGTGTAAACACATGTGCTTTTTTTAATCATATTTCTCTAATATCTTGGATCTCAGAGGTAACATGGTATTTGTTGCAACAGAGCTTGGTTAAGTTAGAAGGGTGGGAAGATATTGTTACCATAATTTCTTGTGATATGCGTTTCTGGGATGCTCCTGAAAAAGCTGATATCTTGGTATGTGATTATTTTGTGGTTAATCTGTTAGGCATATCATTCTGGATGTTAATGACTACCTGCTCATGTACGTGCCTTCTTTTGATTGCTTTCCAGGTTAGTGAATTACTGGGTTCTTTTGGTGACAATGAGCTATCGCCTGAATGCCTTGATGGTGCCCAAAGGTTCTTGAAGCAAGATGGAATCTCAATACCATCATCGTATGTAAAATCTTTTTTGTTGAACTGTTTTAAAACTTGTTCTTCTAATATATTGTACAAAGTTATGGTGAATTATCTGTTGCCTATGTGTTTATGTTCATCACATATGTAGGTAAGAACAATTGGAAGTTATTGGCCTGAATAAGTGATCTTTCTACCTGGGCCCCCTAGGGCCTCATTGATGCCAATTCATTCTCTGTGTGTTTATCTTGACATGTTATCATCAGTTTATTGAGCAGCATAAAATGATACATTGATCTGTGTAAATTTCCAGGCTCAGATTGTAATCTGTTGTGATGAACATTTCACTTGATCAATAGTTAATCCTGCCCATTTTGGGGTAGAAGGGGCTTTTCTGTTGGTGTGCCTTATGGATCTTCTCCGAGTTGATGTCAAATATAAATTGGCCATGGGAACATACATGGGAATTTTTCTCCCAGAACCTTGTAATCACTTACAGAAAAGACAAGGTTTCTCAGCCAAAACCAGACCATTATATGACATGATTCTTATTCTATCCAGGTCCTCTTTTTGACCACAATGCCGTATATCTGTTTAATACCTAGCAGTTACATCCTTAAACATTATACATTGATGTTCCTTGAAATATATTTAGAATCTTGGTTTGGCAGCCAACATGAAGATTACTTTGGGAATTTAATTATAAATTGTGAAGTGCAATGCTTCTTGATCCAAAATTTTCTTTTCCAGGTACACTAGTTTTATCCAACCACTGACAGCTGCCAAGCTATATAATGATGTATGTCCTTTGAATTTTTTCCTCTGTTCTTTTCCTGTTTCTACTGGAATAATGTTATTGGTTTTTTTCTTTCTTTTCTTTTTGTGCAGGTTAAGTCGCACAAAGATCTTGTACACTTTGAGACTGCATATGTTGTCAAAATGCATAATATAGCAAGGCTCACCCCTTCCCAACCTGTAAGTCACTTCACAGCATGCTAATTGATATCTGGGCACTGTTTAGGTCCATGTCTTTGTGAAATCGAAGTGGCTAATCCACTGCATTGCATGCCAGGCCTTTTATCTAATCAGTTCTTGATTCTTAGCAATTAATGAATTCTTAGGCGATGATTAATTAAGCAAATTATGTATTTTGTGCATTGTTCTTTCTGATCTTTCTTCAGCTGATAAAACATTTAGATCAAATGGTTTCAGCTACTGATGTATTCTTTTTCTGTACAGGTCTTTACATTTACCCACCCAGATTACTCAAACAAAAAAAGCAATCAACGCTACAAAAGGTTGCAGTTTGAGATACCAAGTGACACTGGATCAGCTATGGTGCATGGTACGCTGTAACCAAGTCATTCCTATTTTGTGCGTAAAGTTTTTACTGTTAGATAGTGTTACCAGTTGATTACCATTTCTGGAATCTTGACTTCTACTCCTACTAATTTGATTTGCTGTTGTTTGGAGTATGATCTTGAAACTCTTGACAAGTTAGAAATTGGACATTGTAGGAGAACACTGAATTTTGATAGATCCATGCCTAACTTAATCAAAGTTAAGAACACACGTGTATGAATTTGAGTGCGCACATTATAGAAATGTGGTACAGAAATAACTAAATGCAATGGAGATTCCACTTTGCTTAGTAGCTGAAGATCTCATGCAAATAGTTTGAGGAAAGATTGGATCAACTCAAGGTTAGTCAAAATATATCATGAAATGGAGAACCATGGTATGGAAATAACTAATTGCAATGGAGGTTCCACTTTCTTAGTAGTGAAGATCCCATGCAAATAGTTGAGGAAAGAACGAGGTTAGTTAAAATATATCAGGAATATAGAACCAGCTAGGCAGTTGGGACTTTGAAAACTTAAACTGCAGATCATCATATAACTCCACTATTGTGCTCAGTTCGAGGTTCAATCATCCTCTGGTATCCTATTGAAAGTTGATTCTCTTCTACAAACAAGTTACTTCTTGCAACCTTTTGAGACGAGTAAGTTTGGAGTATTGTTTCTTGAAAGCCAAAATTGTATTTTCTTTTTTGCACAGGATTTGCTGGCTATTTTGATGCAGAGCTTTACAAAGATGTTCATCTTGGCATTGAACCATCAATGGCGACACCAAACATGTTCAGCTGGTATAACATTTGATTCTGTGCATGAATTACTCATCCACAGTTCATAAGTTCAATGAGTATATATGGATTGGGCGTTCCTTTCACTGCCCCCCTGCAATCATGATTTTTATATTCCCTTCTCTTATATTTCAAGATACCCACCTGTATTTTATGTGCTTGGTTGGCATTGCAAGTGTTGAAAGAATTCTAGTTAATTCAACATGTATTAGCTTAATTTTTTGGTTGTGATAACTGGTGAGGTCTAAAATATGAGAACGCGTGCCTGAATATTATTGTAAACGGGTGATTGTCTATTTTCCAGGTTTGCAATATTCTTCCCTCTTAGGACACCAGTTTGCGTAAAGCCTGGTTCTCCTTTGGAAGTACATTTTTGGCGATGTTGTGGTTCTTCTAAGGTTAGTACGTAATTGGTTTCATAATTGCTGCTTTTATTATGATTATTATTTGTGTACATACAGCTTTTTTATTGCTTAGCATTGAGTAGTGTATAAAGAATCTCTTAGTCATATCCTTGTTAGCAGAAGATGGATCCATCTTGATGCTCGAAATGATCTGCTTGATGCAGGTTTGGTATGAATGGTGTGTGGCATCTCCTAACTCATCAGCTATTCACAACAGCAATGGTCGTTCATACTGGGTTGGTCTCTAGGGTTTTCCTAAATTTTATGGAAGCATTTATTATAGTCATGAAGGGCGGGTACCCTTGCAATACCGCGGACATTCTAGGAGGACGATGAATTCTGGGTCGACTAGATGTAAGACTATGTTAATTGTGCTGCCCTTGTGCAAGAGCGGGTGAAATATACTTAGATCCCTATTCAAGCGAGTCGTTGTGCAAGTTACTGGCTGTCAAATATAGCATTTAATGAAATTCCAGAATGTTTTTTTTTTTAACATGCCACAACATTTTTGGGAAATGAATGCAGCAAATGGATTTTCACAAATTATTTTAATTGACCGCACAAACTAATGAGACCTGCTCATGGGCTCTGTTGTTTTTTCTTGGCCTGGTAATTTATTCGGGCTGCATCTTTAGCTGTTGTCCTACGGACATGACCTTTGAGACTTGGCAAAGCTAGGCCCCATCAAGTCTTTCAAGCTCGAACCGGCCTGTTGGACAATCAATTGAGTGCTTTGTAGAAGAGATTATTAACTGCCCTACCTGCACATTTGTGTATGCATGAGCATTTTTCTTCTCTGTTTCATGACGAGATCTAATGAGCTTTAGACCATCCAAAAGCAGTAACTTTCATGCCGACCATCCTATGGTTTGAACCCGAGATTTCTAAATGAAACCCTATCTTATAGAAACTCAAATCTTAATGACTGGATTGTGCGTTCAACGCAAAGTGCCAAGACTGGAAGCCCCCGTTGAGTTTGAGTCGAGGTAGCATCCATCGGATTTGAAATTTCAATTGTAATCTCGCGTCCAGTTGATTTTTAACATTGAAAACATTTGAAGAGCTTGGCAGATAACCCATTTGCGAAATTTGGCTGCTCCGGGTGACCGATGAACAACCGTCATTACCAATAGAATTAATCACTTTAAAAAAGATAATATACTTTTACTAAGATTTTGAAGTAAAATTCAGAGCTAAACCATGTCAAAATCTAAAACTAAATCAAGCATTTATTTTGAATTAAATAACACTTTTGATGGCATATCTTGAAGTTTTAGCGAAAAAAACTTGTATAATATAAGTAATCTCTAGTCGTCATCATTATATCGGAAAAGATTACTAATAGTATAGAAGCATAAAATAATGATAAAAATAAATAAATATATAAAATAATAACTTGTGCCTATCATCATCATCATCATCATCTTCTTCTTCTTCTTCTTCTTGGAGATTTGTTCAAAAGCTGGTAAAAGTTAAATGACATAACAACCAAATACAAGGATGTCACTAAAAGTCATTGTTGCCTTGTTGTAAGCAAATTCTATCATTTTAAATTAATTGCAAAGATTGTAAGAGATAATAAATTTATAATGTTGGATCATATTACATATAATCTATGCACATTGGTGGAACACAAGATGAATTTTTGGAGAGGTCATGCTATGTATTTTCAAGTGTTGACAACTTTTTTATGTAAATATTAATTAAAAGTTGCTTGAAAATGTTAAATTTAATCTTAATTAAAAAAAATTCAAAACAAAGAAAAAAACAACATCCAAAAACAAAATAGAATTTTGTTTTGTATATTATAACTACAATTGTATGAACAGTTATGGATAATACTAACGAGTGGAAAGGAGTACCCTATGTACTCCTTTCCACTCGTTAGCATTATCCATAACTGTTCATACATATCTTTCAACCAATCAATCATGGGCAAATTTTGTAACGTATTAATACATTACAAGCACTTAAAAGAGTAAAATGTTACAATTTTATATTTAAAATAAAAAGATGAAATCCATTGTCATTAATATAGCTTTACCATAATAACATAATAATCTTCATAATTCAACAAATATGTTTATTACAATCTTTCAAGAAGTAGCATAAATATCATAAAATATCAATATCATATAGCTAGTAAAAGTCTTACAATTAAAATAGTATATCATGTCAATCTAGTTTCGAAGAACACATGAAAAACCTATCAAAAATAAACATACTAGGAATTTAAAATAAAATTATATTATAAGAACATTAACAAATCAAGCATCTATTAACATTTATTTTCACAAATTTCCATCAATTACTTTGTTACAATTCTTTAACATCAACATTTCCTCTACTAATAAATGGTAGCAGTATTGTATCAAACAAAGCCCTTAATTCCCACATCAAACACATAAACCTTTACTCTCCGGGCTAACACTTTTGTATGATACTAGCTTTAAAATTCTGTTTTCCACGTAAGAATATTAAAAAAGTAAACTTATCATTAAAGGCCATCATATCCAACCTTTTGTAAACCTCTTTTAGAGGTTCATTAATATAAATAACAACCAATCCCTTGTTCCAACTAGACTTTCATGCCTCAGGTGTATTCCCGACACCTTCCTAGTCTCCCCTCATATGGTTGACTACAAGTTGCTCATTACCTCCACACTTGTGGCCGACACATTAATTTTATAATCAAGTCCCCATTTTTTTTATAGCCAACTTAATGTTAACAACTTTGGGGTCCCACTCTTGTGGCCGACTTCCATGCATAAAAATGCATCCATCTTGCCCTCTAAGGGACTTTGATCTTATCTCCACAAATGTAGCCGACTATCATGCACCTAAACCATATATACTTGTTTTGGAATTCAAGTTTATTTAGTTATGCCCCACTTATGGGGTTGGCCTTTTCTTTCGACAACCCAATCATTTCATAAATAACAACTTATCAATCTAAGCCCTATTCATTTGGCCGGTTTGATGCACACAACACTTGTCTAAACTAATCTCCACATCGAGATTTCAAGAGTCTTTATCATTCCACAACACATATGTACAAATCAATATTCATACTATTGAAAATAACAACTTATATAAATTATTGTAAATTAAAAAAAGTTGAGGTGACAAGCACCTACTTATTCCTCTCACTGGTCCTGCCCACTTGCCTAGGATCCCGCATCCGATGCCTCTCTTTCATCACACCAAGTCTTACATCACATTGTTTCCTTAAAAATATTAAGAATGCACTTCTTAGTATTCTTTTAACAATTTAGGAACTTGTCATGAATACATGTACCCCTATATCATCACACATAGTTTTTTTAACTCTTAACGTTCCAATATATGAAATACTATCATACAAGCTAGTTTCATGCATACAATGTTTTATTTACCATATAATAATCACCCCTATTCCTTAAACAACCTAAAAGATTCAAAAAAAAACCAAAAAAAAACCAAAACACAAAATCAAGCTACCATAAAACAGTAGCCAATACGGTTTGACCATTTTGAGAAACAGTCCGCCCGTTTCTTAAAATAAAAACCAAGAAAAGACCAAAACATAAAATCAAGCTACCATAAAATAGTAGCCAATATGGTTTGACCATTTTAAGAAACAGTTCGCCCGTTTCTTAAATCAGTCTTGCTGTTTCTCAAAACAGCTAGCCTGTTTCTGCTACTGGAAAACTTCATTTTTCTCTTTTTCTTTGGCTGACAACTTCACCCTTACAATAAATTTGAATTTTACCTTTAAGATCAGTCCTTATATCATACAAGTTACATACGTAGCAAGACAAAAAATAATTTTTTAAGAACAACACTCAATTATCACAAATTCTAGCATTCAAGAACTCATCTTTCCTTCTAATTTTTCAGGTATAAACTAACTTTATCACATTCTTGATGTTTGTCACCATAATCATGCATAAATTCAAACAAAGATTACACCTAGAAAATGTTTTGTAATTGGCTGAACCTATCTCCCTCTCTTTCTAGAGATTTGTCTTCAATTTTAAACAACTCCTTACTTAATACTACTTTTTTATGCCTATTGATTAATTTTTTTTAATTACTTTTTAGTTTCCTTAAATTTCCAATATGAACTCTAAAATCAAGATTAGGATTTTTCCTATATGTTTCCACGTAACGAAAATCCTTCCATCCTACACCGTTTTAGGTTGTATTAACATTATAAATTAATTAAGATTTTCAACAAAACACTTCCCCTTTTAAATTTTTCTTCTTGGCCGAACCTCTCAAGGGTTCCTACCTAAAATGCTTTTCAAAATTCTTGCTTATATCTACCAATTAAGCCTTATCTTAAGATTATACCATGTAATATATGCAAATAACCTACTTTTACTAATTTCTCATAAACCCTAATTTTCTCAAGGATTGAAGATTTTGCTCTCTACCCCACAATCTCACCTCAAAATACATTATTTGAGTTTAATAGATACTTTACCTTATTTCTTGAACTCAGTTGAACTTGATTTGAACAAGTTCTTGATCAAATCTTCTCTTTTCCTCATATATTTTCTTGATCTTTCTTTAAGTTCTTGTTTCCTTCTATTGTGTTCTTGGTTATACGTGTTTTCTCTTTTTTTTTATTTGTTTTTAAAAGAAGGCTTTCACTCCCACAATATCCTCTTTGCTATTCTCTTAATCCATCATGACCATAATTTCCTTTATGTGCGAGAATATGAATTACATGTATAAAACTTCTCCCTCCCTCCCTAAAAAAGAGCTCGTTTTATTTTTAGTCCTTAAGTTTCCTATTTCCTAATTGTGGCCCTCCCCTCCTAGGTCAATCTTAGTATTCAACTCTAATCTCTTTTTTTTTAATACAATTTTAATCCTCATTTCTTTGATTTTAGACCCTTAAAAGAAAACACTATTTATTTCATATTATTCTTCTTACAATAAAAGCTTGCGATTTTATCTCCATTGCCAAGTCCTCTTGGATCTCCATCGGGACTTGTGGCAATACACACAAGGGGTCTACCATGGCCTTCCAAAGTAATTACACATGAAACACATCATGCACTTTTGATATCATTGGAGGTAGTTCCAACTGATAAGCTACTGATCTAATCCTCCTAATGACTTTGAATGGACCAATATACCTTGGAGTTAACTTACCTTTCATTCCAAACCGAATGATATTCTTCCATGGGGCAACCTGTAGAAACACTCAATCCCCCAACTTAAACTCCAATGGTCTTTTTTTATTATCAGAATAGTTTTTCTGTTTATCTTAGGCCATCTTCATTCTTTTTTTTTATTACCTTTACCTTATTAGTAGTAATCCGTACCAAATCCAAACCCAACAACTTCCTATCACTTACTTGCTCCTAAAATACCAAAGTGTAACATTTCCTTCAATATAATGCCTTAAAAGAGGCCATCCCCTCTTTAGCTTGATAACTATTATTATACATGAACTCAACCAAAGGTACGTGATCTTTCCATTTTCCTCTAAACTCTAGGACACAAGCCCTTAACAACTCCTCAAAAGTTTGTACAGTTCTTTTTGTTTGTCCGTCTGTTTATGGGTGAAAGGAAGTGCTCAACTTTAGTTTTGTCCTCGATACATGTTGCATACTTGGCCATAACCAAAAGGTAAACCTTGGATCTCAGTCGGATACAATTATTACCGATAACCCATGTAATCTTATCACCTCATCTATATATACCTTTGCTAGTTTATCAATGGAGTCAGTCCTT